>ODAK010001572.1_pt1 | contig 24665 bp, 18 predicted proteins | sample 1539591 | NCBI WGS metagenome assembly ODAK01 (sample SAMEA3539303, study PRJEB22396) | soil metagenome | biome: tundra; feature: field; material: soil | place: USA | collected 2010-05 | depth 0.15 m | reverse complement strand
ACCCACCTTGCACAGCCAGCCATGAGATTGCGATAGTGGAAAGCCCAATCGCGATCTTCTGCGTATGGCTGCGCCAGCCGGCTGTGAAGTGACGCCCAAAGATCACCACGAGCATACCCAATTGCAGCAGCAGCAGGCTCAAGAATATCTGCCCCTTGCACACACCTCGCAACACCATCAAGGTGTCGTTGGGCGCTGCCACAACCAGCATGAGATTCAATACAGTCACGGCGGGGTTTGGAGCGACTTGCTTCCAGGTCAGCCACGGTCCCCAGGCAGCCAGGACCCCTCCGGCCACGACCACCATTGCCGCCGCGCCGATTGCCCTGGTCCGCACGCTCGCACCGCCAAAGGCCCGCCTGCCTATTTCGATAACGACGAGCAGACCAATCACCACCTCGAGATCGGCCAGCGCGATCGAAACTGTTTGATAGACTACCGTCGCCATCCGCCCTGCCAGCAGCACTTCCACCAGCAGATGCAATGCATAGATGGCGATGCCGGCGGTGAACCATGGGTAACGCTTGATCCGGTCCCGGCCCAACAAAACCACGAGCAGTGTCAATTGCGCCGCAAATGTCAACGTCCAAAGAATCTGGCTTACAGTAAAAGGAAAATGAGAGTGCATGGGCTCCTTCGCGCGGCGCGTTCCTGTCTGGAACTGTGCCAACGTTCAGTCTAGGACATTGACCCTGCCGGCGAAACGGTCGCGCGGGCCCGGGCTCTGGGCAAGCGGCTGTCCTTATTGGCTGTTCATTGCGAATATAGTTGTACCGGTTGAGCGGCCGCTTTCTGCGGCAAGGAAAATCGGACTCGTGAAACTCATCCGGGCCAGCACCTTGGGGACATAGTCGCATGTCTCCTTAGGCAGCATCCCCAAGCCTGCCAATGTGTCGAAGTTCTGCGAGTGAGCCTTCAGCATTGCGGCGGATACGTTGGCTTCTCCCGTGTTATACGCGGCCAACGCAAGTCTCCAATCGCCGAACATGGAATGCAAATCATGCAGGTACTGTGCCGCTGCATGGGTGGCCTTGGCAACATCAAGCCGGTCGTCACGAATCTCATCGACCCGCAGCCCGTAGCGGCGGGCGGTATCCGGCATCAATTGCCAAAGACCGCGCGCACCTTTGGCTGAGAGAGCATCGGTCCGGCCTCCGCTTTCCACAAACATAACGGCAGCCGCAAGACCGGCAGGCACGCTATGGCTCTCGAGAATCGGCTCGACGTGCGGACGCAGCAACTCCACCCGCGCCCCGGCAGAGCCCAGGCCTGCAACTCTCAAGGGCAGCATCTGCGGGTCCGCCCGTGGGGTCACTGCAGGGCCAGCCGTTGCACGAACATTCTCCACCGGCGGCGCTTTGGAGGAAGCAATCAGCGCGTCCGCCGTGCCGGCCAATGATTGGTCAATCTCTGCGAAAGGTTCCTTTGAAGCTGCCTGTGTGCGCTGAACGGGCATTGCACTCTGACCTGACAAGTTAGCAGCAATCATCGTGACGAACGCCAAGGCAGTTACACTCGTTCGCAGTCGTATTGCTGCATTGAGGCTTATCCAGTTAGGCATGCACTGCCTCCGCACCCTGCGCGTCTTTCTGCTTCAGCATCGGCTTCACTTCCCAGTTCCATTTCCAAGTGGCAAAGATAGGAGGATAGACGACTAACTCCATCAGAAACGAAGTCAGGATGCCGCCGAGCATCGGCGCTGCGATGCGCTTCATCACATCGGCGCCCGCGCCCGAGGACCACATAATGGGCAACAACCCGAACACCATGCACGCAACAGTCATCACCTTCGGCCGCAAACGCTTTACCGCTCCGTGAACGATCGCTTCGCGCAAATCGTCCCAGCTTCGCATGGCTCCCTTTTGTATGGCATCGTGATAGGCAAGGTCCAGATATAGCAGCATGAACACTGCAGTCTCGGCATCGACTCCAAGCAAAGCGATAAGTCCCACCCATACGGCAATGCTCATGTTATATTGCAGCAGATAGAGGAACCAGACTGCACCGATGGCGGAAAAGGGAACTGCCAGAAGAATGATGAGAGTCTTGATTGCCGATCCAGTGTTGAAGTAGAGCAGAAGAAATACGATGAAGAGCGTAATAGGGACCACGAACTTCAGGCGCTGCGCAACCCGTTGCATGAACTCGTATTGCCCGCTCCATACCAGTTCGTAGCCTGTGGGTACTTTCACCTTGCCGGCAACGGCGAGCTTTGCATCGTGCACGTAACTTCCGATGTCGCGCCCTGAAACATCGACATACACATAGCCACTGAGGCGGCCGTTCTCGTCGCGGATCATTCCCGGTCCGGTCCTCATGCGGATGTCCGCGATCTGGCCAAGCGGAATCTGCGCCCCCGACGGCGTCGCCACCAGCACGCGCTCGAGCGACTCCACATCGCTGCGGTAATCGCGCAGATAGCGGACGTTCACTGAGTAGCGCTCCCGACCTTCAATGGTGGTTGATATCTGGTCGCCGCCCACCGCTGAAGTCAACACATTTTCAGCGTCGTCGATTGTCAACCCGTAGCGGGCCAGCGCGTCACGCTTCAAATCGAAGTCCAGGAAGAAGCCCCCATTGGTGCGCTCTGCAAACACGCTCATGGTTCCCGGCACATCTTTCAATGCCGCTTCAACCTGTTCGCCCACCTGCTCGATCTGTGCCAAGTCGGAGCCCAGCACCTTTACTCCCAACGGCGTACGAATGCCCGTCGAGAGCATGTCCGTGCGATTTTTGATCGGCATGGTCCACGCGTTGGAAACTCCGGGAATTTGCAGAGCCTCATTCAATCCGCCGGGGCCGTAGATAAGTTGGTCGGTAGTTACATGATCGGGCCAGAACCTCCTCAGAATATTCTGTGCCCATGTCGGCGCTTTCTTCGAATACCACCGCTCCAGCTTCGGCCATTCCTCTTGCGGCTTCAGTACAATCGTGGTCTCCATCATCGAATATGGCGCCGGATCGGTGGAGGTTTCTGCCCGCCCCGCCTTGCCGAAGACGCGTTCGACTTCAGGAAATGCGCTGATGATTTTGTCCTGCGTTTGCAGCAGTCGGGTGGCCTCAGCCACCGAGATGCCCGGCAAAGTGGAAGGCATGTAAAGCAAAGTACCTTCATCCAGCGGCGGCATGAACTCCGAACCGAGTTTCAAATAAGCGGGCACTGTCATTCCCAGCGCCAATACTGCTACGCCAATCGTCAACCACTTATACTCGAGAACAAATTCCACCACCGGGTGATAGATCTTCATCATCGGCTTGCTGATCGGATGGTTGTCTTCGCTGTGTATCTTGCCCAGGAAGATCGCGTTGAAAATTCTCGCCACCCATCTCGGCCGAAACTTCAAGCCGTCCATGCGGCTGAAAAGAATGCGCATCGCCGCCGGAGCCAGACTAACCGCCAGGATGGCCGCGATGGCCATGGAGAAGTTTTTGGTAAATGCAAGCGGCTTGAAAAGCCGCCCCTCCTGTCCTTCCAGCGTAAACACCGGAAGAAATCCAACAGCGATAACTAACAAGGCAAAGAAACTAGGTCCACCTACTTCCTTCACCGCGGCAATTACCACTGCATGAGGCGGCCCAGGCCTGCCTTCCGCCTCCCAATGTTCCAGCTTCTTGTGCGTCTGTTCCACCATCACGACCGACGCATCCACCAGCGCGCCGATGGCCACGGCAAGCCCACCCAGCGACATGATGTTCGCGGTCATTCCCATCCACTGCATTGGAATGAATGCCAGCACCACAGTTACCGGGATAACTACAATTGGCACCAGAGCGCTACGCAGATCCCAGAGAAAGATAAGGATTACCAGGCTGACAATGATCAGTTCTTCGATCAATGTGTGTCTCAGATTGTCGACAGCACGATCGATTAGTTCGGAGCGATCATACGTCGTGATGAGCTTCACCCCCGGCGGCAGGGTAGGCTCAATCTCGTGTAACTTCTCCTTGGTGCGTTCGATGACCTTCTGCGCATTCTCCCCGTAGCGCATGATCACCACTCCGCCGACTGCTTCTCCGTTGCCGTCAAGGTCCGCGGCTCCACGGCGCATGTCCGGGCCAAAAGTCACCGTGGCCACATCGCTCACCAGCACCGGCGTTCCCGATTGTGCATTGGTCATGATGACGGTTTTGCCAATGTCATCGAGAGTCCGGATATATCCGCGGCCGCGAACCATGTATTCGCGCCCAGTAAACTCAACCAGTCTTCCGCCCACATCGTTGTTCGATTTCGCCACGGCGTCGCTCACCGCGTTGATCGGTATTTTGTAGGCAAGCAGTTTGTTGGGATCGACGTTGACTTGATATTGCCGCACGAAACCGCCTATTGGCGCTACTTCAGCGACGCCGGGCACGGTTTGCAGAGCATAGCGAAGATACCAGTCCTGGTACGAACGCAATTGTTCGATGCTGTATTTTCCAGTTGTATCAACCAGCGCGTACTGGTAGATCCATCCAACCGAAGTAACGTCCTTCGCTAGCTCAACATTCACGCCCTTGGGCAGACGGGGAGTTACCGAGTTGAGATACTCCAAAGTGCGGGACCTTGCCCAATAGAGGTCCGTTCCCTCGTCGAAGATGATGTAGATATAGGAATATCCAAAGTCGGAGAAGGCGCGAATGTCCTTCACTTTTGGCAGCCCGAGCAGCGCCGACGTAATGGGATACGACACCTGATCTTCCATGATGTCGGGACTGCGATCCCACTTGGCGTAAACGATCACCTGTGTGTCAGACAAATCGGGAATGGCATCCAGCTTCGTGTTCCTCATCGCGTTCCATCCAAGCAGGATGGCCACCGCAACAAAGAGAAAAATCAGAAACCTGTTCTTATCGCTGAAATCGATAATCTTGTTCATCATTGGTACCGTGCCTCGCTCATCAACTGTGCGAACGAAAGAACGGAGCCGCCATTCCTGTCAGCGAAAGCATCCGCATCCTTTCTTTCCGCAAAGGCGAAAGTTGACGGAGTGCAGCGATCGAACGCCATCGCATCGGTTCCCTTCATTTCATTCATCGGCATGGCGTCGTGATCGCAGGACACTGCACTGCCGCCTTCGACAAACCATGCCCCCGCGGGTGAGATGGCGTGGCCGGAGCGATAGTCATGAACGGTGATCAAGCGCAGCGGTTTGTGTTCCTGGTTGGCCTCGGAGATAGCGCAGCGCGCACAGCAGGCCTCCGCTCGCTTCCCTCCAATCTCCGCAGTAACCATGAGGTTCGAGTGGAGCGGGCGGGCGCAATAACGACACGCAACCGGAACAGGGTGGGCCACATATCGATACCAGCCAAAGGTAACGGCACTGGACAGAACAATCAAAATGATTGCAAAAGCAATACGCCGGATATTCATGGCATCCCTCCTCATGGCCTTGCTCCACCCATCGAACCCTTCAACCTGCTTTCCGAATCAACAAGAAAGTTGCCCGAGGTCACAATCGTTTCTCCGGCTTTTAGACCGGTTAGCACGGCGACTTTTTCCTCGGATGCCGGACCAAGAGTTACTTTGCGCGGCTCAAACACTCCACCGTCATGAAGTACATAGATCACTTGCTCCGTACCCGAGTCGAGTATCGCCTCCCGCGGAACAAGGACCTTCGTGCCGTAGTCCACGCGCAATTGGGCGTCTGCGAACATTTGCGGCTTCAATGCAAAACCTGGGTTCGGAACCTGCATCCTTACCTTCACCGTGCGCGTCTGCGGATCGACGGTGGGATAGATATAGGAGATAGTCCCGGTATAAGTCTTGCCAGGCGAATAACTCAATGTAAGTTGCATCTTTTGGCCGAGTTGGACATAGGGTATTTCGCTCTCGTAGATATCCGCATTGGCCCACACCGTGGAAAGATCGGAGAGAGTATAAAGCTCAGTGTCCGGCGTAATGGAGGTTTGCGGAAAGGCCTTGCGGTCGGTGATAAAGCCGGAACTGGGCGCGTAGAATGTCAAGTCTTTGGTTACCTTGCCTGTTTCATCGAGTTGCTTGATCTGCTCGTCCGAGATATCCCACAACCTTAGTCGCTCTCGTGCTGAACGCAACAAAGACTTCGCTCCGTCGGCGACTTCAGTGAACGGAGCGCTGCCCAGCGTCGTTTCACCACGCTTTGCGATGAGATACTCCTCCTGCGCCGAAACAAGATCCGGGCTGTAGAGGGTGAACAACGGCTGGCCTTTCTGGATAAGTTGCCCGACGAAATCCACAAAAACCTGGTCAAGATAGCCGGCCACCTTGACATGGACATGCGCGATCCTGGTTTCATCCGCCACAATCTGCGCCGTGGTGTGAATGTCGCGGATGAGGGCCTTGCGCTCGACAAGCGCGGTGCGCACCCCGGCCAGTGTCTGCTTGTCGGCCGATATCATGACGGTTCCAGCGGTCATATTTGTCAGGCGCTGCTCATCAGCATATTTGGGGACCAGAGTCATTCCGCAATCCGGAGCAACGCCGGGCTTGTCCGACTTGTATTTGGGATGCATGGGATCAAACCAATAAAGAATCTTGCGCTCGCCTTTGGACGGCTCCGCCGGCGCGCCAGGGGAATTCTGCCCGCCCGATGCCGGCGATTGCGTTTCGTACATCGGGACCAGGTCCATGCCATCCGGAGCCTTGCCCGGCTTGTTATAATGATGACTTGGTTCCATCGCGTCATACCAGAAAAGGACCTTGCGTTCGCTCTTGTCGCTGGCCGCTGCGACACTTTTCGCAAGCCCGGCCCAGTGATGTGTCGCGCCCAAATACACCACTGCAAGCATGAAGGCGAGCGGAACTCCAATCAGAAGCTTCTTATTGATAACCATCAGTTGCTCTCCTTTACCGGTGCGGTGGGCTCCGGTTGGACAGGCGCGGGAGTCGAAGGGCCGGTAACATCGCAGCCTGTCAGCGCTTCGATGCTTGCCAATGCTATTTGATAATCTGCAAGTTGCCGATAGTAGTCCGTCTCATAACTCCACAATGTCGTGAAGTTCGCCAGCAGCGACAGAAAGTCTACGTTGCCTACCTGGTAGGCGGCCATCGAGGACTCAAGGGCAAGCGACGACTGCGGCACGACGGCCTTTGTGTACAAGCTTAGAAGTTGTTCGGATGCCTTGGCCGAAAGATATTGTTGCTTGATCTCGAACCGCACTTCGTTCAACCGGCTTGCCTGTTCCTTTTCCGCGTTGACCAATTCCTCGCTTGCCTGTAGCACGCCCTGGCGCTGTTTGGACTTATAAAAGACGGGAATGTTTACGCTGAAGGTGAGGCCGTGCATGTCTGCCATTGAGTCGCGCTGCTGATACATATAAGAAACTCCGACGTCCGGCTTGTATTCTCTTCGCGCAGCGGCAACACCGAGCCGGCCCTTTTCAATCATCTTGCCGTTGCGCGTCATCCCAGTGTCGTGCGCAACGGCCAGCGCGTACAACTCATCCAGCGAATAGCGGAGCGAAGAAGGCTCTACGTCCGCAGCGGGCGGCAGAGGCGATTCGGGAGCGCGCTGCATAAGGGCGTTGAGCTTCGCTTGCGCCGTTGCACGCTGCTGCTCCAGCATAGCCAGTTTCTGTAGCAAGAGCGAGATCTCCACCTGGGAGCGCAATACATCCTGCTGCATCGCCTTGCCCACGCGGTATCGTGCTTCGGATATCTTCGACAGCTTTTCCAACAACTCCTTATTTCGATTCGTGGTATTGATGGCTTTGCCGAAAGAGAAGTAATCGTAGTATGCAGCCTTGACTTCGGCGGTAACGCGCCGTTGCGCCGCTTCAAGGTCGCTGTCCGCGGCCTCGGCCTCTTTGGACGCTATCTGGCCGCGCAGTTTCAGCTTGCCCGGATAGGGAAACTGCTCGGAGACGGTAACTCCTCGATAACTTGATGGGTCGCCCTGCTGCACGCTGAATGGAGCGATGTTGCCCGCCCAGCCAACGCCCACCATCGGATCGGGAAGGGTCTTTACCTGCGGGACTCGGTGTGCCATTGCACTAGCTGCGTGATAAGCACCTTCAATTTCAGGGCTCTTCTCCAAAGCCTCGCGAATCACATCATCCAGCAAAAGCACTGCCTGCGAATCGGTCTGGATCGTGTTTGCCCGCGCCGGATTTTGCGTGGTCAGGCCGGCAGGTGCAGTTCCTTGCGCTTGCATGGGCAACGTTGGCAGCCCCAGCAGCGCAGCCAAAAGCCATAAGTTGTTCATGAAATACTCCCCAAATGTGCATGCAAAATAAGATCAACGGACCGGAAGCGGCCCGACACATTTTATTCAGGAGAACCAGATCAGATGAGGAAGGTGCAGAGTCTGGATTGAGATCGGCCAATCGGTTGCCGGTCGGGCAACGCGCGAATTTCAACCCTGCGAACGGCCAGCCAATGGCAATCGGCCATCGTGTTACCACCCAGCTCCCCATGACGGGATGCTGTCTGCGTCGCTGAAGGTCGAATCGGAACGGGCGCAGCGGGCAAAACCCGGCAGCAGGATCGGTCCAAATTGGCTGAGCTGACTTGAGTTGGACCGCCGCTCAATGCCGTCGCCATCATGCTGCCGCAGTGAGGGCCGCAATGCATGGTGGCGTGCGTTTTCTGTCCGCATTGCATGACTGCAAATGCCGGCGCAACTCCGAATGCCAGCAGGAGCAATAGCGCGACGAATTTGGACGGAGTTCTCATCCTTCTGAGTTGAGCGTAGCACAAGCCACGGTTCAGGCGGTGATTTACATCACTTCCTGGGCTTCCAGTAGATACTTACCTTGGAATCCGCGAAGAAGGGAATGAAATCGGATCACAGAATCATGCCTTCCGGAGCATTGCAAATAAAAGAGATATATGGTGCGCCCGGAGAGATTCGAACTCCCGACCTAACGCTCCGGAGGCGTTCGCTCTATCCAGCTGAGCTACGGGCGCGCAGTACCAGCATATCGCACTTTGGGAGCCGGGCGCGTTCAACCGGCCGAGGGGCTCTCCGCGCGCTCCGCCTCCCGTTGCACCCTCAGCTCTTCCATCACAGACTGGATCAGCATCTTGGCTCCATCCATGCCGCCCAAAACGGCCTGTAGGTCCAGCGCCGGCTTGGCCGGATTGCGGCTTGACTCACAATAAACTCCGTGCTGGCCAATCAGAATCAGTGAGTCCGTCAGCAGGTCCAAAGCTACGGCCAGCCTGCCCCGTTCCACGCCCATCATGAATTCGTATCGCTCCAGTTCAGCCCGCTTCTCATCGAAGATGCTCATAGGGAGAGCCTAACCTATTCGGCGGGCAGCCTTGTTCGATCTTGGAACTAACGGAGGGTACTAGCCTGACCCGGCAGGCCATATGCTGTGTCCGAGCAGGCGATCATCAGCCGATTGAGGAGTTTCATGAGTATCTGGCCTTCGTCTCGAGCGAGTGGGATCGGCCATTGTCCAGGTTGAAGTCATTCGTCGAGGACTGAGGGCAAGAACCGACCAACGCGGGCCTTGCGGGGTGAAATGCCGGAAGCTGATTCAGCGCCCGGCATTTCGAGTGCGGATTTAGCTAAATATCCAGCTTCTTCATGTACTTGGCATCCAGCTTGAGGGCTTCGATTGGATCCATATCGAACTCCTCCTGCTCGATGAAGTAGTGCTTGAGGCCTGTGGCTGCGCGCAGAACCGGCTTGTAGTCAATCACTCCCTTGCCCATTACGGTGGAGTGGTACTCGCCATTTGCGCCCTTCACCATGTCCTTTACGTGCAGCAGCGGGAAGCGCTCCGGCGTCTTCTTCAAGTATTCTTCCGGGTGCAACCCGGCAGAGGCTGCCCAGCCGCAGTCCAACTCAAAGCAAACCAGCTTCGGATCGGTGAGGCGCAGCAATTCGTCGTAGAAAACAACGCCGTCCTGCTTGAGGAACTCCGGCCCGTGATTGTGATAGCCGAGAGACATGCCGGCCGCTTTCACCTTCTCGCCGAGGCGGTTCAGTTCTTCGGCTGTGAAGTGCCAATCGTCCAGCGTCATATGCTCCCCGTTGGCATTGGGGTCGCGCCGCGACGGCGAAGGGCAGACGATGTATTCGAGGCCCAGGTTGTGGCCGTACTCGATGAGTTCATCGGCCTTGGCGCGGAACATGTCCAGCGGATGATGCGTGCTGACGGCGCGCAACCCGGCGTCCGACAGGGACTTGCGGAAGTCGGCCGCGGTCTTGTCGTAATAGCCGGCGGGCTCAACTTCCTTGTAGCCTGCCGCGCCGAGCTTCTTCAATGTGCCCTCGAAGTCCTTGGGCAGCAGTTCGCGCACTGAATAAAGTTGCAGGCCGAGAGGCAGTTTTACCGGGGCAGCGGCCAAGCGGCCGGCGCCGACATATGCAGCGGCGGCAACCGCCGCCGAGGTCTTCAAGAAGGATCTACGTGAAGAATGACTCATTTCCGATGTTCTCCTGTCAAACAGTTGGTCTTCTCTACGAGTTGAAGGGGACGGACCTTAGCCCGTCCCCTGACTGTTTCGCTGTGGGCGAGTTGCGATTGAATGCACCCGTCAGCCCTTAATGGTTTTGCTGGCCGCGTCCCACGTCGCGATGGTCTTGTGGAAGTAAGAGTGATTGCCCATGTGGCAGGCGATTGCCGTGTGGTTGCCAAAGACCTCATCCTCCACCACGTGCTCCCGCGTTTCGATGGCGTGGAAGAAGTTCGCGAGGTGATCGACGGTTTCGTCGTAGCCCCGCGGCACTGAGTAGGACTCCACTTGTTCCACCGAAACGGGCGGTGCGGGATGGGCCGCATGCCACTCGTCCAGATACTGCTTCTTCGAGGCCGCGGTCCAACCATCCAGCGAGTAGCCTTCCGGCTCGGGGCGCAGATCTTGCGGGGTGATGATGACTGAATTGCCGACCAACGCCATCGTTGCCTGTTTACCGTGGAAGATTGTCTGCTCGCCAGACTCGGTGTTCTGGTTGCAGTGCACGGTGAAGACCAGGCCCGGGTAGTCGTAGAGAGTGGTCATAAAGTCGGGATAGTCGCGGCCGTCCTTGAAATGGGTTAGGCTTCCCGTCGAATAGGCGCGGTCAGGAATGGTATTGATCCCGGTAATGCCTTGCATGCCTGAAAGCAGATGGACGAAAAGATCGCCGGTCAACCCTTCACCGTAGTCAGCAAAGCAGCGCCAGCGGAAGAAGCGCTCTGCCTCAAAAGGCCGCTGCGGTGCGTCCTTCAAGAAAGAATCCCAATCGATGGTCTTGGGACTGGCGTCGTGCGGTACGGGGTAAACCCAGGCGCCGGAGGGAGAGTTGCGGTTGGTGTAGGCCTCGATATGATGCACCTCACCCAGCCGCCCGGAGGCATAAATTTCATGGGCCTTCTTGTACAAGATCGAGCTGACCCGCTGGCTTCCGCACTCAAAAATTCGTTTATTCGATTGCACCGCTTCCACCATGGCCAGTCCATCGGCCACGTTGTGCGACATGGGCTTTTCGCAGTAAACATCCTTGCCCGCCGCGCAGGCGTCCACAACTATGCGCCGGTGCAGATGGTCCGAAGTGGCCACAATGACGGCGTCAATATCTTTGCGGTCCAGCAGCGACCGGTAGTCTTTGCTGGTTGGGACTTCTTTGCCATAGGCCTCCAAGCCGGCCTTCTGGTGCATGTCATAGAGGTCCGCTGTAGCCACCAGTTCCCCGGTTGGTACCTCTCGCGCGGCCCGCAAAATATCGCAGCCTCGAATTCCGGTTCCGATGGATGCAAAACGAATCTTGCGTCCGCTTGCAGGTGTTTGTGCGGCTAGCGCCACCGGTTCCAGCAGCGTGCCTTTCAATACCGCTCCTGCTGTAACCGCGCCTGCGCCCAGACGCACAAAGTCCCGCCGTGTCATAGAAGGTACTTTCATGATGCCTCTCCTGTGCAAGCGACATTCTCTCTCCGGACCCCGCATGGTGTCCACTCAGGCGGGGGCCGGAGTTGAAGAAATCGGGCGCTATCTTCGCCGGCCGGGCGGCTCCAGGCTCAAGCGGTGGTCAAGAGGCTGTGGACAATCTCGGAGTTCTCCCTGATTTCGTCCTTGCCCCTGGGGAACATGCCGACATAAATGCCATCGATCGGCTTGATGCTCTCAAAGGCGGTGCGAAAAGCCTGCTTGACGCCAGCTTCGTCTTCGATGCGTCCGGCAGCCAGGATCTTGAAAGCAAAGCAGGGCTTGGCGGTTTGGCGTAACACTTTGTACATGCGCGCCGGATCGCTTTGCAGGTAGATTTCGTTGGGCAACTCCATCATCTCGCCGTGGAGCACCTGCTTCCACTCCTCCGGGGTTCTCGAGCGGCGGTAAATGCAGCCTGAGAAGAAATCCACGTCCCAACCCTGATCTTCCACCATTGAGATTACGTCCGGGTTGTGGGCGCCTACGCCCACCATGACGCCCAGGTCGCGCGCCTTTTTGCACCAATCCCTTTCGGCGGCCATGGTGCCATTCCGGAAGGCGACGTCAGTCTCCTCGCCGCGTCTCTGCAGCGCCAGCGGCTTGTATTTGCGGACCAGGTCGGCGGAGTCATTGTTCGCCGTAACCTGCATGATCAGGTGCATCTTGCCACCCTCACCTTGGAACCGGGCGAGATCCTCCCCGGAACGCGGCACATCGACGAAGTTGAACGCATTGATTCCGAAAGCGTTGGCGCGGTGCAGAACTTCGCACACTTTTTCCGGCGTATACCAGTCCCGCATGGCGCCGCTGTAATTGTTATTGAAGTGGGCAAAACCATAGAGCGTATTGACCCCCATGACCATCCGGCTGATTTCAACGTTGCCAAACTTCATCCTGGGTACCTGCACCGTCGCAGCCGGCAACTGTGTGTCCCGGCCCGGTGGCAGAGCGGCCTTCACCTCTGCCGCAGCGAGCTTGTTTGCTGCTCCGACCATGAGACCCGCGGCCAGAGCTGCACCTGTCTGTAGAAATTCCCGACGCGTGTTGGACATAAAGACTCCTCTCACCATTCCGCCCGCCCGTTGGGCCGGATTTCAAATCAGGCAATTTTAGCACCCGCATCCGAAGAATCTATGTGACAGGCAACACCAGGAATGGAGCCCCTCATATCATTGATTTCATATGAGATCCTGCGGTCCCGCCCTCTGTGTTTTGCCCCCACCGCGCCAGCCTGGGTACCGCTATCAGGGTCACGGCAAAGAGAAATATCGAAGCGGCAATGAATCCCAAATGACCAAGCCGCAGGTCCTCAAAAAGCAGTTTCGCCGCGACAAATACAAGCGCCGCGTAAGCAATCCAGCTAAGCTCTATGCGCCGCCAGCGCGAACCGAAGAAAGCCAGGGTGAAGGCTATCGTACACATGGCAAGAGTACGGATAAAAGCGACGTGAAAAACTTCGGGCGTCATGCGCAGCGACATCAAAGACGCCAATCCCCGCACTGCCAGCGCCGCGATGAAGCAAACCGCCAGGCAAGCCGGAATGAGTTGAAGCAGGCGCTCCTTCGCTCTCGCCCCCGGCAAAGGCCTTCCGGCCGCATAGCAAGCGGCCGCGCAAACACATACGAAACCTGCGATCCAAGCGGGCGCCGATGGAAAGGCCCCGACCAGCGCGCCAAAAATATAGGCTGGTAACCCACACGAGGCCGCCGCTGCAACAAGATAGACCACCCCATGAAGTTCAAGAGTCAGTCGGCCGAATCTGGCTCCCGAAACAGTGGCGACGATAGCAGCCAGCCCAAGGCAGACAGCAAGCCACGGCGGCGCCAGGCACAGCCAGCCGCCGGCCACAAGCAAACCCACGCTCCAGGTGGCGAATACACGGTAATTGCGGCGTTCAACGTTCCCATCGAGGAAGCGAAACAGGACCGCGTAACTGACTGACGACAAGAGCAGGCACAAAAGCCCCAACACGGTCGCACCGGAACCTGGGTCGAAGTAAAGCAAACTGCAAGCAGCAAGCAGAAACGCAACCAGGGTCTGACCCGCCTCGAAGACGGTAATTCTGCGTTTGAGTCGCACAGTCTTGAAAGCAACACTCACTGCATAAATGAGAAACAGAAGGCAACCGGGCGCCAGCAAGCTTGCCCTGCCCAGCGCAGGGTATTCCACGCGAGCGCTCTGCGGGCCTGCGTAGATAAAGACCAGAGCCCATACAGCAAGATCGGCCGCGATAGCGATCAGGGGCCTCACGCTCAGATCTCGATTGCGCACCGCGGCGTACTCGCATATAACAGCCATCAAAAGAAGAGCAGCGATAAAGGGCGCCAAATCGTGCGTCGCGACCAATAGTGCAAGTGCCGTAACCGCCGCTGCAACATTCGCCACCCAGAAGATCGAGGCCTGGTTGCGTCCCCACGCCAGCAGCGAGGCGGAGATTACGAACGCAGAAAGCAAACCAGCGGTAACAATTGTGGGCAAGACTGTGAAGCGGAGTGTAAGTTCCCAAAGCAGAGGGGCCAGGATCAACGCCGAGGTGGAGGCGTAGATACCGCTTGCGATCCACTCCCCAGACTTGGTTCGCGCTGCAAATACCAGCCATCCGAGGGCATAGGCAATAGCGACGGCTGCAACCGCCAGTTTGGGAAGGGCGCTTACTTCTGCTACAGCTCGCAGTAAGTACGCTCCGGCAATACCCAGCATGGCTTTGCCCAGTACAGAGAACACTCCGCCCGACTGGCCGAAAGCGCGCTCATCCGGAGCCTGAATCGCGAGCAAAGCCCTGGGCCCTGGCGCTGGGAGCAAGGCAGGTGCCTCGGTCGAGTGTTCCAGGAGGAAGACACGCCGTTCCAATGTTTCCAGGCGTGCCGCCAATTGCGTTAATTTATCGGGAAGATCATCCATATTCCCCACCCGATGCGACTTATCGAACTCAATCCGCTGCTACGGTTTCTGGTGCACTCTTTTCAGACCAGGGAGGCAGCAACTTAACCAGAACCCACAGGAAGACCAGCGGAAGGATGGTAAGGACAATTGCCATCAGCAACCCTTCTCGAGTAACCAGGGTCATCTTGTAAGTCGTATAACCGAGAAAGCTCTTGGAAAATAACTGGCCGCCAATTACCACATTCCAACGCATGGCAAAGATGCCGATCATGGTCAAGCTACCGGCAATGGCATAGATGCGCTTGCGCACGATCTCCCGCAGATTAACCACCTGCGTGATTCCCAGCAGAATGATGGGGGCCAGCGTACCGAGGAATATCTGTACAACAATGTGTGAAAAATAGAGCTGCGTGTGAACCATGAAATTCAAACTGCGAAACGATTCGTCTGCTTCATAGATCCGGTGGATCAGGTCGAGCATTTCCAGGCTGAAGTCGATAATGAAAATGTAGAACAGATACATCGCAATGGTGTCCACGCAGCGCATGTCGATCTTTTGCTTGCGAAGTTTGGTAAGCGCCATATACAAAAGCATCACCCCGGCGATGCCCGACACCATCGCCGAAAAAATGAAGACAACCGGCATAAGTGGCGAAGACCACCAGGGATTTGCTTTGATAGAACCAAAGATAAAGCCGACATACCCGTGCAACAGGAACGCTGAAGGAATGCCGATGAGGGTAACAATCCAGCCCACGCGCTCGTCGATGGCAAGCGAGCGCTCACTGATGTTACTGGAGCCCAGCGTCATTAGCCGGTAAATCCAGCGCGTACCTTTCCCGGCAGATTGAGAAAAGAGCACTATTTCTCGCCGGTAGTCCAGCCATATCTCAAGAACCAGCACAGCCATCAAGTACCACAAGTACACGTACCCGAACATGGCCATCGCCGAGGTGCTGTGCGGCGTGAAGTACATCTCCGGTGAGCGGAACGGGTGGCCCAGGTGCAGAGCCAGCGGCAAAGGCGCAACCAGCAGAAACGCCAGGGCCGTCAGCAGCGCCAACCGGTAAGTAGGCTTCACCGCCTCCACCTTGAAAACACGCTCCAGCGACGCCAAAATGAATGCGCCGGCCACCAATCCCGTGATGAAAGGGTACAAGACAATCAGCACGCTCCATAGGAGCCCGACTTCGTTCGGATACATGAAGCCTTCAACACCGCTCATAACTGTTCACCAATCTCCTGTTGGAACCTTGTCAACCGAAACTCCTACCGAATTGACCCATCCAACTGGTTATAAAAGACCTTCGCGCCGGTGGCCATCTGCGGCTTTAGCACCTGCACGGCGTGCGTCTTCAGGAACTCGTGAATCGGGTCATTGGGATTCTTCAAGTCGGCTAACTGGCGCGCTCCGGTCGGACAGGCTTCGCAGCATGCCGTGGTAAGTCCCTTGGTAATCCGGTGATAGCAGAGCGTACACTTATCCGCCACTTTCTTTTCCGGATGAATATAGCGGCAGCCGTAAGGGCAGGCCTGCACGCAATAGCCGCAACCCAGGCAGTACTTCTGGTCCACCAGCACCACGCCGTCCGGACTTATAAAGGTCGCACCCACCGGGCACACCTGCGTGCAAGGCGAGTCCACGCACTGGTTGCACATCTTGGGAACAAAGAAATACTTCCCGCTCTCATCGGTGGTAACTGGAAATCCTTCCTTACCGCCATCGGGCGAGATCACCTCGGGATTGGTCAAATTCCAATCCGTCACGTGATAGCGCTCGATCCAGGTGCGGAAGCTTCCATCCGGCACATCGTTCTCCGTTTGGCAGGCGCGCACGCAGTTGCCGCAGCCGATGCACTTGGGTATGTCGATTAACATGCTCCACCAATGGTCGGTCATCTTGTAATTGGGTGAAGCTTCGGGTGTTCCGGCCAGCACGGATTTCCATGCGACAGCCGCGGCCGGCAGAAGGATAAGAATTTGGCGCCGACTTATATTCATTTCGCACCTCCGGCGGCTTTCACTGGCGCCTTCGGCGCTGCCGCGTCCATCCCCGGATTGTGAGGCTGGTGGCAGGTTTCGCATGGAAGCCCCGTCGAGTGGTCTGCCGGCACAACCTGCGGAAAGCCCTTGGGCTTGGCGGCGCTCGCAGTGTGGCATCGCGCACAGATCACTGCGGTGTCCGGCTTTGTCGGCGTCATTGCTCCAGGATCGTCAGCATGCTTTGCCAGCGCCCCGTGGCACGCCTCGCAGTTCACGTGCGCATGTTTGCCATCCTTCTTTACGTCAAAGACTTCGGCGTGACATGTCTCACACGTCTCGTGACCTGCGTACTTTACTTGGTGAGCTGCAATCTCGCCGATCGAGGCTGCGCGATAGTGCCCATACTGCCCAAAACTCTTGGGGACAACAAAGTGGCGAATCACCAAAAACAAGATAAATACGAGAACAAAAAGCCCCGCAAACCGGAAAAGATGTCCTGCATCCTTGAAAACACTCATCAAACGCTATCTCCGCACCGCAACAGCCCCAAGATTCCGCATGTCTGCCCCATATGGTCTGGGACATTCTTCTTACACCTGACCGTACAGGAGGTGGGGTTATCACTGTATGTGAGATAGATCACGTATCGCAGGTGAGACGGCCGGCCTTCCTGCGAAGCGATACCATAAGTCTTTGGAGAACAGGATGGCAAGGATACTCGATGGCGTGGCAATTGCCTTGGCCATCAAGCAGGAAGTGGCCGAAGAGGTACGCGCCCTGGCTGCGCAAGGCATCCGGCCGGGTTTGGCGGCCGTTCTGGTGGGCAACGTGCCGGCGTCCGAAATCTACGTCCGCAGCAAGGTGCAAACCTGCGCCGAACTCGGCATCTATAGCGACTTGATTACGCCGCCGGAAAACACCACGACCGAGGCCTTGCTCGAGCTTGTTGCCAGCCTCAACAGCCGCGATTCCATCGATGGCATTCTTATCCAGTTGCCTCTTCCGTCACACATCGACTCGAAGATTCTGCTCGATGCAGTTTCGCCCGGCAAGGACGTGGACGGTCTGCACCCTGTGAACGCGGGCCGATTGCAGGCCGGGCGGCCGGCGCTCGCGCCCTGTACACCTGCAGGCGTGATTGAAATTCTGAAGCGCAGCGGCATTCCCATTGCCAGTCGGCATGCGGTGGTGGTGGGCCGCAGCGACATTGTGGGCAAGCCTGCCGCAATGCTCCTGCTGCAGCAAAACGCCACCGTCACCATTTGCCACTCGAAAACCCGCGATCTCGGCGCCATCACCCGCCAGGCAGACATCCTGGTGGCCGCAATAGGCCGGCCCGGCTTTATTACGCCGGAGATGGTCAACCCCGGCGCCACCATCATCGACGTGGGCATCAACCGGATCAATACCCGCAAAGAGTTTGACCACTTCTTTGCCGGCAACGCCAGGCGCGAGGCAAGCTTCGTCAAGCGCGGGTCCACCATTGTCGGCGATGTTCACCCCGCAGCCTTCAAACTGGCTGGGGCCTATACGCCCGTGCCCGGCGGTGTGGGTCCGCTGACCATTGCCATGCTGATGTCGAACACCGTGCGCGCCGCCAAATTGCGGCGGGGGCTCTAGGTCATGCTCCGCGTCGGCCTTACCGGCAGCCTGGGCAGCGGCAAGAGCACTGTCGCGGGCTATCTGCGGGAGTTGGGCGCCGAGGTCATCGAGGCCGATGCGCTGGGTCGCGCCATGATGGAGCCGGGCCAACCGATTTTTGATGAAATTGTGCGCGTTTTCGGCCCTGCCGTCCTCGCCTCCAACGGCCGTCTGAAGCGGGCCCGCCTGGCCGAATTGGCTTTCCAGGGCGGTCGAATGAATGAGCTGAACGCGATCGTGCATCCTGCGGTCATTGCCGCTCAGCGCCGCTGGATGGAGGAGGTCTTTGGGCGCAATCCGGCGGCCGTGACCGTGGTCGAGTCAGCACTGATCTTTGAGGTGGAACGCGATGCCCGAGCCCGCGGCGAGCGGGAAACAGTGCTGGCCGATTGGCGGCGGCGGATCGATCGTATTGTTGTGGTCACCGCGCCGGACGAGCTGAAAATTGCCCGCTTTGCCGCCCGAGTTTGTCCCGATGGCGTTGGCCGCGAGGCCGCCGAAGCCGATGCCCGCACTCGCCTGGCACACCAGATTCCCGACGCCGAAAAGGCCGCGCGCGCCGACTTCGTTCTGGACAATTCCGGAGACAGAGACTTCCTCCGCGCCCAGGTTGTGGCGCTTTGGCAACGGCTCCTGACGGAGAGCAACAAATTTTCACCCCGGGAGTCTTTAGAATAAGAATTGGCAGCCGAGCCTCTTCCCCTGGGAACTGGGGTGCGCGCCAGCCGTATCAGTATAGGAAGGTCTATTGGGTCGAAAAGCTATGAAATTGCGCCGGATACTTCTGGTTGTCCTGCTGGTGGGTGGGTTCTGGTACCTCACCACGCACTTCACGCCTGGTCTTGACCGTTTTTCGCTGAACCATATTTCGCTCTTTGGAGGCCGCGGTGCGGGGTCTCCGCTCGAGCTCACCGAGGCACACGCCGCTCCTGCTTACGATCCCGAGGAGCAGAACAATATCGCTGTCTATAAGCGCGTTCTGCCTTCGGTGGTCAACATTACCTCAACCACGTTGGTCTTCAACTTCTTCTACGGGACGGTGCCGCAGCAGGGCCAGGGTTCGGGATTCGTTTTGGACAAGGCCGGCCACGTGCTTACCAACTTTCATGTGGTTGAAGGCGCCAATCGCGGCATCGAGGTAATGCTCAGCAACAAGCATCGCTACTCGGCCAAAGTGGTAGGAACCGACAAGGTACACGACCTGGCGCTGCTGCAGATTGAAGCGCCCAACCTGCAGGCGGTCACCCTTGCCGACTCCGCTGACCTCTCCGTAGGCCAAAAGGTCTACGCCATTGGCAATCCTTTCGGCCTCAGCGGCACGATGACCCGCGGCATCATCAGCTCCATACGCTCCATACGAGGGTCCGAAGGCGCGCCAATTGAAGACGCCATCCAAACCGATGCGGCCATCAATCCCGGCAATTCCGGGGGACCCTTGCTCAACTCCCGCGGCGAGGTCATCGGCATCAACACGATGATCGCCTCGAACGGGGCGGACCAGAGCTCGGGAATCGGCTTTGCCATCCCCATCAACACCGCCAAGGCGGTGCTGGCCGATCTCACCCGCTACGGGCGTGTCAAGCGGCCTTCGCTGGGCATCGTATCCTATGCCATCGGACCCGATCTTGCTTCGCAAATGGGTTTGGCCGCGGATTATGGCGTCCTCATTCAGAAGGTGGTTCCCGGCGGCGCTGCCGAGCGGGCCGGTCTGCGTGGCGGCAGCCAGCAGGCCTATGTTGGGAACACTCCCATCATGCTGGGCGGCGACCTCATCGTAGGAATCGACGGCGAGGAAGTCACCGATCCTGACACCATCAACTCCCTGATGGACAAACACCAGGCCGGCGACACGATAAGCGTCACGCTCTTTCGGGGCCGCAAGCAGATGACGATCAAATTGATTTTGGGAGAAGCGCGGGGAACGAATATATAGGGAGAAGATCGATCCGATTTAGTTCATCTTTAAGCCGGCAGGGCCGCTCGATCAATCGGGCGGCCCTGTTTCGGTGTGTATATCTACTCAGCAGGACGGGGTAATTATTTGCCTAGAAGCCCGCCCGATCCTCGCTCTGTTCGGCCTGCGCCAACTGAATCCGCGCCCACTCCGCCGGCACCCCATAGTGGCCGGCCACAATCTCAGCCGTCTTCCGTTCATCCATGTAGGGCCGCACGGCTGCCATTTTGATTGTGGAGTGCGCAGCCATCTGGGCCACTGCCGCATTGCTTGAAATGGATTGAACCAGGGCCAGAATCGTACTCACGATGGTTCCCACTCCCTGAATGGCCGCAAGCGAGTGCTGCTGGCTCGCTGGACTCATGATCTTTGCCGCTTGCAGCAGAGCGGTGTTCACCTGCTGCTGGAGCGTCACAATTTGAATTTGCATTTGGGCCAACAGGCCGGCGGAAGGGTTGGCGAGGTACGCCTTTGCCTGCCCAACAAGCAGGTTGGAGGCCGCGTCGAAACCGATCGTTGCGGCAGCAAAAATCGGCGCATCCAGGGGAGCGAGCAACGCTGCGGTCGAGTCCACTGTAGCCACGGCACCCTGCAATGCCGGTGTCCAGTTAACAATGTCTTGCGCCACGGTCACGCCGGAACAACCGCCCATGAAAGGCAACGGCAACAGCAAGGCGATGAGCGCCCAAGCACCGAGCTTGGGGGTTGAACCCGTCGAGGATGTTTCTCCACCAGGGTCTTTTGCAAGCAAGCCAAGAAGGGCAGAGGCAAGGCCAGTGACAAGTGCGACCACCGTGCCGGACCCCGTCTTGCCCAACGTAACGCCCTGCTGCGAAAGAACGCCGCCAATGCTCACAATCGCAATCAACAGGCCGGCAAACGATGTTTTTGGGTGATTCCAGATATTTGTGACAGGTTTCATAAAGAAAGCTCCTTCGACCGGATGATTGCCGGTTACTTAGTTGGCTCTTGAGGGCTGGGGAGTCTCGTCCGGGCTGGGTTCTGCAGCCAAGTGGTTCTCCTCTGTTGCGTCCTGAAATAAGGATTTCGCCAGTGGCCGGCGCCGTTGTGGGCCGACCACTGGACTTCGGCTTTTGGCCGCTCTCAATGTCTGGAAGCTGCCGTGGTTCCGGTCTGGCTTCCAGCGGAGAGCCGCTGCCATGCAGTCAGAGACAGCCCCGCGCCCCGGCGCCCAACCGCATTGGGGGAGGGCGTACTCATTCGCCCGGCACGGCATTTCCGTCTCTTGACTGGCTATCTTTAAGGGTAGGCAACTGGGGGAATATCTTCGGCAAACCGCCGCAAGGTTATAAGAGACTTAGAATCTGAAATTTATCAGTGGAGGCGGGAGAGGGATTACTTGACAAGCTCCAGCAGATCACAAAACAGCGCGAAATTTTGCACACTGACGAATCATCAACTCTCCGTATGCGTCTGCCGATACAACTCTTCGAGGGCGTTGCAGGCCGACTTGACCCCGTCTTCGCCGGCTAATCGATTGGCAACCAGCTCCGCGCACTTTTGAAGACGGGGGTCGGCTAGCATCGCTTTTAATTTACGGGCTACACGGGTGGGAGTGTAATTGCCGCGCTGGATTACTCTCGCTACCTTCAGCCGAGCCATCCGTCTGGCGTTGTCGGGCTGGTCGTGGGAGTAGGGCATGATCAGCATCGGCCTGCCCGCGCGCAGGCACTGGGCTGTGGTGCCCACGCCACCCTGGTGCACCACCAGTGCGGCCCGTGAAAAGAGCGCGGAGTAGGGTGCATACTCTGCCACGCAAATCGAGTCCGGCAGGTCAGTCTGTGGCCTGTTGCGCGGGTCTGTTCCGATCAGCAGCACCGCCCGTATCCCCAGCCGGATGGCCGCCCGTGCCGAGAACTCGTAGAACCGCCCGGCCGCCAACACTGCTGCCGACCCCAGCGTAAAGACCACCGGAGGCGGCCCTGCAGCCAGAAACTCCTCCAACCCCGGCGGTAGCGCCTGGTTCCCAACGTCCGCATCGAAATAGCAGAATCCGGTTATCTTCGCGTGCTCCGGCCAGTCTTTCTGCTTCTGCCCCAGCACCTCGGAAAACAACGCCAGCACCAAGTGGGGCGAATGCTTGGCGTCAAACAACGGATTCGCGCCCTTTTCCAGCCCCAGTTCGCGGCGCAGGTCGTAGATGGGTTCGGGCCACTTCCGGCTCACAAACCGGGCCAGTCGCTTAATTACCCGCCCGAATCCCGGCACAGTCTTATCTGCCCGCGCCAGCCGGGGATACATGGGTAACACCGGCGGGTCGAAGGCGGAAAAGAACGACAATGGCGCAAGCACATAACTGGCCCACGGAATCCCGGTAACTTCGGCCACCAAAGGCCCGGCATAGTTCAACTCGCCCAGCAGAAGCAAGTCGGCCCGAACCGGTTTGGTGGCGGCATCCAGAAGATCGGCGTAGGTGTCGCGGAGCACGGGAAACAGGAAGTCCCGCAACCCCCGTTCCGTGCCCCTTTTCACGTCGTAGACCATCTCCACCAGGATTGTGTTGGTGGGGTCGATATCCGGACGAATAACGTGGAATTCCAGCCCCAGCGGCGAAATGCGCGGCTCATAAACGGCAGGCAGCGCCATTACGGCCACGTGCCCACGCCGTTTCAGCTCCAATGCAATGGCGATCAGAGGATTGATGTCGCCCAGCGTGCCGATGTTCGACAAAACGATGCGCAATTGTCAGTCCCTGGGCGAAGTCGGCCCGCAGCTAAAAGGGTAATCCATTGAACTGGCAGCGCATGTGGGCGCGGCTCATGCAGGAGGCTGACCAAATCAGCCTCAAAACGGCATTTTTTGGCTCAAAACGCGTTGAAATTCGTGGGTTTTGTTTACTGGGTAATTTTGTAAGACGTTCATTCTTTATAGGTTATGGGGATAGGCGGGTGAAGAAAGGGAGCATTTTGAGGAGGGGGGTGGGGTCCCGAGGAATATTCGACGGTTTTCGGCCCGGGATGGGGGGTCTTGGACCCTTTCATAAATATTGTGCGCTGGTTGACCGTAATTATCTGCAAAGTGCGGTGGGTCTCTAAACAGGCTACGGAAAGAGGCTTGATTCGGGGAAAGAATCGCGAAAAATTACAATTTTGGCTCAAAAGCTGCGCAAATCAGGTGAACTGCGAAGTGGCCAAGAATCAACAACATAGAATGAATACGCGTTGATTATATTGGCTTTATGTGGGAGTTCAGCGTCGAGTTTTTCGCGACTCTTTAATCAAATGCAGCAAGTTCGCCCCGCTGCGCGGGTTGGCGAGTTGGCGGACGTCTTGTGCTCGGGTTGGCGAGTGGCCGTCTTTTCATGGCATAACTGCGTTGTCGAAGCGCACTGCCAGCTAATGACAGAGCGTGGGTCGGGAGACCCACGCTACAGCCGGCCGGGAGGCCGGCGCTACAGGGTGATTGCCGTTGGCCGAGGCAAACTCCGTGAGATATCCAGGTTAGCGACGAGTTGGGGATTCTCGATTCAAGCGACCTAGTAGTCCTCCGCGGATTCGGCTGCGGGGAGGACGTCGTTGTCGCCGGCAACCCAAACGTAGAGGGTGGGGAGGAGGAAGACGCCGATAATCAAATTCGCGATCAAGCCGCCGACGATGACGATGGCGAAGGGGCGTTGCGAGTCGGAGCCGATGGCGTGGGAGAAGGCGGCGGGCAGCAGGCCCAGCGTGGCTACCAGCATGGTCATCATGATGGGCCGCAGACGCAACACGGCGCCTTCGACGGCGGCGTCAACGATGTGCTGCTGGGAGGATTCCTCCATGCCTCTGCGGCGGGCGCGAAGCTGGTTGATGAACTCGATCATGATGACGCCGGTTTGCACCGAAACGCCGAAGAGCGCGAGAAAGCCTACAGCCGAGGAGACCGAGAAGTTGGTGTGGGTGAGAAACAGGGCGAGCGGACCGCCGATAGAGGCCATGACGACGCTGACGAGAATAAGCGAGGCCCACTTGTAGGAGCGGAACATGGTGTACAAGATCATGAAGATTGCCAGCACTGTGATTGGCACGACGATGGCCATGCGCTTGTCGGCACGTTTCTGGCTCTCATACTCGCCTGCCCATTCAAGATGGTAGCCGGCAGGCAAGGATACGTTTTTGTTGACCTTGACGATGGCTTCTTCGACAGTTGAGCCGAGGTCGCGCCCGCGGACGGAATATTTGATGGCGATGTAGCGCTGGCCGCTTTCGCGGTTGATTTGCTCGGCGCCGTCGACCGTTGAGACCCTGGTCAGTTGACCGAGAGACACTCGCTCGCCGGACGGTGCGAGCAGGCGAATATTCAGGATGGCTTCGCGGGTGTTGCGGAATTGCTGCTGATAGCGCAGGGCGACGTCGAAGCGCGCCTCGCCCTGCTGCACCTGGG
>ODAK010001571.1_pt1 | contig 24665 bp, 21 predicted proteins | sample 1539591 | NCBI WGS metagenome assembly ODAK01 (sample SAMEA3539303, study PRJEB22396) | soil metagenome | biome: tundra; feature: field; material: soil | place: USA | collected 2010-05 | depth 0.15 m | reverse complement strand
CGGCCGAAAGGATTTTGATCGAGTTGCTCGAAGAATCGCTCAGCCAGGTTTCGCCGGCCGGAGGAGCAGTTCGCGGATGAGTTCGGTGATGCTTAAAATCCGGCGGGGCGAGACCCCTTTCTATCGCCGGCTGCGCGACGTCGGTCGCGGCATCGTGTCGAGTACCCTGCCTCTACCCAGATTTCTCAACCCACTGCTGAGGCTCGGATTTAATGCTCAGCACGCGATCATCATGGGGTTGCGCTGGATCTTGAGCTACTTCGTGTATGAACCGCTGTTTCGCGGCAGATGTGTCTCGGTCGGGAAGCGGTTTCGTGTCTGGCGCATGCCGTTCGTGGTGGGCCACGCCAGCGTCGTAATCGGGGACGACGTCAATTTTTTCGGCAAAGTCGATATTTTCAGCGGCCGCCAGTGCGATGAACCCAAGCTGGTGCTGGGCAACCGCGTGGACCTTGGCCACAATGTTGTGTTCCTGGTGAATAAAGAGATCGTGATTGAGGATGACGTGAATGTGGCTTCGGGCGTCAGGTTTATGGACACTGACGCACACCCGCGCGAAACCATGGCGCGGATCGCCGATCTTCCCGCTCCGCTGGACGAGATCAAGCCGGTGCGTATCGGGCGCTATGCCTGGATCGGGCACAACGCGTTCATCATGAAAGGTGTAACCGTCGGAGAAGGCGCCATCATCGGGGTGAACAGCGTGGTGGTCAACGACATTCCGGCGTACTCGGTGGCCATGGGCAATCCGGCGCGGGTGGTGGTGAAGAATATAAATAAGAACGTGGACGCGTCCAGTACGCCAGGATCCTCTTAGCCTCCATCGGCGCAGCTGGCGGATATACTGTAGGGGTTGGTGTTATCGAATCAGCATCCCTTGTTTCGCTCGTCTGTTGCCGTTCTGGAGACACCGTGACCCGGCCAAGCATTCGGGTGCTCACCTTGATCGAAAGCGCCACCGTCACCGGCCCCTCGCGCAACTTGATCGAATTTGGGAAACTGGCAGCCATCCCCGAACCCGGCTTGCCGCCTGTTGAGGTCATTGTCGCAACTTATCAGCGCGGTCCCAGCGAGAGTCCTCTAGCGGCGACCGCCAAAAACGCTGGGCTTTCAGTGTTTACTATCTCCGAGCGCCGGCGTTGGGACACCAAGGTTTTTTCCCAACTGCGGCGGATGATTGCCGAGTGTCAGCCCGACATTTTGGAATCGCGAAACGTAAAATCGCATTTCCTGGTGCGCATGCTGGGGCTGCACAAAAAGTGCCGCTGGGTGGCGTGGAACCACGGCTACACCGCAACTGACTGGCTTGATCGGGCCTACAGCCAACTGGACCGCTGGTCGCTGCGCGGGGCCTATCGCGTGGTGACGGTCTGCGGCCCATTTGCCGACACGTTGGCCAGTCGCGGAGTCGACCGCGACAAAATCACCATCCTTCACAACTCCGTCAAGCCGTTCGTCGCTCCGCCGCAGGAGCAGGTGCAGCAGGTTCGGCACAGCCTCGGTCTGCAGAACAAAGCCGTCATACTCGCAGTCGGGCGGCTTTCCTACGAGAAGGGTTTTGCCGATCTGCTCAACGCGGTCGCCGTGCTCAGCAATACGAAAGGTGTCCCCGATTTTCGCCTCGTGCTGGTCGGCGATGGCCCAGAACGCGAGCGACTTGCCCGTTTGGCATCACGGCTGGGTATCGAAGCAAAGCTGACCATGGCAGGCTTCCAGCGGGATACGAAGCCGTATTACAGCCTCGCCATACTCTTGGCCGTGCCCTCGCACACCGAAGGCTCTCCGAACGTCGTTCTCGAGGGGATGGCGGCCGGTCTGCCGATTGCGGCAACCGCAGTGGGAGGTGTTCCGGAAATTCTTCAAGAGGGCGTTACGGGTTTGATGGTGCCGCCGCGAAACCCCGATGCGATGGCGGACGCGATCCGGCGACTCTTGACCGATCCGGAGATGCGCCTCCGGCTGGGAGCGGCGGCACGGCAGCGAGCCGAATCGAATTTCACGCCCGACGCATACAAACGATCGCTGGTCGAGTTCTACCAGAAAACTATCGAGGATCGCTGACCGCATGCTCCAGACACCGCGAGAGCAGTTTGGACTGCGTCAGGCGGCTGGGAACCCATGTGCGCCTCTTTACGCAGCACAACGTCAGCCCTCCAGCGGTCGACCAGCTCCCACCATGCGAATCTGTTCCATTCATCGAGGACAGTTTTTGCCCATGCCCGGTGCTTCCACCATTGATCGGCATCATGATACGGAGCTGAGGAGGCGGCCACCGACCAGTGGTACTGCGGCAGTCGCTTGCGAAAGATCGACAGAGCCATGCGAGTGTGAAAGTCTGACGTGACAATTAACACAGAGGATGGGGTCAACGGCGCCAGACAGAGTCTGACGTCGGCGGCCTCGCCGAAGGTTGAATCCTGAATGATGGGGCACACCTCAGCCAGCCCTGGGGAAGTTCGATTCAGAAACTCCATAGCCAGGTCGGCTTCGGACTTTCCGTAGATGGCCTGAGTGGCGCTTGCATCCAGCAGAATCCTCCCGGCGTAGCCTTGTTTTTGTAATTTAACGGCGTGCAAGTACGAGCCTTCGCCTCCTCTCAGTACCAAGATAACGTCCGCGTGCTCTGGCGCATTCACAACCAGAAATGACCCAGCGTGCGACAGCAGCACGAGGGCGAGAACCACGAAGGCAATGAGTACAATAAGCCGCTTGAACACCACAAATCGTTTTCGCTGGAGCTGGGACTCTTGACCGCCTTTCATCTCTAGTTCGCGCCCGAGCATCTTGCTCCGATCTCGACTTGCTCCTCGTACAAACGTAGTAGCACGTCCCCAATTACCGACCAGTCGTAGTGCCTCTGAACCAGGGCGCGCGCGTTGGTTACCAGGCTCTGCCAGGCGGGAGTTTCGGCGTGCAGCGACGCAACCGAGTCCGCTATTGCCTCTGCAGAATCTGCGATCAGGATGTCTTTGCCGGCCGTCACCGTCAGTCCTTCAGCGCCCAGAGTGGTCGAAATGACGGGGATACCGGCTGCCATCGCTTCCAGCACCTTTAACCGGGTGCCCCCGCCCACGCGCAACGGCACAACTGCGGCAAGAGCACTGTGATAGAAGGGCCGGACATCATCCACCGTACCGGTGACGGTCACGCCCGCCAGGTCGCGCAATGCCAATACCTCTTTCGTCGGCTGCGCTCCCACGACCACCAACCTAAGCTCCGGCCGCCGGGTGCGTATCAGCGGCCAGATCTTCTTAGCGAAAAACAGGGCCGCATCAATGTTGGCGTGGTAGTCCATCCGTCCCATATAAACCAGGTCTCGGCGGAGCGCATTCTGCGTTGGACTAGCTGCAAAGTACTCGACATCCACCCCGTTGCCGACAACTTCGATCCGGGCCTGCGGTACTCGTTCCAGGAGCATTTCGCGCTCCCGCTCGCTACAAACGGTATGCGCATCGCCCAGGTGCAGGAATTGGTTTTCCATCACTTGTGAAAGCCCAGCCGTGCGGCGCGCATAGAAGCGCCGCAGCGGGTTCGAGTCCTGCTCAGCATAACGGGCCAGGATCTCCGATTCGACGTTGTGCCAGTCGCAGATAAGACGAACACCGGGACAGAGCTGGCGAATCCGCCTTGCGTAAGCAATCAGGTGCACGCTCTCAATTTGTATCGCGTCGAAGGACCGGTCTTGCAATATCCGCTCCAGCTCGGCCATCACTGCCGCCGAGGTGAAGTTCAAGACGTTGAGGGGGATAGGCCCAATCAAGCCGCGGACAAGGTTCACGGGCCGGTAGCTTGGGTCGCGGGGAATAGTCAGAATTTCCGCGCCCCATAACAACTTCTGGAACTCAAGTCGGATGTTTTCCGGGGTGCGCGATTTTTCGTTGTCCAGCCCGAGATAGGTGAGAGTGGTCCTGCCGGCCAGTTGGCGAGCGAGGTGAAAATCACGCAGGTGGGCGCCCGATATGATGGGCCAGCAAACTCGCGGCGAGAAATACAACACGCGCATATTCAAGGACTTCTGTACTTTTCCGATCAATCTTTCATGGATCTTCCGGTGTCGAATAACTTCGCCGGGAATGTTACACTGGTGAGCAGATTCAGCCAGCAGTCTGCATGCCTGGGAATGAAAAAAATTGTTAAGAATTGCTTACACGTCGTTTCCCTGGCGCTTGCCTTGCCCCTGGCTGCAATTGCCGCGTTTGGCCGCTTTCCTCCGACGTTCTCTCTCGCGGCGCATACCTGCGCTCTGGTTCCCGGCGTTGTCGGCGACTACATTCGAATTGCATTTTATAAGCTGACTCTGAAACAGTGCTCTTTGTACAGTCGCGTGTCTTTCGGGTCGTTTTTCGCTCATCCAGACGCAGTGCTTGCACCGGGAGTTTACATTGGATCATACTGCATTTTGGGACATTGCTCGATTGGGGAACGGACGCAAATCGCCTCGCAGGTTCAGATCTTAAGCGGGCGGCGCCAGCACCGGAGGGAATTGTCGGGCCAAATCAGCGGCGCCTTCGAGGGAGATTTTGAGTTGATCGAGATCGGGGCCGATTGCTGGATTGGCGCATCTGCCGTCATAATGGCTTCTGTGGGGTCCGGCACGACCATCGGCGCCGGCGCCGTAGTGGTTCGACCAATTGCAAGTCAAGTTGTCGCCGTAGGCAATCCCGCACGTGTAATTAAAGAAGTATGTCCAGGTTCAAGGGAGTGATCGAGTGAATATCTTCACGTTTCAGAGTCAGGGAATGACACCTACGGCAACCGGCGAATACACGGCCTATCCAGATTCGAGCTCAGTAGATCTCCTCAATACCTCGGCAGAGCAACCTTCCCGGGCGGTCCGCCGGTCTGCCGGTGCAAAGCGGCTTTACAAGCCCTTTTACTATTTGTTGTTGATATACCTCTTTGTCTATTGCAGCCGAGTTACGGAACTCATTCCCAATGCCCATATCGGCATGATTCTGCAGCCTATTTTGCTGATTGGCATGATCATGACCGGACGTGTCAAAGCGATCTTACAGATGCCGCTTGGCAAGGTCCTGATTGCATTGACTGCTTGGGTAACGATCTGCGTGCCTTTCAGCGTGTGGAAGGGCGGTAGCTTTGGAGTATTTCTTATCACCCTTCAAGCTCTCGCACTGGTTTTTTTCATGGCAGCATTCATCCGAACTGTCCCCGACTGCCTGCGCGTGATGTACACCGTCGCACTGGCAATGGCTGCGGTTGGGGTCTTGTCTCTCGTCGTGCACAGTGACAAAATAAATAACCCTCGTTTGAGCCTGGGCGGAGGAAGTGACACGTTGGCAGATGCCAACTTTCTCTGCCTCTACATACTGATTGGCCTGCCTTTTCTGTGGCTGTTCGCTTCCATGAGAAGCGGCTTCAAGAAGGTGGCGTTGCTGTCTTTGACGGTTCCTATGCTCGCAGGGGCTGCTCGGACCGGATCAAGAATGGGGCTGCTCACTCTGGCAGCGGGCTTACTCCTGTATCTCATCTTCGCGTCAACCAGACAAAAGCTACTTGTTATTTCTGGCGGTATTATTTTCTTGATATTGGCGCTATTCTTCTTGCCGCAAAGAATTAGGGAGCGATTTACAACCTACTTCGAGGCCCACTCAGCCCAGTCAGAGGAAGCTGCGGAGTCGGCGGAAATGCGGAAGCGATTGCTGATCCGAAGCCTTGAATTGACTGCGGAGCACCCGTTCTTTGGAGTTGGCCCCGGTGAGTTTATGGACGCCGAGGGTGCGGAGGCGAAGGAAAAGAACCAAAGGGGGGTGTGGCACTACACGCATAACTCGTACACCCAACTCTCGAGTGAGACCGGGATTACCGGCCTTGTCCTGTTCGTCATCGCGCTTTTCGGCGCTTATCGAGGTTTGTCTCCCATCAGGAATAAGTATCCGGATGCACGTGTGCGGCGCGCAGCCCTATTCACACAGATGGCGGTACTTATGACTGCTGTAGGTGCCTTCTTCCTTAGCATAGCCTACGGAGGGGTAATTACCGTCATCATTGCAATTTCGGCAACGTTTCAAGCGGCCGTCGCGAACAAAGCCAGACAAGCGAGACTGCAGGCCTCGGAAAATCCCCGATGACCGGGGTTCATGCCAGTTCCCGGTCCCGGCTTGGCCTGATCACCCAGTCCCTGGTGTCTCCGAGGTCAGCCAGCCGCACCTTGCAGATCGCCAAGACATGGGCACGCATCGGGCAGTATGGTTCAGTAAGGTTGTGCCGCCTTCCTTCGCAAATCTGTGAAAATGCCGATCTGGCGCGGATCGAGAGACTGGACCAGGAAATGGCCCCGGTGCTCGAACGCAACCCCACCTGTGCCGCAAAGTATGCGGACTACGCTTTCTGGATTCCGTTCAACGTAGCCAGGGTAGGTGCATTGTCTTTGCATACCTGTACTCCGCTGCGAATTCTCGATATTGGCTGCGGTCCAGGGTATTTTCTGGCGGCGGCGCAGGCGTGCGGTCATCAGTGCTATGGAATCGACGCTCCAACCAGCACCTTGTCGGAGGTGGAAAACCGGGTCTATAGCGAAATGCTCGCGGCCCTGGCATGCGATCGATACGTCTCTCCAGTCTTGATTGAGCGATCCGTCCCGATGTCGCTCCCGCATGGCGACCTCGACGCGATCACTGCGTTCTGGATTTGTTTCAATCGCCATCGCCAACTGGACGAATGGGGAGTATCGGAATGGCGATTTTTCGTGGATGATGCCGTCTCGCATCTTCGTATAGGGGGGTTTTTGCACCTCGAACTGAACTCTCACCCGGAACGCTATGGCTCGCTGGATTGGTATGACAACGAAACTCTGGATTTTTTCCGTTCGGTCGGAACGATCCAAGGCGGTGTGGTTCGAATTGTTAAGGGGAAGTCTCAGGAATGGGGACAAAATCGGAAGCCGGCGTAGCGGCTGCCGGGAATCGTATCCGCGTTTGCCTGTTATGTGACACCGTGGGCAATGACGCCGGCACGGAGCGACAGGTCGTGGAAACCGCCAAAAGGCTCGACAAGAATAGGTTTGAGGTTCACGTGTGCTGCCTGGAGACCAGCCCTCAATTGAAGGGGCTGGAGGGGCATTACCCGACGGCTGTTTTTCCTACTGCAAGCGTGAACTCATGGAGCGGAATCGTGCAAGCGGCCCGGTTCCGACGATACCTCGATCGCCATCATATTCAGATCGTGCACGCCTACATGAACAAGACCGCGATGTTCGCGGTGCTGACGTCCTTGGCCTGCTCTCGCATTGTGGTTACAAGCCGGTTGAACATAGGGTACTGGTACACCCCAGCGTTGCGGACCGTTTTTCGCCTCTTAAATCTCCGCACGAACGCCGTGATGGCGAATTCGCAAGAAGCGAAGCGCATTGCAGTCGAGACGGAACATTTGAACCCAGACAAGGTTGCGGTTGTTTATCAGGGCCTGGATATGACAGTGTTTAATCTGGGACTGGGTGATGCATCGGTCAGCCAGCGGCTCGGGATTACCCCCAGCAGCCGGGTAATAGGTATCGTCGCCAATCTCCGTCCCGTTAAAGACATCCCTTTATTTCTGAGGGCGGCGAGAATCGTAGCGCAGGAAGTTGACGATGTTGTATTCCTGGTTGCAGGTGACGGCGAACAATACCAGGAACTCTACCAATTAGTCGGTGAATTGGCATTGCGAGATCGGGTGTTTTTCACGCGGGGACAGGGAAAGATCATGGACTATCTCTCCCGGATGTGCATCGGATGCCTGACTTCTTTTAGTGAGGGATTTTCAAACGCTGTGATGGAGTACATGGCAGCAGGCTTGCCCGTCGTGGCTACGGATGTGGGGGGAAACCGCGACGCAATCGTCGATGGCGAAACGGGGTATCTGGTTCGTGAACGGACTCCGGAGGCCTTTGCCAAGCCGCTGATTCACTTGCTGCGGAACCAAGACCTGCGGCTCCAGATGGGACTGGCAGGCTTCCAGCGCTGCACGGAGTGCTTCGAAGTCAGCAAGACAATTCGCCAGCTCGAACAATTCTACTATTCATTGACTACGTCTCTACCGTGAGAGGCTGAATGTATACTGAGCGCCGCCACGAGTCCAAAATGGAAATGCCAGGTAACCCTGACTCCGGGCAGAAACTGAAGAAAAAGATGACACATTTGCCTGCCAGATTGCTGAGGAAGATTCGCAATACAAGTGCCCCACACTTGACTCCTGTGGCTGGGTTGCTACGGCAACTGCGTAGCCGGTCCATCGCAATTCTGATGTACCACGGCGTTACCGATGAGCAGACCGCGATTCCCGATTGGTGTCAGGTTCGCGTGGAGCCCTTTCGGCAACAGATGGAGTTTCTGAGTCAGGAGTACCACGTGCTTGGTTTGGGAGAGGTCCTCCAACGCCTCTCCAATGGCTTGCCCCTGCCTGAGCGGACGGCGTGCTTGACGTTTGATGACGGATTCCAGAATGTCTACAGCAACGCTTGGCCGGTTCTGGCGCGGTATCAACTGCCCTCAACCGTGTTCGTTGTTACCGGTTTGCTTGAGAGCAGGCTGCCTCCTTGGCCTGGCCGAATTCTGTACGCCCTGAGCAATACCAGGCTTTCGTCGATCTGTTTCGACGGCATGGAATGGGAATTGAGCGCAGGCCTCCGTGGGCAGACCATTTATGGTCAACTCGTCAACCGGATCAAGATCCTCCCTGCAGAAGAGCGTGAGCGTAAGGCGGAAGATCTGGTTACGGCGCTAGGCGACGGGGCGGCGGTGGACTTCCGTAAATCGCCGCGGGCCACATTAGGCTGGAACGAAATCCAGGAGCTTGCAAGCGCCGGGTTGATGTGTTTTGAATCCCACACCCACACCCATGCTTCCCTATCCAACTGTACAGCCGACGAGCAACGGCAGGAACTCAAGGTCTCCCGGGACATCTTGCGCGAGCGCCTGCGGACCGAAGACCTCTTCTGTTATCCGTTCGGCGATTATGCACCTGCTACCATGAAGATCGTGGCGGAACTAGGTTACCGTTGTGGGCTGACAACCATGCCTGGCCTCAATCCGTCATCGCCAGATGTGTATGCGCTGCGCCGTGTGGGCATCGGCCATGGCATGACTGCAGCGATGTTCGAAATGGCCATGTTAGGGTGCTTCGAATGAACAAGAATCCAGTGGGAGTTCACTTCAGCAGTCTTGCCGAACGGGGGGTATGGGCGTCGCTTTATGAGCCGGGAGCTAAGGTCACCGCAGAGAATTCTTCCTTCTTAATTCGTGCCCGGCGGGTGATGGAACTGCTTGTGTCCAACGGAAAGCGACCGCGGAAGTTATTGGATGTGGGTTGCGGCACCGCCCCGCTGGGACCGGCGATCGTGGCTATGGGCAGCCATTACACGGGAATCGATTTTTCTGCGGAAATGATCGACGCTGCGTGCCGCCTCATGCGCGATTCCATTGCCGAGGGAACGGCTTGCCTGAGGGTGGGCGATGCGATGAATCTGGATGCGCCAGAAGCGGCGTTCGATTCTGTCGTTGCCATGGGTCTGGTGGAGTACTTTCCCCGCGACCAGATCGACCATGTTTTTGAGGAATTCGCCCGCGTGCTGGTTCCCGGTGGCGTGGCCATCGTTACCATCCCCAAGCGCTGGAACTTGGGCAAGGTGGTGAACCTGCTGCTTACCCCCTTGCGCAAAGCGATACGCTGGAGGTTCCATAGTGCTGACCTGAAGCTCAACCGGAAAGAGGCGTTTGAACGTCTGTACCTGACTCCGGCAGAGTTGGACCAGGCCGCCCGCAAGGCTGGGTTGCGCAAGTTGGCAAACCGCCACTATAACGTGCAGATTGTGTGCAGTCCATTTATCTCCCTGGGGCCACGCCTGGCTTACTTAATCAACCGGCCGTTCGAATGGCTGGCCCTCATTCCCGGAGGCTCGTTCCTGGCCACGGGCTATATCGGAATGTACACCCGGTAACTGCCCGTGCATGCACCTTGCTGGACAATGCTGCTTAATCGCGGTTGGTATGGTCAGCAAGACTTGCGCGGCTATAATCGCCGGGCTGGAGCAGCTTCGTACCCTGTCCTCTTCTACCGTCCCGCCGATTCACTTGCTGCGGAACGAAGACCTGCGGCGCCAGATGGGAGTGGCAGGCTTCCAACGCTGCACTGAGTACTTCGAAGTCAGCAAGACAATTCGCCAACTTGAACAATTCTACTGTACATTGACTACTTCTCCAGGTTGAGGTCCCAACCAACGGATGAATTGGGTGACAGGAAAACTCGCGATTCGCCAAGGCGATTTATCTTGATCTGACGCATGCGAACGATGTCCAGCGCAGAAGGCGACCGGCCAGAGCGGGCTTCTCAGAAGCCTGTCGCATCATGGCCCGACATCAACGCCGGTTGGCAGCGAGAAATTCCCGGGCACTATTTCTTGTTTGGCTGAGCGTTGGCAACTACCGGTAGTGCTGCTCGATCCATTGTGGGTATCGATACTTCAGCATGTATAGACCCCAGGCCGCCATCACTGTAGAGTGCCCGGGATCTTCCTCTCCAAGGCTGAACTCAAACACGCCGCGGCACCAACCATACCAGCAATAACTCCACGAACCGTCGGGGTGTTGATAGTCGTCCATGCGTTCGATCCAACGGCTTCTGATCAAGTCCGGCTTGCCAGCGGCAAGAATATACGCATTGCGCTGGTAATAAGCGTCGTTCACGCGAAAGTCCCAGTACTGGTCCCGCGCCACGCCTGCGCTGACAGGATTGATGACACTGTCCAGTTCAGCGGAGGAACCGTTGAAATGGCGGTAGATATCCAGGGCTATGAGTTGGAGATGCAGTCTGATCCCCCAACTGTACTTAGTTGGCGAGAAGAGATCGGCATGGTCAGCACTGGTCAGCTCCACCCGATCGGGAGCGGTGCTGAATGCAAACCAGCGATCTTGCCACCCCAAATAAGGAACCTCCCATGCCGGAATTAGCGGTACTGGCACGCTAGGATCCACCCAGTGGGCGTAATACCAGGTGATAGGCCGGCCTGGAACCCGCACCCGATTGCTCGCAAGATAGCTCTCCACGAAGCTGTGCAGACGTGGATCGCCCGACATCTCCGCCATGTCTCCAACCATGAACATTAATGGCGGATTTCCCTGTATTTCAGGGTGGTGTACGATCCACTGGGTCGAAGTGTCGATCGCATGGTCCAGCTCGGAAGAAAAGTCAGCGCGAGAAATTCGATGGAGGGAGTAGTTGTTGTTGAATACAGTCAACCCCACCGCAGCAAGGACGACGGCCACCAATAGGATGAGAATGGCAACGTTGGTTGCGATCCAGCGCAGAAGGTGGCCGGCCAGGGCCGGCTCCTCAGGGGCTGTTGCATCATCGCCCGAGATCATCCCCGATTGGCGACGCGGCCGAAAAGCTGGAAAAGACGAAATCAAAAACACCGCAAGGATTGCCAGTTCCGGATCGATGGCATGCCGATACCGAGGCTGCGGGAAAGTAATATAGTAAATCAACGGATAGGACCCCAGCAGCGTGGCGAACAGAAAGACGCCATGCACGCGCCGCTTAAGGGCCAGCAACAGTCCGCCGATGGCCAGTAACGACGACCCCAGGAAGAGCAGGTTTTTCACCTGTTCCAGCCCTGTCCGAGGAATACCAGCCCAAAAGAAGATGAATCGGCGGCCCGTGAGCACGAGGAACCTCTTCGGATGCTGGGCGATCCAATCTATCGCCTGATCAGCCTGCTCGGTGTCGAATGCCGCTTCGCCCATCTGACTGTATAAGGAGTAGAGGAAATCATTACCACCAGGATAGTAGCTTGTAATCCACCAGCCTTCGGCCAGTGGATTGTTGCCGGCGCGGAGATTCATACCGAGGCCGTCACGGACGAACATCGGTTTGTGGAGCACCGAGTAGTCGCGCACAAGCCACGGCATAAGTGTCACCCAGAAGACCAGGGCGCTGAACACCACGGGCACCACGAACCGTTTGCCACGCCGATGCAACTGGTAGGCGAGCCAGCATCCTGAGAACGGGAGCCACGAAATCATGGAGGGATTGGTCAGCCCAACGGTACCCCACAGCAGTCCATACCCGCACCACGACCGGAGGCGGTCGTCATCTTCCATCTCCAGCGTGAGCATGAACAGCAGACTCAGCAGAAACGCCGATAGGCTTGTGTCCCAAATCCAGACCACCGAAAAATAAATGGCGTACGGCAGTAAAGCCCAAATCCACCCCGACCAGACCGCAACGGTTTCGTTGAAGACACGGCGCGCGATGCGATAAATGGTCCAACTGGTGAGCGCAGAGAAGACACTGTTGAACAACAGCATCGCGAGCGCGGCGGCATGCGAGAAGACGCCGAAGGCGCGAAACACCAGAGAAATCACCCACGGATAGAGTGGACCTGTAAAGGCGGAAGGGCCGGTATCACCGCCGAAGGGAGAGCCAAATCCGTGGCCGGTGGCCAGCGACTGGCCGAGATTGGCCATCTCGAAGGTATGCCAGTGGGCGGCGTTAAACTGGTACGCGTGCGCGATCACGATGTAGAGCACGCGCACCATCAACCCGCACAGCACCATCCACACCGGCGAGTGAATAATTCTAAGCGTTCTTGTTGGGCGCGTAGCTCCGTTAACCGTGTTCTTCCAATAGTTCATTTATCAGGAATTTCCGCTTGTGGTGCCAGGCCACGCACTACACACCCCTCGAGGGTTTCAGCGCACTATTCGTCCCTCAGTTGGGTGCCGACCAGCCGCGAACCCCGGCACGGCAGTAAAGGCAAGCAAGGATGGCTAGTCGGCTCCGCCTCGTATCACAACTCCGGGGCTGGACGTTAACTCATGCGCCGCTCCGAACCAACTGGGCTTTTGGGTGGCGGCCTTCCCCGCGTCCCAAGGCATCGGACTCGACCATCATGCGCACCAGACCCTTGAAATCCACCTCGGGGTTCCAGTTCAAGGAGCGCCGGGCCAGGCTGGAGTCGCCGCGCAGGTCATGGATCTCGCCGGTACGGAAGAGTTTGGGATCCACTTCCACGTACTCATTCACCACTTCGGCAAGGTTGCGGCCGGGAGGCACCAAGTCGAGACAGTGAAGCACCTCCACCACAAATTCGTAAACGCTGTGCGATTCGCCGGTGGCGATGACGTAATCGTTGGGCTTCTCCTGCTGCAGCATGGCGTGCATGGCGCGGATGTAATCGCCGGCAAATCCCCAGTCGCGACGGGCCTGCATGTTGCCCAGCTTCAGCTTGTTCTTCCTGCCCTGCGCCCAATCGGCCGCAGCCAGCGTAATCTTGCGGGTCACCATCTCCGGGCCGCGGCGCGGAGACTCATGATTAAAGAGAATGCCGCCGACAGCGAAAATTCCGCGCTGGCGATAGACGCCGCACAAACGGTGAGCCGCGGTCTTGGTAACTCCATAAGGCGAGGTGGGAGCCAGCGCAGTTTGTTCATTGCGCAAACCGTTCAGATTGCCGTACATCTCCGAACTGGAAGCCTGGTAGATGCGCACATCCGGTTTCTGGCGCTCGATGATGTTCAGCAAGCGCGCCAGTCCGCCAACATTGATGTCGAAGGTCTCGGCAGGAATTTGCCAGCTGGTGGGGACGAAAACCTGGCCCGCAAGGTTATAAACTTCATCCGGCGAGGCCTTGGCAAAGGCGACTTCCAGGGAGGCAGTGTCGCGCATGTCGCCATATAGGACCTCAATCCTGTCTTGGAGTGCGGTGAGCCAGCGCATGGTGGCGGTTTCGCGGCGCACCAAGCCATACACGCTGTAACCGAGATCAAGCAGGTATTCGGCAAGATAACTGCCGTCCTGGCCGGAAATGCCGGTGATTAAGGCCTTCTTCATAAAGCAACTTCCTCCTTTGCCTGGCGTCCGGCGTCGCGGATCGTGTAATAAACGTCCGCGATGATGGGCATCAGCGGTCTGCTCAAGAATACCGCATCCGTGCAGGGATCGTCTGGTTGCCGTGCTCGGAAAAAACCATACCCGGTGGAGGAAACTATCGTCCTCCCCTCCCCAGCAGCAGGATTTTGACGGTGGCAAACATGATGTAGAGGTCGAGTCCAAAGGAGACGTTCTTGATATAGAACAGGTCGTAGGCCAGCTTCTCGCGGTTGTCTTCCAGGGTCGCGTTATAGCCGCGGTTGATCTGCGCCCATCCCGTAGCGCCAGGCTTCACCAGCCAACGCTCCTTATAGAACGGGATCATTTGCACGCACTCTTCTTCCTGCTCGGGGACGAAAGGCCGCGGTCCGACGAATGCCATATCGCCTTTGACGATATTGAACAATTGCGGCAATTCGTCGATGCGGGTGCGGCGCAGCCACTTGCCCACCGCGGTGACGCGCGCATCCCCATGCTCGGCCGGCTTCAACTGCTTCTTGTCCGACCCGTCGTACATGGATCGGAACTTGTACACGGTGAACAGACGTCCGTGTTCGCCCACCCGCTTCTGGCGAAAAATCGCCGGACCCGGCGAATCGAGACGAATCGCGATGGCGGCCAGCAGCATCAGCGGGGAAGTCAGCAGGATGGCCAGCGAGCCGAGAATGATCGAGAACAAGCGTTTGTAGATCCGCAGGGCGGTGCGCACGTGAAAGCCGGGCGAAAATAGCAGCCAACTGAGACGCAGGGACTCTAACGGAATCTTGCCGGTAACGCTCTCGTAGTACTCGGGTCCATCCTGGATGTGCACACCCCGGGCCTTCAGCTTGAGCAACTCTTCCACTTGCAGTTTGCCGCGGCGGTCCCCCATGGTCACCAGGACGCGCTGCGCGTTCCGCTCCAGCACCAGTTCCTCAATGTTGCCACCACACAGGGGAATGCCGGGGACCGTGGGCGCGTTCTGACCGACGAAACCCACGACCCGAATGCCTAGTTCGGCACGATGGGCGATCTCCGCCATCAGCGGCCCCGCCAGGGGCCCGTCCCCGTAAACGATGGCCCTCTCCGAAAAACGGGCGGAGCGGTTGAGCACAAAAAACAGCCGGCGCCAGGTGGGAACCGCGACGCCGACAATACCCACCCCTATCCACAGGGTGCTGCCACCCAAACTAACCTCGGGAAATACGTAGTAGAGCACCGCCAACGCGACGAAGGCACAGCCCAGGACGCCCACCAGGCGGGTGATCACCTCTCGCCGGTTGGCAAGCACAAACGAATCATAGAGATCGAAGTAGTACATCAGGATGAGGAAGACGGCGACCACCAGGCCGATCCGCCCCAAGCCGTTTTCGTACAGCAGATAAATACTGGCGTCGGAGGCCGTCCCTGCCCAAAATTCCACCGCCAGCACGAAACCCAAGGTGACGAGAGCGGCCTCGGTCACCGTGAGCAACAGTGTGCGGGTGGGAAAATAGGCATTGAACAAACGAATCATGCCGTCGCCGCTGTCACCTTGTCCGCTTCCTTATTGAGTTCTTTTTTAGCTTCCTTCTTCGACTTTCCGGATGAGTTGTTGCCGCCATAGTAGCGGTTGTAATCGATGTTCAACATGGAGGCTTGGTTGAAGACCACGCCCAAAAGTTTGGGCTTCTCGATTGATTCGAGCGCCTTATCCAGAACCTTACGGCGGGTATGCCCTTCGCGCACCACAACCAGCACCCCATCACAGAGACGCGAAAGCGAAGTAGCATCGGCCATGGGCAACATGGGTGTGGCATCGAGCACGACCCAGTCGAAGCTCGACGAGATCGTGTCCACCATCTTGGCGAAACGGTCCGATTCCAGAAGAGGCAGCGGTTCCTCCATGCCATGGCCTGCCGAGAGAAACCACAGTGACAGGTCGTTGATCTGATACAGCGAGTCTTCCAGCGCGAGTTTGCCTGCATCCCACTCGGTAATGCCGCGCAACGACGAACTGGTCAGCAACTGGCTGGCGCTGGGCCGGCGGAGATCGGCTTCGATCAGCAGGGTGCGCGCATTGTGACGCCGCGCCAAGGTCAGAGCCAGGTTGACAGCAATCACTGACTTGCCCTCGTCGCAGACGGAACTGGTGATAAGTAGCTTCTGCAGCCGCCGCTTGTTCTGCATGTGCGCCAGGCGGGTGGCCAATACCCTAAACATCTCCGCTCCCGTACTGTTCGGGTCAGCCAGCACCACCAGGCGCTGCTCGGGAGTGGGGGTGGGGCGCAGGATGCGGTCGGCAGGAACATTCAACAACTTCGCATCCGTGGGTGTGCCGACGGGGATGCCAGCAGCAACGGCAGTCGCTTCGCCAGGCGCGGCTTCCGGCTGGCCTGAAACCAAGGGCGAGGCACTCGGACTTTCACCTTGGGACTTCTGTAACGCTTCGTACACTCGACTCATGGCTAAACTCTCCTCCCGGCAGTGGCGGGTACGGTTTTTTCGGTTTCTAAGGTCTGGTTATCCATGGTGCGCAGGAGACGGAACAACGAGCGCAGCAGGCTTTCGCCGCTCTCCTCGGGCGCGGCCACGGGCAGCGGGGTTTCTTCCGGCAGTGACGGGCTCGTCAAACGAAAATCTGCGGCCACTTCCGTAATCATTTCGGGAGTCACCGTCCGTTGTTCACGAGCAAAGGCGTTCACCATGGAGTTCTCGCAAAGATTGTTGATGATGCGCGGAATGCCGCCTGAATACTCGTAGAGCTTGCTCAACGCCTCGTCGCCGAAAATCGGCGGCTCCGCAAGCGCGCCGGCACGCTCCAGACGGGACAGCACATAGGCGCGGGTCTGGACTTCATCCAGCGGCTGCAGCTGACAGCGCAGCGAAACCCGCTGCTTCAGTTGTCGCAACTCAGGAGAGTCAAGCATCATTTCCAGCTCCGGCTGACCCATGAGAACAATCTGCAGCAACTTCTGTTGCGAAGTCTCCAGATTGGTTAACAGTCGGATCTCCTCCAGGAGTTCGTGCCTCAAAGCCTGCGCCTCATCCACCACCAAGGCCGTGATCAGGCCGCGGGCGTGGCGCTGGATGAGGTAGCGGTTCAGGTCGAGCAGCATCTCGGTCTTGGTGCGCCCGGCGTAGGGCAGCCCCAGATCGGCCATGATGTACTGGAAGAACTCCACGACCGGCAGCAAGGGATTGAAAACGTAGCCGAAAGCGATGTTGTTCTTGCGCAGCTCCGTTAGCAGGCAACGGACCAGCAGGGTCTTGCCCGTGCCCACTTCGCCGGTGATCACGATGAAGCCCTTTCTGCGGCCTACCCCATAGTGCAGGTTGGCCAAGGCTTCATTGTGACGCGGCGTCGGATGGTAGAAAAAGGGGTCGGGGCTAATCTCAAAGGGATTGCGCGTCAACCCGAAGAATTGCTTATACATTTACGATCCCCAGAAATAGGTGTAAGCAACTGCCGACGGAAGCAGGATGACCACCGCTACGGTGGCCGCCACCGCCAGCCACGGCCTCCAGCGAGCGGCGCGAATTTCCGCTGGGGTCGGCAGAGACGGAATGTCTACCAGTATCGGCAAATTGACAGCCTCGCTGAGGGCCTGTTCGTTGCGGATACGATCATCGAAGATCTCCGAGCCAACTCCGAACAGCACGGCCATTGCCAAGCCGACGCCGATTGCAGCCAGCGAAAACTTGAAGCGATCGGGAAACACAGGTTTGTCCGGAAGACTGGGCGGGTCGATGACGCGGAATTGTGCGCCCTGTTGCTGCCTTTCAAGACTGGTGGCAAGCGACGACTCCTGTTTCTTTTGAAGCAGGTCGAGGTATTCCTTTCTCATATTGCCGAAATCGCGCATCATGTCACTCATCTCAGCTTCCACTGCCGGGGTCGCATTCAGGCGGGCCTGATACATCTGACCAGCCTGTTCGAGACGCTGCGTTTGCTCTGCGGAAGTTTGCAGCTCCATCTTGTTGACCTTGATTTGGCTCTGCAGTTGCACTAACGGCGCCAGTGCCTTCACTTGCTCCGAACTAGCGGTATTAGTCTCCAGTTTCTCCTTGGCCTCCGCGCCCAAGTCCTTCTTCAGTTTCTCGAGACCAGCGATGGTTTCCTTCAGTTTCTTGATATCGGGATGATCGTCAGTGTACCGGGCCTGCAGGTCCGCCAATTGGGCGCGCGCGCCCTCAAGTTGGTTCTCGAGGCTGTTGGGAACGTCTGGCGTATCGCCCATGGTTTCGTATTGTTTCTGCAGCGAGCTCAGATAAGTCTGCTGCTGCAGGGCCCTTTCATGGGTGGCGTGCGCGGCCTGTAGCTGCGATTGAATACCATTGAGGATCTGGATGTTGCTTTGCAATTGCTGTGGCAATGACCCATCGTGCTGGGCCTCATAGGCGCGCACCTTGGCCTCCTCGTCGGCAATCGTCTGCCCGATTGCCCGCACCTGAGTATCCAGGAAATGGGTGGTCGCTTCCGACTGCTCCTGGCTGGCCCGCACGTTCTCGTCAACGAAGAACGAGGTCAAGGCTGCGTTCACATTCTGAGCAATCTGAGGTTGTGGGGCCTTATATGCCATCTTGAACGCGACCAGTTCCTGGTTTCCATTGGTCGCAGGAGCCTGGACCAGTTCGAACTTAACGTCGTCGCGCATCTTTTCCACCTGATCATCAGGCGAACCGGCATAGCTGGGGTAGAGGTGAAATTTATCGATGAGGGCGAGCAGGCGGGTGCGGCTCAGGACCTGCGTGCTCATACTCTCCACCCGATCAGCTAAGTCGACTTGAACGTTTGGCGCCACCAGGTCCTTCGGAACCTTGGGTGGCTCAATCAGCACCACGCTTTCCGAGGCGTACTTGGCGGGAATAACCCAAGCTGACGCAAAGACAAGGAGCCATCCAAAGAAGAGCGGTCCCAGAATCCACCACTTGCGGCGGAGCACCAACGCCCTGTATTCATCCACGCCCTGCATTGACTTCTGATCATCAAGTTCTTCCATCATGAATCACCTTCCAAGTGAGTGGCCCCAGGTGTACCGGAGCGTAATTCCGACGCCATTGCTCCCCAGACTTGCTGCCTGGGGTGTGAAGTAGTTCTGACGCTGGCTGATCACAGAGTAATACACGGTTGCATTCCACGCCGGAGAGATATTCCGACTAAGATCCAGGGAGCCTTGCATCGATTTAAGAAATTGGCCGGCCCTGGAGGACCCTGAGGCCGCTATCGACAGGCTGTCGTTGTAGGCAAAGCCGGCAAAGAGATACCAGCGCTGGGTCAGTGACCGCCGGTAACCGGCGGTCAACTGATAGAACCGTACCGTACCGAGGAGGCCGCCGCCATTCGAAATTTGATGCCTGAATCCGACGCGCACCGCGTCCCTCGCCCTCGACCAGCCGAAAGTCGCTCCTTCTGCTACGCTCCACTGGGACGTGTACTGGGCGTGATAACCGAAGCAGCCAAAACCCGGGAAACAGAAGGTTGGAACGATGTCCTTGTTCGCTGTGTCCTCAGGGCCCACCCATCCGGTTACGTACAGGTTCGGAGTGAACTGATAGCTGGCAAATCCGGTTATCGCCTGAATTCCGGAGCGCGATAGGCCATGTCCGAAATCCAGAGCCGTGAAACTGTACCCGCCACCGGCCGAGAGCCTCGCCGAGAACTGATGTTGATAGTTGGCCCCCGCCGAGTACGTGTACGAGTCTTGGGCTGACAACGTGGTGTTGAAAAAGCGTTGAAAGCTTTCGCCGCCCGTAAAATTGAGGGTATCACGCTGGGTCATCTGATAGCTCAGATTAGCCGAGCCCGTATTCTGCTCGACTACGCTCTGGAGTATGTAGATGACGGGATTGGGATCGTTGAACGTGGGCGCACGATCAACGGTCAAGTACGGCTCGAACGGGTCGTTTGTGTAAATGTAATTATCGTGCACCGAAAACTGCCAGCGCGGGCTAAATTGCCAGAGGATATCGACGGCTGCCCTCTGATACAGCGACGTGTAATTGGAGGAACGCGCCGACGACAGAGCACTTAGCGAAAGTCCCCCGTTGTAGTGGAGGTCCCACAACAGGGTGGGACGAATCTGGGTTATCTCGAGGCCGGTTCCGAACGAGCCCAGTGTCTGCCAGTAGCCATGGTGCGAGGTGTCCGGCGAGTTGTAGCCCGTTAGCAATCCCGTCCCCAAGTTGAGCCTAATACCCGTGTTCGCCGTGACTTCGTTAAGCAACGTCAACGGGGGCAGCTGTTCGGGATGAGTGTAAGCCACCTGGGGGCCAGTGGATGACTGCTGCGACTGGTCCGTAGAACCGTTCTGCGACTGGTCCGTAGAACCGTTCTGTGACTGGTCCGTAGAACCGTTCTGTGACTGGTCCGTAGAACCGTTCTGTGACTGGCCCGTAGAACCGTTCTGTGACTGGCCCGCTGAATCGTTCTGCGATTGATCGCTACCAGTTTGCGACCAAGCAGGCGGCACTGACAGCACCGCCAAAACAACCAGAGATAGGCCGAGTTGACGTTTCATAGCCCCCTCCTCTTTTTTACGCCTTCCGCTCTCACGGGACGACCAAGGTGTCATGCGGCTGAAGCTGGATATTCTGGGCCATATTCTTGCCCTTAATGACGTCTTTGTAGTTGAACTTGAGCTGTTTCTGCTTCCCATCCGGGCCAGTACGCAGCACGTAGATTTTCTTCTGCTTGGCGAAATCCCTAAAGCCGCCGCAGAGCGCAATGGCATCCAGCACGGTCATGGGGCGAGTAAGCGAAAAGTATCCCGGTCTTGCCACCTGACCCATAATGTTAAAACTCAGGCTGTTCACTTGGGTGACAATCACCGTCACCTGCGGATCCGACATGATCTTCCTCAGCAAATCGCTGATCTGCTCTTCCAATTGTACGGGGGTCAGTCCCCGGGCCTTGATCTCCCCCAGCAACGGTAACGAGATCATTCCGTCAGGTCGAACCGGAACCGCCTTCGACATGTCGGGCTCTTTCCACACATTGATCGCCAACATGTCATCGGAGCCGATAATGTAGGTATCCGGCCGGACTTGTGCAACCCGCGGGGGAAGCGTGTCGGCGGCCGCAGGTTGCGCGGCGTTGGCCGCGTCCTTCGGAGTCTCCGCTGAGTTGGCGGGGATCACTGGTTTACCTGGGCTGGCGGAACTGTCTGCGTTCTGCCCTTGCGCGGTGTGCGCCCAGGCACCAAGCAGAACCAGCACAACTATGGTTAAGACTGCGCGACTTCCAAATGCCCGTGTTTGCGAATGCATGACTCCACCTCGGTCTGGGTTACTCGGCCTTATCATCCTCTTCGTGTTTGCCAGCGGAACTGGAGCGCCGCTGCGGGACCCCCACTTCCTTGAGCTTATAGAGCAAGGCGCGATAGCTGATATCGAGCGAGCGCGCCGCCTTCTTTCGGTTCCAGTTATTAGCATGAAGTGCATTAAGAATAATACGTGCTTCCAATTTGCGCACTGTCTGCCGGGTCAACTTCTTGAGTGAAACCGGCCCATCCAGCATCAGGCTGCTAACCGCATCGCGCTCATTGGGCTGCAGCAATTCGCTCAAGATAACATCTTCCGTGCCCATGACTACGTAGCGCTTGATCAGGTTCTCGAGCTGGCGGATGTTGCCCGGCCAGGAATAACGCTGCATTTTGGCCATCAGGGCAGGGCGCACCATCACCACCCGGCCATTGAGCTTCTCGTTGTAGTACTGCAGCAGGTAATCGCTGATGACCGGCAGATCCGCCGCACGCTCGCGCAGCGGCGGCAAATGAATCGTCATGGTGGCAATGCGGTAAAATAGGTCGGGCCGGAAGTTTCCCTGCTCGATCTCCTCGTGCAATTCGCGGTTGGTAGCGCACACCACCCGCACCTCGACCTTCTTGTCCTCCTGGGCGCCAATCCGGCTGAATTGGCCATCTTGCAGAAGTTGCAGAAGCTTCGCCTGCAACGCCGCGTCCAGTTCTGCGATCTCGTCCAGAAACAGAGTGCCCCGGTGCGCCATCTCCACCCGCCCGGGCTTGGGATTGTAGGCTCCGGTGAATGCGCCTTTTTCGTAACCGAACAGTTCGCTTTCCAGCAGGGTTCCCGGGATCGCCGGACAGTTCACCTTCACAAAGGGACCATTCGCCCACGGCGAATAGAGATGTAACAGCCTGGCAATAATGTCTTTTCCAGTACCGCTTTCGCCAGAGATGAGTACGGAAAGATTTGCCCCAGCGACTCGCTCAAGCTTCTGCCGGACATCGCGCATCGCAGGTGTCTGGCCAAATATCACCGGTTCCGGGGGAAGCTGTTGGACTGTGATCGCGCTGTCGCTGTTCGAGCCCGCCAGTAATGGCATCTCCTGTCCTCGCGTCACTGAGAGGTGTCGGCGTACCAATGAATTGCATTTCTTGCGCCAAGTTCGTGCACATCGCAAAAGAATGCGCACTTTGTTTTTAATAAGGTTTATTTACTGTAACTTATATATGCAAAAGTTGTCTTGTAAATAATTCAGGAAGGGCTAAAAAGAAATATCTTGCGCTTGAGAGTGTGAAAACATTTTCACTTGGAGGAACTCTCTTTCCCTGCGGAGCGGGACCGGGCTGCCTCCAAGCCGGACTGCTGGTTCAGCAGGGGCTCTTCGAATTGCAGGCCGAGCAGGAAGTATTGGCGGTCAGGGGTGCAGCGTAGCACGGTAGCGTGCAGCAGGGACACGGATCGTGGGAGGTTAGCCTTGTTCAGCAGAGTGACAGGAATTTCCAGGGAGATGTGGGTACCGGGCTCAAGGTAACGCCGGGCTGCCAGTAGCAGGCCGCCCGCAGACAGGTTCAGGGCTGTAGCGAACTCCAAGAATTCTTCGCCGTCGGCGTTGCTTCCGCGAACAAAGAATGGGATTGAGATAGGCAGCCGGTCCCAGTCGCGGCGCTCGGCGACGGATGCGGTTCGACGCACTTCTATCTCCTGTAATGTAATACCAGATAGTACGCACCTGAACGGCCAAACTTTGCGCTCCTGAAATAGGGCTACAATTCTTTTGTTTTCTTAGGCATATCGATAAATGAACCGGCCACCCGAGCAGGTCATGATTGCAATCTATTGCGGTTCGAGAGAAGAAGAATGCCTCCCTAAACTGCAATTTGTTTCCCAAAAAGGTAACTATTTTGCACTCTTGCACAAATTCATGGGAAATTTTATTGACAACTCAGCCGATTGCGGTAAGATCAGGTCTCCCCCTTGTAGAGTGCTTCTACTCTCTCCCCCGAGGACTGGAAAACGCTAAACTCTGTGGCCATTTTTGTCGAGAATACGTTATGGAACTGACTTCGGGGGTTCTGAAAGAGGAAAGGGGGAAGCCATTGTCGCTGCCTAGGGAAGCGAAGGACGCTATTCCCATGCCATCGGCGAAGATGTCGCCGATGAGGCACGGGATCGAGCTGTTCGGCGACGAACACGATGCGCTGGCTTCCGCCGCCCACGAGTTGAAGACGCCGCTCGCCATCATGGGGGGTTATCTGCAGTTGCTGCTGGCGCAGAAGCTCGGACCGTTGAATCCACGGCAAGTTGAAGTACTCACCGAGATGCAGGCCAATGGCGTGCGTCTTTCCAATTTCATCCAGAACTTGCTCACCTACACTTCCCTTAAAGTCGACCGCTTCGAGATGCAGTACGAGGTGGGTGACGTCAACGCCTGTGTCCGCGAGATCGCCGAGGTTTGGGCCCACCGCTTCCAGGACAAAGCTAGCGCCTTCTATTTCTTGCCTGACGACCGGCTGCGCTCCTTCCCCTTCGACTACTACAAAGTGCAGCACGTGGTTTCGAACCTGCTGGACAACGCTCTGAAATACACGCCTTCGTCGGGGACTGTGTGGTTGCACCTCGAACCCTATTTCTGGGAGCGGCGGACGATCGAGCGCCAGCCTGAGGTAGAGCGGCGCCGGCAGACCATCCATGAGCCCAATTGCTGTCGCATCTCGGTGTCCGACACCGGACCCGGCATCGCCCCGGAATTCCAGCAGGAAGTCTTTGATGAGTACTTCCGCCTGACGCGCAAGGGAGTGCGGACGGAAGGACATGGGCTGGGGTTGGCCATCGCGCGCCATCTGATACAGGCGGCGGGCGGGAAAATATGGGTCGAGAGCGAGCCCGGTAATGGTAGCAAGTTTTCCTTTCTGCTTTTGCTGAATCCCTCACCTAAACGCGTTGCGGAGGATCGATGAGCGCAGGCCACATCCTAGTGGTGGACGACGAGCCGAGCATGCTGCGGTATCTGCAGACGGTACTGGAACTGGACTCCTATCGGGTCACGACGGCGTGCAGCGGCACCGAAGCCGTCGAAAAAGTGCAACGGGCCAATCCCGATTTGGTGCTGCTCGATATGGTCATGCCCGGAGCCGATGGGTTGGAGACCTTGCAGCGCATCCGTGAAGTCCGTCCTGCAACCAAGGTAGTCATGCTGTCCTGCGTTCGCGATACCCGCAAGGTGGCGCAGGCCATGCGACTGGGCGCCCAGGATTACCTTTCCAAACCGGTGCAGAAGGAAGAGATGAGCGAGGTCCTGCGCTTCTGCCTGGAAAATATGGAACCAGACGGGCCCGGCGCGGGCGAAGCCATTGAAGTGAGCCAAGGCGTCTTCTTTTTCTCCGCTACCCCGCAAATGCGCCAGCTTCGCGCCCAGGCGATGCAGGTGGCGCGCTTCGATTTCCCGGTGTTGCTGCTGGGCGAAAGCGGCACCGGCAAGGAAGTATTGGCCCACCTGATTCACAAGTATTCCGATCGTTCGCACCGCACTTTTTTGAAGGTGAACTGCGCCGCCATGCCCAGCGAACTGCTGGAGAGCGAATTATTCGGTTATG
>ODAK010001570.1_pt1 | contig 24669 bp, 18 predicted proteins | sample 1539591 | NCBI WGS metagenome assembly ODAK01 (sample SAMEA3539303, study PRJEB22396) | soil metagenome | biome: tundra; feature: field; material: soil | place: USA | collected 2010-05 | depth 0.15 m | reverse complement strand
CGGCCGGCCATGTGCCGGGCCAGGTCCGCTGCCTCGGTGCGGGCCATCCCGGCAGCGGTGACGAACAACGGGCGCGCGGAGGTTCCGCGCAAGACCGGCACGGCGTGGGTGGCCGTGCGGAACGCGGACTTGGCCACGCCGATCACCGGGATGCCGAATTCGGCGTGTGCGTACGCGCCCAGGCCGGGCCGGCCGTCCGGGCCGGGATCGGCGTAGCCGCCGGCCACCAGCAGGCCCAGCCCGCCGATACAGTGCAGGACGGCGCGCAGCGGCGGGAGTTCACGGAGGTAGAACTCACCTGGCCGGCAGGGCAGCACCCCGGCCAGCACTTCGGTGCGTTCGGCCAGCACTCCCCAGAAGGCCGCACCGGCGGCCATCACGGCTGCTGCCCGGGCCACCGGAACGCGGGTAATCCACGTCGACGGCCACGAACACGCCGCGGCGCGGCGGCCCGCCGGCCTGCATGCCACGAGGATGCCCGCAGCGACGACAGCAAGACAACGAAGCCCCGGCAGCCGCCTGCAACGTTACTCAGGAAGCGGCCGCCAGAATGTCACGAATCGTGGCTGGCCCACAGTGACCGGCCGGGCGTGTAACCGCCGTTATGCACGGCGACTGGAGCGCGGTGCTCCTGCCTGAGATGGATGCAGATTCGGGTGTCTGTGCTTGCGATCTTGGTTGCCGAGGACCAGGCGCAGGCTGAGCGGGCCGCCGATCGCTCGTGGACGATCCCTGTGATCATGGCTGGCGGCACCCCGCCGAGGTAGCCGGTGATGGTGGCGGGCCGGGGTGTTTGAGCGTCCAGCCATACCACGGCCATCGCGCGGTGGTATGGCTGGAGGCCGTCGGCGATGACGCAATCCCCGGACAGTACCAGCGGGTGCTCAGGCAGCTACAGGCCGTCCGTAGGTCACGGCCTCGCGCACCTCCCGGGGCAGAGACTGGGCGAGTTGCGCGTCGGGCTGAGCGCCTAGCGAGTCGTTGATGGTGGAGAACGCCAGGCGAAGGGCCACGAAGGCGGTGATGGCGAAGATCTGCCCGTCATCGAGCCCGGTGTCGCGGAGCGCCTGGATGTCGGCGGCCGTCGTCGCGCTCGGGTCCCTGGCGACCTTGCGGGCCCACACGGCCATGGTCTTCTCCTGGTCCGTCAGCCCGGCGTCGCTACCATTCAGAACCCCTGCCGCGACAGCGGCGTCCGACGCTTTGCCCAGCTTCCCGCCCCACGCCAGCGAGCAGTACGAGTCACCGAGGGCCGAGGCAGCGGCGGTCACCAAGATCCCGCGCTGGCGGAAGTTCAAACCGCTCGGCGTGAATGCCTCAGACATCAACCCGAACAGCCACTTCAGGGTGCCTGGCTGGTGCGCCCACAGCCGGGACATGTTCCACACGTAGCCGCCGTCTGCGAGGTCTTCGTCATACAGCGCCTGCACTTGGGCGGACACCGGGGATTCTTCCAGAAAGCTTCCGGTCATGCGCGTTCCGCTCCTTCGGGTTTGCGGGCCAGGTAGCCCACGACGTTGATGCCTGCCCGCAGAGGCAAGCCGTCCCGTAGCTGCCCCTGAGCCTGCCCGACGGCCGCGCGATGGAACTCGGCCTCGCCGACGTTCTGGATGGCCTCATACGCGGGCCCGGTAGAGGCCAGCGCACGCGCGTACAGTTCCGGGTCCGCGAACTCCCAGGCGAACGGAACGTCCAGGCGCTCAACATCGAGGAATCCATAGGACTCGAGGAGTTGCTCACCCGCACCAGGCCGACCCAGCGACACCATCACAGCCCGGTTGTCGACCTTCTCCGCCGCGGCAAGGCGGAACGGTGCCAGCGCCCAGGCTCCAGGAGAGACCTTCAGGTGACCCCACACCGTTATCCCGACGCGTCCGCCGGGGCGAAGGACCCGGTGTATCTCGGCAACCGCGTCTGGTGTGGTGCCCCAGATCCCCCGGAAGCTGGTGACGACGTCGAACGCCGCCGGGTCCCACGGCAGGGCGTGCATATCGCCGACCCTGATGTCGCATTCCGGATTCCGGTCCCGGGCCACCGCGACCAGCCTGGCCGAAGCATCGATACCAGAGCAGGAAGCGCCGCGCAGGCGAGCCAGCTCGACAGCGAGCCCGGACCCGCAAGCCACGTCGAGCAACCGGTCTCCGGCATCGACGCCGAGCCGATGGTGCACAGCGACGTACTCCCGGCAGTTGCCCGGCTCGCTGAGCGTGGAGAAGTCCACCGCCTTACGGCCCCACCCCTCGTCCACCGTCGCCCACTGGGGAAAGCCTGTGCCCGGCCTCGTCATCGCTGCTCCCTTCGCGTCGCCCGGTCCCCCGTTGAGCTGGTCTCACCGGTCTGCGGGGCCGACCGCAGGGCGCGCCTGCCAGCAGGGGTAGCTTCGCTGACAAGGCGGGCCTGGACGGCGCGGCGGGCCCGGCTGAGGTGGCCCGGATCGGCGTACAGGTGGTAGTTCCAGTTTGCCGTCAGCAACGCGCCCTCCAGCTCGAAGGCCAGCTGCCGCGGGTCGCTGTCGGCGGGCAGCTGTCCTTGTGCCCGGGTGTCCTGCGCCGGCTGCTCCAAGGTGTTCATCCACTCATGCTGGCACTCGGCGATACGGCCGCGGAACGGTCCTGGCGCCTTGCCGTCGAACTCGGCCATGGCGGAGAGAACGTGTCAGCGCTTGCGGGCGGTGATGATGAGGTACTCCCAGTCCATGGCGGTGCTGTCGGCGAGATGACGTTCGGCGAGACAGGCCAGATCGTTGTCGAGCGAGGCGACCTTCGGGCGGTCGCGACCGCTGCGGCCAGGCGCTGCTCCCGGTCGCCTTCGCCGGGCCAGACCAGGCACGAAAGCCAGCGCATCTCGTCATCGTCGCTGACATCCAGCGGGTTGAGGTCCAGCCCGGCCCGCCAGGTGATCTCGGGGACCCGGTCCGGCAGGGGAACCGGGCCGTGCGGCTCGCTGCGCAGGACCGGCGCCGCCGGGTCGCTGCCGGTGATCCGGTGCCCGGCGTAATCGTAGGAGTAGCGGTCGAACAACAACGTGAGCCCGGCGCTGGCACCAACTTCGATCAGGGCCAGCGGCCGCGGCAGCAGCGCCAGGGCGGGCAGCAGCGTGGCGCACCGGGCCGGCTCGTTGGTCTGGGTCCGCCGGGCCAGGAGGACCCCGGCCAGCTCATCCCGGCCCCGGCTGGCCAGATCCCGCAGCCCGCCCGGATCAGGCGTGCCTCCCAGCAGATAACGGGCCGCGGCGAACAGCAGGTTCGGCTGGCGCTTGTCCGGCGGCAGCGACCCGAGGAACCCCAGGACGACACCATCCTGAGCGACCGAGGCGGCCAGCGACTCATAAGCCGGGCTGCGGCCCCGGGCCTCCTCAGCGAACGCCAGGTAATTCTCCGCGACCCCCAGCCCCGGATCGTGCCCGTGCTCCACACCCCGCCGACGCTACCGGCAGGGCCCGGCACCACCCCGCGCAAGGCCGCCCCCGCCCGCGGGCGCGGCACCGCCGGCCCCTGCCCGGCAGGCGCCCACCCACGTCCGGAACCGCTCAGCCGGCCAGCCCGCGACCCCAGCCACACTCAGTCACCGGAACGGGTCTTCTCGACCACGCGCATCCCCGCCGTTATCTCGGCGGAGCTAAGTTGAGAACGGACTCGGACTTAGGCGGCGCTTAATGGTCATTCTGAGTCCGCTGGCCGACCGCTGCCGGGCGGGTCCTTGGCGTCCCGCACGCGACGTCCGACCGCTGCTACCAGCACCTGATGGACGACTTCCGCCAGCGCGCGCAGGAGCAGGCTGCCACTGCCAGACAGACCGGGCCGGTGAGTGCGAGCAACTGGTCGCCGAGGCTCTGCGGGTCAGCGGGCTGGGCGCGGGCCTGTCGGCGGGCCTGGCCAGATGGCGGCCGGCCAGGGCGTTCCATGATCCGGGGAAGATCATCGCTGATCTGGCGGTCGCGGTGGCGCTCGGCGGGGATTGCCTGGCCGGTATCGCGGTGCTGCGGGCCGGGCCAGAGCTTTACGGGCCGGTGGCGTCGGACCCGGTCCTCTCGCGCCTGGTCAGCGCGCTGGCCGCCGACCCGGTCCCGGGCGCTGAGGGCGATCCGGGCCGCGCGAGCGGCGGCGCGGGAGCGGATGTGGTCCCTGGCCGGGGACGCGGCGCGGCGCCGCTTCGCGAGGAGGTTGTCCGTCCAGAGCGGACGATCAGGGGAAAGGAGAGTACCCACTCCTTTCCACTCTCAACATATAGCGCACCGGGGGGCTTGCGGCAAGACCCGGGTCGTGCCGCATAATCGCTGGCCGAGGCCAGAACCTGCGGAGACGGGGGTCGCGAAGTGCACGTGTTGCTGTCGGCGTATGGGTCGCGCGATCGGAGCTGATGACGTGAACCCCCTGGCTACCAGCGCGTTTGACCTTCCTGGCCGCCTTTCCGCCAAGGCCGGCCCGGCGCTGATCGCCGGCGACGAGCAGCACTTCGCGGCCATCGCGGAGAGCCTCGAGCAGTCGATCGCCGGCCTGTCCGGCCGCCTCGATGCCGAGCGCAGGGCGCCCGGCGGCATCGGTCAGGAGGCGATGGACCGGGACATGCAGATCCACCGGCTGGCCGCTCGCCTGCTCGCCCTGCGCCGCTTCGGCCTGGACCTGTGCCTCGGGCACATGGTCAGCGCAGGCAATCCCGAGCCCGTGTATGTCGGGCGGCTTGGCCTTAGGGACAGCGGGGGTCGCCGGCTGCTGCTCGACTGGCGTTCCCCCGCGGCTGAGCCGTTCTTCGGAGCGACCCACGCCAACCCGATGGGTCTGGCCAGCCGCCGCAGGTATCGCTGGACCCGCGGCCGGATCAGCGACTACTGGGACGAGGTGTTCACCGCGGACGGGTTTGTCGGGCACGCCGCGCTCGACGACCAGTCCGCCTTCATCGCCAGCCTGGGCAGCAGCCGGCCGGCCCGGATGCGAGACGTGCTCGGCACCATCGCGGCCGACCAGGACGCCATCATCCGCGCGGGATCCCGCGGCGCTCTCGTCGTCGACGGCGGTCCGGGTACGGGGAAGACCGTCGTCGCCCTGCACCGCTCCGCCTACCTCCTCTACTCCGACCCTCGCCTCGGTCACCGCCGGGGCGGCGTGCTGTTCGTCGGTCCGCACCAGCCCTACCTGGCCTACGTCGCCGACGTCCTGCCCAGCCTCGGCGAGGAGGGCGTGCAGACCTGCACCCTGCGGGACCTCGTCGCCGAGGGAGCCGCAGCAACGATCGAGGCCGACCCGGACGTGGCCCGCCTGAAGTCGTCCGCGGACCTGGTGAAGGCGATCGAGACGGCCGTCAGGTTCTACGAGAACCCGCCCACCAAACCGATGACGGTCGAGACCCCCTGGTCCGACATCGGGCTGAGCGCCGACGATTGGGCCGAGGCGTTCGAAGCACCAGATCCCGGTACTCCGCACAACGAGGCGCGCGACCAGATCTGGGAGGAACTGCTCACGATCCTGATGGACTCCCGCGACGGCGACGCCCCGGCTGACCTGCTCCGCAAATCGCTGCTGCGGAACCGGGAGCTGCGCACGGCCCTCAACCGGGCGTGGCCGCTGATCGAGGCGGCTGACCTCGTCGGAGACCTGTGGTCGGTACCCGCCTACCTGCGGATGTGCGCTCCCTGGCTCAGCCCCGATGACGCTGCGCAGCTGCAGCGCGAGGACGCCCAGGCCTGGACGGTGTCCGACCTGCCGCTCCTGGACGCAGCGCGGCAGCGGCTCGGCGACCCGGGGGCGTCACGACGTAAGCGCCGGCATGACGCCGCGGTCGCCGCTGAACGCGAGCAGATGGCCCGGGTCGTCGACGACCTGATCGAGGCCGCGGACGACGAATACGGCGTAGGTCTGGTGACGATGCTGCGCGGCGAGGACTTCCAGGACGCCCTGGTCAATGAGGCCGCACTGCCCGGTACCGATCCGGACCTGCTGGCCGGCCCGTTCGCGCACATCGTCGTGGACGAGGCTCAGGAACTGACCGACGCAGAGTGGCAGATGCTGCTGCTCCGCTGCCCGTCCCGGAGCTTCACCATCGTCGGGGACCGTGCCCAGGCCAGGCACGGGTTCACGGAGTCGTGGCAGGAACGGCTCGAGCGGATCGGGCTCGACCGGATCAACCTGGCCTCCCTGAGCATCAACTACCGGACGCCGGAAGAGGTCATGGCGGAAGCCGAGCCGGTCATCCGGGCCGTGCTCCCGGACGCCAACGTGCCGGCCTCCATCCGCAGCAGCGACGTCCCCGTCGTACACGGATCTGTTTCGGATCTGGGCTCGATCCTCGGCACCTGGCTCGCCGCGCATGCCGACGGGATCGCCTGCGTCATCGGCGATCCCACGTTCTTGGAAAACACTGCCCGGGCGACGTCCCGCGTCCGGTCGCTGACCCCGGAGCTGTCGAAGGGGCTCGAGTTCGACCTGGTCGTCCTCATCGACCCAGAGGCGTTCGGCAAGGGCATCGAAGGAGCGGTCGACCGCTATGTCGCGATGACCCGAGCGACCCAGCAACTCGTCATCCTCACGAACTCCTGACGTCGGCCAGGACAACGTGATCGCCGCCTGAGGTGCCCCAGATCTGCCGGACAGCGTGGCCGTCAAGGAAGCGCGAGTGCTGGAATGTCAGCCGGCGCGGTGGCCCTGGGCGTGGCCCGGGTATGGCCAGGGGCATCGAGTGCGCGAGGGGCCGGCACGCCTTTGCCGAAACGCCGCCCGCGATCACCGGGCGCTGACACCGCGGCGCCGCGCTCAGGTGATGTGGACGCGGGGGTCGAGCAGTGTGTAGCAGAGGTCAACGATGATGTTGGCCACCACGACGAACACCGCAGCGATCAGCGCGAAGCCAATGATCACAGGCAGGTTGCCCTGTTCGACGGCCTCTACTGAGTCTGAGCCGAGCCCGCCGATGCCGAACACGGTCTCTGTCACCACCACCCCGCCGAGCAGCGTGCCGATGTCGATGCCGATCTGGGACACCACCGGGGTAAGCGCGGACCGCAGCGCATGCCGGAGGATGACCCGGCGCTCGGACAGCCCCTTGGCCCGAGCCGTCCGTATGTAGTCCTCACCCAGTGTGTCGAGCAGCGAGCTGCGGGAGAGCCGGGAGTACACCGCGGCGGACACGGTGGCCAGCGTGATCCAGGGCAGGATCATGTGGTCGGCCCAGCCCGGCAGGCTCTGCGCCGGGCTCACGTAGCCGTCCTGTATCCAGCTGAATCCGTGCTTGTTCAGCTGGAGGAACACAGCCCACAGAAGGAGCTGGCCGAGTACGAATGTGGGCAGCGACAAGCCCGCGAGAACGCCGGCGGTGGCCAGCCGATCGAACAGGCTGCGCGCCCGGGTCGCGCTCAGGATGCCTACCGACAGTCCAGCGATCAGCCAGAGCACGACCGCCCCGGCAACCAAAGAGGCCGTCCGTGGCACGTCCTGGGCCAGGATCGAGGTGACGGGCTCGCCGGTGGCGTAGGAGTAGCCGAGGTTGCCGTGCAGCAGCCGGTCCAGGAAGTGCCAGTACTGCACGGGAATCGGGTCGTTGAGGCCGAGCTGCTTGGTAATCAGGTTGAGCGTCGCCGCGGTCGGTTCCTTACCGGCCATCTGCCGTGCCACCGTGACGGTGGGCCGGGTGAAGAACAGCAGGAATGTGGCCAGGCTTACTACCCAGAGCACCACGATCCCGGTCAGGATCCGCCTGAGGAGGAAGCGGAGCAGGCTTGTCAGCTTGCCACTGAGGCAGGCTCGGGCACAGACCGTCAGCAGCCGGCCGATCCACTGCGCGGTGGTGGTGAACGGCACCGGACCAGGTGCGGGTTCCGCTGCCTCCATGGTGATATCACCACGGTCGCCGGCGGCCGGCTGCAGCCGGCCGCCGCCAGCACCGTGCGGGTGGGCCAACGTGGGGCCGGTTGCGCCGGCCCCATGATCCTCTGCGCGCCCCGCAGCGTCCCGTGGCGCTTCTGCCACTGCCCCCGCACGAGCAGCGGCGGCTGCCGCGTTGCCCGGCGGCCTGCTGCGGGGCCGTCGCCTGCGCACGCGGCTGGCCGCGATGATGCTCTCGGTCCTCGGGTCAAGCGCGTCCCTGATCCCGTCGCCGATCAGATTGAACGCGAGCGTGGTGATGAGCAGCGCCAGGGCAGGAAATACCAGGTACCACCATGCCACGCTGTAGTAGTTCTGCGCTCCGGCAAGCATGTTGCCCCAGCTCGCGGCGGGCGGCTGGACACCGACCCCGAGGAAGGACAGCGTGGCTTCGAAGATGACCGCAGATGGGATGGACAGTGTCGCGAGAACGAGCACCGGGCCGAGCAGGTTGGGCAGGATGTCAATGCACATGATCCGCCACGGGCCGGCGCCGAGCGACCGTGCCGCCGCGATGTACTCCGTCTCCTTAATCGACAAGGTCTGCCCGCGGACAACACGGGCGATGCCGGCCCAGGCAAAGAATGATATGACGGCCATAACCACGGGCAGGCCCGGGCCAAGCACCATGGCGAGCGCGAGGGCGAGGAATACATACGGGAACGCGAGCACGGCGTCGATGAACCTGGACACGGCCAGGTCCGCCCAGCCGCCGAAGTAACCGGCGGCTAGGCCGGCGGACACGCCGGTGACAGTACCGATCGCCGTGGTGACGAGCCCAACCAGCAGCGAGATACGTGCGCCGTAGAGGACACGGACGAAGACGTCGCGGCCGAGTTCGTCGGCGCCCAACCAGAACGCCCGGCCGGGGCCGGCCGGCCCGCCGGTGGCAGAAAGGCCGGTGTCCGGGAACTGAGCCGCGGGACCGTGCCCGGTCAGCCCGGCAACGGCGGGAGCCGCGATGGCCAACGCGGCCAGTACGGTGATGACGGTCGCGCACGTGATGGTTACCTTGTCACGGCGGAGCCGCTGCCAGGTGAGGCGCCACTGGCTGCGGCCCTCGATCCTCTGCAGCGGCCCGGCATCGGCGGCGCGGGCGTGGAATTCCGGCTCCGTGACAGTCATCGGATCTCGGCCGGCCGGGTCACGGCGTGTTCGGGTTCAGCCAGATGTTGGTGAAGTCCCAGCCTTGAATCGCCGGAGAGAAGTTGGCTGTGCCCACTCCTGCTGCGTGGACTCGGGTGCTCGCGTACTGATCAATGTTCGACGAGATCAGCGGGACGATGGGGGCGTCCGTCATGAGGTCCGCATCGGCCCGATGCCAGAGCGGCGCGGCGAGGGCCTGGGTGGGTGCCGCGAGCGCCTGGTTGATTAGCTGGTCGACGGCCGGGTTGCTGTAACAGCCTGCGTTGACAGTGCCAAGTGAGCAGTTGGTCTGGAACAGAGGCTGCACGGTGGTGCGGCCGTTGTTGCCGAACCAGTCGGGGAACCAGCTACCGGCGGCCATGTCCCAGGTGCCCGGCTTGCTGGTCTGCGGCGTGTTGCCGAGGTCGGTGAAGTACGCACCGCCGGCAGGCACAGATCGGCCAATCAGCGTGATGCCGCACTTCGCCAGGCTTCCCTGCAGCGATTGGAACACGGTGGTGGCGCCACTTTCGCTTGAATGGAGGTAGGTGAGCGTCAGCCCGTTGGAGTAGCCGGCCTTGGCCAGCAGTGACCTGCACTTAGCGGGGTCGCCCTGGTTGCCCGGCGTCGGGTACGGGTCCGATGCCTGGTACCCGGCGTTGCCCGGCGGAATGGCGCTGTTAGCGACCGCGTTGAGCACCGGGCCGCCGCTCACCTTCAGCACAGCGGCCTTGTTCACCCCGTACTCGATGGCCTGCCGCACGGCCAGTTTCCGCATCGCCCCGGCGGAGTTAGGTGACCGCAGGTTGAAAATGATGTACCGGGACAGGTTGCTGCTCGGCCAGATCCTGAGCCGCTGGTCGTGACTGGCCTGCAGTCCCGCGACGGACTGCGACGGGATGGTCAGATCGGCGAGGTACAGGTCCTGGCTGCCCGCCTGGATGTCGGTCAGCGCGGTCTGATCGGAACTGGTTCCCATGGTCACCACGACGTTGCTCACATACTGATGCCGGACCGGGTCGGTGGACTGCTTCCATGCCGGATTCGGTGTCAGCGTGATCGACTTGTTCGGAAGGTAGGAGGAGACCTGGTACGGGCCATCGGACATCATGTGCTGGTTGAGTGGGTCACTGCCGGGAAGGTAGGCGTCGTACTCCACCGGCCTGGCGGAGACGAACGGCATTGCCATGATGTCGTTGAAGTCACTGGCGGGCTGGGCGAGCGTGACCCGCAGGGTCAGCGGGCCCAGTGCGGAGAGGCCGGCTATCGCGTGGCTGTCCTGCCAGGCAGCGATCGCTGCGGCGGTCGCCGCGGGTGCGCCATCGGCCGCGAAGTGCTTGTTCTCAGCGTCGCAGTAGCTGCCGAACCTGGCGATCGTACTAGCGAAATACGTGGAGTTGCCGACCGGGAACCTCGGGTTGCAGAATGCCTTGAACTCACGGATGAAATCGGCGGCGGTCACCTGCCGCGGAGGGCTCGAGTTCCAGTCCACACCGGAGCGGATGTGGAAGGTGTAGATCAGTCTCGTGCCGGAAATCCCGCCGTTGGCTGTCGTCGGCACCACTGTGGCCATGTCGGGCACGACCGTGGTCGCCTCGTTCCAGCGAGCGCCGCTGGCGGTCGTGAGCGGCTCCGCGTGGTACGTGAGTAGCTGGCGGGTGTAGCCGCGCTCGAGCTCGTAGCCCGCGTAGTTATAGGTGGGCACAGGGTCGAGCGTGCCGGGCCCCGCGCCGGAAATGACGCGCAGCGTGCCACCGTGCAGGGGCTTGCCCGACGCCGCCTTTTCTGAGTTCCCGGACGTGCTGCACGCGGCCATGCCAGCACCGACCAATATTGCCGCTCCGGCTGCGGCGAGACGTATGGACGGGGGCCTCATCAGCACGCTCATTTCCCTTCGGCGTCTAGTACGGGCACGGTCACTCCTCACCATTTGCTCCGGGAATTGGAGCATCTTTGACAGTGTGCGGAACCGCGCCGTCCGCCGTGCCCATGATGCGTAAAACCATCCGGTAGACACCGCGGGGCGCTTGCCTGCCGGGCTTCACTGTGAAGCCGGTGTAGCTAGACGGTTGCCCTGTGTAGGTGCGCTGCCGTGCGCACGCAGCCCTGACCGCTTCATCCCGCGCGGCCGCGCCATTTCGGACAGGAGGTTCTCCGGAAGGTTCCTGACAGCTTCGCAGTGAGACACAATGGACGCACGGCGACGGGGTCGGAGGCAGCCGGTGATGGAGGCGGGGCACGAATTTGGGGTGCTGCTGCGCCAAGCGCGCCGGCACGGCGGGCTCACCCAGGAGGAGCTCGCGCACCGTTCCGGCCTGAGCACCCGCACCATCTCCGACCTGGAACGCGGGCGGGTCGCCCGGCCGCGCGGCAGTTCGCTGGATCTGCTCGTCGCCGCCCTGTCGGCCGACGAGGCAACCGCCGCCGGGCTGGTCGCGGCGGCGCGTGTGGGAACGCCGCTGCCGCTGCCGCCGGACGTCAGGACACCGGCAGCGGTACTCGAGCCCGCGGTGTGCGAGCTGCCCGCGGCAGCGCCGGACTTCACCGGCCGCGAGCGTGAGCTTGCCCTGCTCGTCGGTCACGCCGCTACCGCGCTTGACGATGGCAGCAAGGAACCGGTGGTGCTGATCCTGAGCGGGCCGCCGGGGATGGGCAAGACCGCGCTGGCCGTGCGGCTCGGTCACGTGCTCGCTGCCCGCTACCCGGTCATGCAGCTCTTCGTGGAACTCGGCAGTGGCGCCGGGCACGCGCTCGCGCCGGCAGACGCGCTGCGCCAGCTGCTGGGGAGCCTCGGGGTCGGTGACACGCAATGCCCGGCAGATCAGGAGCAGCGGGTGCGCCGGTACCGCTCGCTGTTGTATCGCCGCAAGGCGCTGGTGCTGCTGGACGACGCCGCGGACGAGGCCCAGGTCCGGTCACTGCTGCCGGCCGGCCCCGGGTGCGTAGTGGTGATCACCAGCCGCCATGCGCTCGCCGGGCTGAGCCCTACGTGCCGGGTGGCGCTGGATGCCTGGCCGTCGGCCGAAGCTCGTGCGTTCATGGGCCAGGTGGCCGGGCAGGACCGGCTGGCCGCGGACCCAGCCGCTGCCGACCATCTGCTGCGGATGTGCGGCGGTCTGCCGCTGGCGCTGCGCATCGCGGGCAACCAGCTCGCCTGCCGCCCGGGATGGTCAGTAGCTCACCTCGCCGATCGGCTGCAGGACGAGCGTCAGCGGCTCGCCCTGCTCAGCGCCGGAGACCTCGGGGTGCTGCCCACCTTCGACCTGTCCTATCAGCAACTGAGCGCCGGGGCGCAGGCAGCCTTCCGTCGCCTGCCGCTGTACCCTGGCACCAGTTTCTCCGCTGACGTGCTCGACGCCCTGGCTGAACTGGACGAGGCGTCGCCCTCGGCGTTCGAGGAACTGATCAGCGCGAGCCTGATCGAGGCGGCGGCTGCGCCCGACCGGTACCTGCTGCATGACCTGCTCCGCCTGTACGCGCGCGGCAAGCGGCAGGAAGACACGCCGTCGCGGATTCATGAGGTGGAGCACCGTTTAATCCGCTGGCTGCTGACCCGAGCCGCGGAGGCCGGCGGGATGCTCGCGCCGGGGGCGGATGGCACCCAGGCGGTCGCGGCGTTTCGCGGGCGGCCCGCGGCGGTCGCGTGGCTGGACGCGGAACTGCCCGCATTGCTTGCCGCCGCGGCTCGTGCGGCCGAGCTCGGGCTGGCCGACGAGGCGCTCACCGCCGCCGATGCCCTGAGCTGGTATTTCGACCTGCGGTGCCAATGGCATGCCTGGCAGACGATGTGCGAGACGCTGCGGCCGGCGGCCCACTCGCGCGGGGATCTCCGGGCGGAGGCGTGCCTGCTCAACAGCCTTGGCCTCGCGCTGACCGAGCAGCGTCGACCCGCTGAAGCGGTAACGCTGCACGAGGAAGCGGCTGGCCTCGCCCGGCGCGCCGGAGACCAGACCGAGGAGGGGACAGCGCTCAACTTCCGTGCGCACGTCTGCGCGGCGCTTGGCCGGTACGACGAGGCAGTGGCCGGTCACGAGCAGGCGCTCGAACTGTTCCGCGCCGCCGGGTACCGGCGCGGCGAAGCTATGGCTATCAATCATTGCGGCAACACGCTGTACCGGGCCGGACGGCACGAGGAGTCGGCCGGACGGCACCAGCAGGCCCTCGTACTGTTCGCCGCGCTCGGCGACGCGCTGGGCGGCGCCATGGCGCGCCTGAACCTGGCCCTGGCACTGGCCGGCCTGGGTAAGTACGGAGATGCGATCAGCCATTACCGGCAGGCTTTGACCACGTTTGAGGAGTTGCAGGATCGTTGGGGCCGGGCCCGGGTTCTCTATGGCCTGGGCTGCGCGCTGCGCGCAGATACCGGCGACGCGGCTGCGGCGGAATGCCTTCGCCAGGCCAGTGAGGCGTTCCGCCTCATCGGCGATCTTGCTTGGGAACGTGACGTGCTGCGGGTCCTGACCAGCACCTTGCGCTCCGCTGGCCGGTCTGGCGAGGCGCGCACGTGCGAGCAGCGGATCAGCGACCTCGACCGCGCGCTCGGCAGTTAAGCGGCCGCGCCTTAGCGGGTCCCCGGACGCCGCCGGTCTCGTGCCCGCGAAAACCTCGTGACAGGGGGATGGCGAACGCGGGGCCACCGCCTGGCCGGAAGTCTCCGGCTTTCTGCGTGCCGGACTTCGTTGCCGCCGGCCCCGCCGCGCGGTCTGCTTGCTACATCTGCCGCCGGCGAAGCCACCAGGAAAGGCAACCCATGCGCATACACATCCCGGTACTTGTTACCGCAGCCGCCCTCGCCCTGGTCGCCGCCGGATCGGTCGCGGTGGCTCCGGCGGCCCATGCCAAAACCACGTTTCCGTGCTACGGAGCGAGCTGCAACGGCAAGGACCCAGAGAGCACGGGTTGCGCCGGTTCGAACGCGTCCACCGTGTCCTCCTTCAACATCGACTACGGCGTGGTGACGATCTCTCTTCGCTACTCCGCCTTGTGCCACGCCAACTGGACGGTGGCCACCGTGCATAACCAGGTGCCCGCCGACGGCGGCGAGTTCTGGGTGCAGAACCAGAACGGGGACTCGGCCTACTACGGGTTCGACACTCTGTCCGACTACGGCAACTACTGGACCAACATGGTCAACGGCGTACCACTAGCCCGGGCGTGTGTCACCGACGATGTCTCCTTCCCGGGCACTGAGCCCCCCAATCCCGGCTGTACCGGCTGGAGATGAGCGGAGCCGATTCACGTGCGAGGTGCCGCTCGGCCGAAACCCCTGGCTACAGGCCCCGAACACGCACGGACATGTACGGATCCAACTCCGCGTGCAGTCAGCGCATCCGGCTTCCGTAATCTCCGCGCATTTGACCTACACGATCTCCGCCGCATGGCGCGATCCGATGACCTGCTTGTGGTCGAGGGAATGGAAGGTCAGCAATAGGTGCAGCTGGGGCCGGCAGGATGAGGCCGATTCTCAGCGGCGCGCGGAGTGCAGGCCGCCTTGACCATAATCCATAGCCGCATGACATACACACAATGGTCTGGCCTACGCCGACCCGGTTCACGAACGAAGCGAGAGAAAGAGAACGCATGCTCAGGCTGAGATTTCTCAGGGCGGGCCTCCTCGCGGGCCCTCGGATCGGCCGTGTTCGCCGCCCCGCAGGCGCAGGTCCACGTGTCTGGCCGTCCGTGGTTGGGCTGCGGCCGCCCGCAAGGCGGCGAAGCCGATGGCTAGCCGCGGTCACTCTCGCCGCATGGGCTGCGGTCTCCCTGTCGTCCGCGGTCCCGGCCGCGGCGGCAGCGCGTGCCGTCCCGCCCAACAGCTCATCAAGCACTCCGTCACCCGGTCCGTCGAACAGCCCGGCGGGCAGCGCGGTACGGCAGGGTAAGAGCACGGACGCCTCGCTGCCCGTTCGTGCGGTGCGGCCGGTGCCGGCCGGCGATGAAGTCGTTGACGGGCGCGGTGACTCCGATGGCTGGCATCTGTATGCGGCCAGTTCCGGCAGCGGCTGGTCGTGGCAGCCCCTGGCGACTCTGGCTCCCGTGGGCATCGACCCTGGTGGCGAACGCTGGATCGGGCGGCAGTGCATGACAGGCGACGGCCGGTATGTGGTGGCGGTCGTCGCGCCCTGGACCGTGGACAACACGCCCGCGGGCAATGACCGCGGCGGCATCGCCTATGTCATCGACGCACACACCGGGGCCGTGCGCCCGTTGATCAGCGGCGTTTCCCTGTACTACTTCACACCGTCGTGCGGGACCGGAAGCACGGTCGGGCTGACGCGCTACGCCGGCACCGACGAGCAGTCCACCCAACTGGTGCTCGCGGATGCCGCTGATGCCACGGTGCGCACCGTGCAGACGCTGCCGGGGCAGTACACCGCGGCCGTCCCGGCTCCCGGCGGCGGTTTCTTCGCGACCTCCGGTGACACGATCGTGCACCTGGCGGGGGGCAGGCACACCGTGCGCGTTCATACGGCTGGGCGGCCGTTCGACCTGGTGGCCAACGCCGCTGGGGGCGTGGACTACCTAGTCGGCACGGGTCGGTCCTCGGCCTCGGTGTGGCATCTGGACGGGAAGGGTGTGCACCGGGCCGGCGGCGGGGTGTTCGGCCAGCTCGCCTTGTTCGAAGGGCGCGGCGGCCGCACGGTGGCGGCTGGGGCGACCAAGCTAGACCCGGCCGCCGGAATGGTCGCGCTCACCGGGGAGACCACCCCGGTCGAGGCGTCCTCCCTGGCCGGCACCGCGTACAGCCCGGTACCGGTCCAGTCACCCGGCCGCCCAGCCGCGGCGCGAGCGGACGGAGGGGCCCTGGCGCGCACCCCGCTGCTCCTTTCCACGGGGCAGGGCCATGGCGCGCGGCACGTTACATCGTTGATACCGGCCACCAGCGCGCCGAGCACCGCCGTCTTCCCGCCTGTGCTGCGGGACGACGGCAGCATCGTCGGCTCGTCCGATGCTGCCAGCACCGCACGTGGTGCCAGACCCGCGACGCACGCGAGCGTCCGGGCCGCGACGGCACAGTTCACATCAACCTGCGCGGTCCCGCGCAATAACGTCAACTTGCAGGTCATGCAGCCCTCGCCGGAGGATGTCGACTGGGCCGCGAATCTGGTCGGCCGCAGCCTGTTGGCAGGAAGCTACGCACGCCCGGCGGGTTATGCGAATCTTGGCCTGCCCTCGTACTCGCCGAGCCTGGACTTCCCCCTCCCCGCGCCATTCGGCCCGGGCGGGCCGAGCATCCCCCGCGAGGTGCTCGAGGGAGTCTTCGCCCAGGAATCCAACTTCAACCAGGCGTCCCCGCACGCGGTCCAGGGCGTGGCCGGCAATCCGCTGATCGCCGACTATTACGGCGCGGGCGGCGGCTACGTGACCGGGGTTACGACCCCTGACTGCGGCTACGGCTTGGGACAGGTGACGACCGGCATGCACACCGGGGACATGTCCTACGACCTGCAACGCAAGATCGCCGTCGACTATGCGGAGAATGTGTCCGCCTCGGCCCAGATCCTGGCCCAGAAATGGAACGAACTTGCGGCGGGCGGAATCACGGCCAACAATTCCGACCCGAACATCATCGAGAACTGGTATCTGGCGCTCTGGGACTACAACAGCGGTCTGCACCCCAACTCCGGGTCTGGGCCCTGGGCCTGGGCTGGTCAAACAACCCTGCCAACCCTGATTACCCCTACAACCGCGGGCCGTTCCTGCACGCGGGCAACAGCAACGGATGGGTAATCCTGTACGGCGACGCGGCTACCCCCGGAAATTGGCCGTACCAGGAGAAGGTGTTCGGCTGGATGGAGGTGCCAATCCAGTCTTCGCTGACCGGTAACGCCTCGTACGCGGGAACCATCGAGACCCACGACCCGAGCAGCAACACGAACGTCTTGCAGACGAACGCGTTCGCACTGGCACGGCCCGGTATCAACGATTTCTGCGACACAACGGGCAACCAGTGTGACCCGACCGTATGCAACCTCCAGCTGTACGCGGGCAACTGCGATCCGTCCACTTCGGACGGGACCGGCCCGTGCACAAGGACCGACTACGAGTGCTGGTGGCACCTGCCGGACTTCTGGTGCTCACAGGCCAATCCCTGCCACTCGGGTACCTGGGAGTACAACCAGGGCGATGCGGAGCCCCCGGCCCAGTCTGGCGACTACTATCCGCTTTCAGCCTGCTCCGTCAGCACCGCTGACATCCCGCCGGGGACCGATGTCGTGGACAGCCAGGCTGCCGCGGTCAACCTGCAGGGCTGCACCTCAGCAAACGAGAACTGGCAGAACGCCGGCAACTTCGCGTTCAGCTACGGGGACCCTTCGGTCCCCGGATCACAGCAGACCGACATGGACGTGCACCAGCTCGGCACCGGCCTGGGCGGGCATATCTGGTTCACCCACACCAACGAGCCGACCGACGCCAGCGGGGTCTCTCTGTGGGGCGTCACCGGCACCTGGACCCCCCGCCTGCCCGCCTTCGGCGACTACGACGTCCGGGTGTTCGTGCCGGCCGCCGGGGCCACCGCGACCGAAGCCGACTACACGATCGACGACGGCTATGGCTCCCGCCAGGTGGTCACGGTCAACCAGAACAACTACACCGACGCCTGGGTCAGCCTGGGCAAGTTCTGGCTCGGCCCCGGTGCCGCCGTGTCGCTGACCAACCTGCATGTCACCAGCCCCGGGGACCTGGCATTCAGCGGGATGGCCTTCGTACCCATCACGGGTACGCCGACGCCATACGCGATCCTCGGCGACTCTTACTCGGCGGGGGAGGGGGCGGGCAACTACGATCAGGGGACAGACACCAGCAGCGACAGCTGCCACCGGTCGTCGAACTCTTTCGGCCGCCAGTACGCCGTCGGCCACGCCAGTTACAACGGCAACGTCGAAGACCTGGCCTGCAGCGGGGCTGTGATGTCGAACATCACCACCACCGGCCAGAACGGCGAGCCAGCCCAGATCAACGCGCTGCTTCCGAACGCTGGCCTGATCACCGTCACCATCGGCGGCAATGACGCGGGCTTTGCCAGTGTCCTTACGCGCTGCCTGACCCCGGGGCTGAGCTGCGAGGGCTACTACAACCAGGACGACGCCAACAACGAGGAAAGCCTCATCGACTCGCTCGGACCCCAGCTCGTCGCTACTTACACGGCTATCCGGAACCGCGCACCCAATGCCGATGTCGTGGCGGTTACCTACCCGAACATCTTTACCCCCGGCACCACGTGCGCCGACATCCTCAATCTGCCGGTCAGTGATGTCGACTGGCTGATCGGTGTGGCCAACTATCTGGACAACGCGATCGTGCGGGCCGCGCGCCAGGCCGGAATTGATGTGCTCGACGAGCGCTACGCCTTCGCCGGACACGAACTATGCAGCGGCGACTCCTGGGTCTACAGCCTGCCTGTTCCGTGGACCGGGGCAGCCGCGTCGCAGATGCGGCGGCATGGTTCCACCCGACGCCCAGCGGACACGCTCAGATCGCGGCCGATCTCCAGTCCCACCTCGGTACCGGTAACGCAGCGACCTCCGGAACTCGGCCGGGCATGGCCAAGGTTCCATTCTGGGTCGCCCGCAACCTCCCGGTCGGAGTTCCCACCGCCGCCACCGCCCGCAACCTGCTCGCGAGGCTCGCGTTGACGACTGTCGCGCCGCCCACCCCATACAGCCAGGCCCAACGGGATGCTTTCGGCGACTGGCGGCAGCGTAACAATTGCTCGACCCGCGACTGGGTACTGAGAGACGACGCGCTGACCGCCGCGCAGGGAGCAACCCAGGCCCTCACCCCCAAATTCGGATGCCCCGTGACCGCGGGATCATGGGAGTGGCCGTACGAGGCGGTCCAGAGCGTCCACGCGTACACGACCCAGGCGGCGATCGCCGGCACCGGCGGTATGCAGATCGACCACATCGTGCCGATCGGCGACGCCTATAACTCGGGCGCCTGGAACTGGTCGCCGACCCAGAAATCGGACTTCTATAACGACGTCAGCCTGCCGCAGCTCATGAGCGTGTCGCAGGCGTCCAATGGATCGAAGGGCGATCGGTCACCGGATGAGTGGATGCCGCAGGGCTATCCCGCCAACGCGTTTCCCACCGCCGCCGCCGGTCACGACTTCGCTTGCGTGTACGACCAAATGTGGGTGGCCGTGAAGTACGAGTGGAGGCTGACCATCACCGCGCCCGAACAGGCCGAACTCAGCGGCCTGCTCATTACGTGCGCGTGAAGGCGCGCCGCCCGACCACCGCCGAACATGACCATCCCGGCCACCTGCCACGACGGACACGGCGAGCGCATGGACGAACGTCAGCATCAACGACCCGCTCGGACCCCGAGGCCGTGGCTATCCTCTACAACAAGTACTCGAAGCTCTGCAACTCGAACTGGGCCTGGGCCTGGCTGACCCCCGAGGGATACAACGTCGGCCTGTCGATGGTGGTCATTGTCACGACCCTCGACTGCCACGGCAACCTCGAGTCCATGTGCTATCCGGGCCCGGGCAACACGGGTCACCTGAACGAGTACTGCTACAACTACCGGGGTACGTTGCCCGCCTACACAGCCATGGTGGACGGCACCAACGTGACCCAGGCATATGCTTACGTCTACGACCACGGCGGCGCACGGGTCGCAAGCGCGGAAGTAGACCTGTAGGCAACGGGTGACCCGTCGCGAAGGGTGCCACCGGAACCGACCGTGTGATGGTCGTTTCGTGCAAGTCGCGGCACATCAGCGCGACCTGGTGCGGTTTGCCAAAATCCGCTGGCGCATCGAGCACCACTACCGCGAACTCAAAGACGGCCTCGGCCTGGACCACTTCGAAGGCTGCAGCTACGCCGGCTGGCACCGCCACGTCTCCCTCAGCGCCGTGGCCCAGGCATTCTGCACCCAGTTCCGCTACGACCCAAAAGCCCCTGCGCCGGCCTGACCCTCTAAGCCATCCTCCGCGAACTCCAGGCACCCCTCGCCGTCTGGACCGGCGCCTGCCACACCTGCCACCAGCCCATCTCCCCGTCCCGGCCTGCGCCAACCTGAGGACCTAACAAAGCACTAATGGCAGGCGTTGAGCCCGAGAGCGCGGTGCGCCGAGCGCACGCGGGAAGCACCTCGGCCAGCAGAATGCCGCTGGCGAGGGCCAGCGTGAGCCTGGCTCAGCGAGCGTGTGGACCCTGCGAGTACAGGCCACCGGTGCGAGTGTCCTTGCGCATCCTCCGGGGTTCGGTCATAGGTTCCCCGCTGGCTGTCAAAGCCGTGAGCGTGCAACTCGTCCCACCGGGCGGCCGCCCGGTGGGACGAGCGCTGGAAGCTACACGCCGGATCCCAGATTAGTTCCAGGTGGAGCAATTGCCCACTTGGCCGGCGGCATCATGCCAGCAGACTCTGGCCAGCAGGGTCCCGTCCACCATGGTCGTATAGTTCGGGAGTTTATAGCTGTCCCCGGTACTCGACAGATTATAGTCCGAGGTCTCGACCCAGTAGGTGTCACCTTCCATTTGGGGACCGTTCCAGCGTGCCCAGTTCGCCGCGCACAAGGGAGAATAGCGCAGCGTCACGCTACTCATGTCGGTGGGGATGGTAACCACGTCGTAGGCAGCGTCGACGTAGCCGCCCTGGTACGGGTTGGCGATGCCCTTCACGCAGTCGCGCTGGCTGTTGCTTCCCCACAGGGGGGATTTGCCGATGCAACTATGCCCCCAGCAGGGCCCAGCAGTGGCCGACGGTGCCGCCAGTCCGGCCGGTGCCGCCTGTGCGGCCGACGCTGCCCCGGGAAGGGCGATGGCCGCCGTGGCCATGAAGAGGGCAGCGGCCGATGCCGCGGCGGCCCTGCGAAATTTCAGCCTGAGCATGTGCTTTCCTTCTCTCGACTTGTTCGTGTACTAATCGGCAACTACTGAACCTTTCGTGTGTCAGGCGCTTGCGGATTGAGGCTCAGGCGACGGCGTGAACTCCGTGTGCAAGCCGTACGTCGGCCTCGGCCTGCCCCCGCCGCCTCTGGGCCCGCTAGTTCTTTCCAGCCGAGGTGTACTAACGGCAAGTGTGTCAAGGGAAGTGGATGGAGAACATGAGGTTCTCCGGAGGGTTCCTGGCAGTTTCGTCCCCACGACACAATGGCGCGTGGGTGACTGGGCCTATTTAATTGCGCATGGTGTGGGCCTGTGGTGGTCAGTGTTGGGGCCAGCTGTGCAGGGCCGCGCGAGCGAAGGTCATGCCGTCTCTGGTCAGCTTGCTAGCTGGGTGCCGAGGTCCGTCGTCGGTGAGGGCACAGAGCCGCCGGAGTTCGCCCCGGGTCACCCGTGGGGCTGCCATCGGCGCCGTGTCCCGAACCGGGTGGTCTTTGAGCATGTCGTGGCTGCGTTAGTGCACGGGTCGGGGTATGAGCGGATCGCCACGCCGGGCTGCTCGGACCGCACGATCCGCCGCCGGGTGGCGCAGTGGGCGGGCCAGGGGCTGGCCCACGCGCTGCACGCCGCCGCATTGCGTGCCTATGACCAGGTCATCGGCCTGCAAGCCGGTGATGTCCCGGTGGATGGGTGCATGACCAAGGCACCGTGCGGCGGCCAGAAAGCCGGGCCGTCCCCGGTGGACCGGCGTAAAGGCGGCCTGAAACGCTCCACCGCCACAGACGGGTACGGCATTCCCCTCGGCCTGGTCTCCGCGGGGGCGAACCGGCACGACTCGCCGCTGCTTGCCCCCACCCTGCTGGCCGCGCTGGCCCAGGCCAGGCCGATGCCCCGTGACATCACCGTGCACCTGGACGCGGCCTACGACTCCGCCCTTACCCGTGACCTGCTCACCGGGGCTGGGATACGGCGCCGCCATCGCCCGCAAGGGCGTCCCCGCGCCCGTCCAGGCCGGCGGCCGCTGGGTGATCGAGCGGACGAACTCGTGGATGAACGGCTACGGCAAGCTGCGGCGCTGCACCGAACGCAACGGCAAGATCGTCGACTTCTACCTCTACCTCTACCTCTACCTCTACCTCTACCTCTACCTCTACCTCTACCTCCACCTCGCCGCCGCCTTCGTCACCATCCGCCAGCTCATCCAGCGAGCCCGCAACCGCTACCGGTGGGACACCCGGCCGACGACCAAGCGTAAGCATTCACCTCCTGCACGCCTTGGCGGTGGCTGCTGACGCGGCGTGACTGCCGACGGTTGTTGATGTTTGTGAGCCGGCCCAGCGTTTCGCCTTGCTTACTGCGTGAATGTCCTGATCATGGTGGTCTGTGGCCTCGCCGCTGGGTGGTTCCGTTGCCGGGTGCGCGGGCTGCGCTGCCCGGGATGCGGTGATCGCCGCGCAGGGGCGGGCGAACGCGGCGCTGGCGGGGCGGGTCGCCGAGATGGAAGCGGCCAACGCGCAGTTGCTGGCGCGGGTGGAACGGCTGGAGCGGCTGGTCTCCCGGAACTCGGGCAATTCCTCGTTCCCGCCGTCGATGGATGACCAGCCCGGCCGCACGCCGCCGCGCAAGCCCAGGCGGGCGCGGGGCAAGCGCACGCCCGGCGGGCAGCCTGGGTCGCCGGGGACTCACCTGGCCTGGAGCGATGTCCCGGACGAGACGATCCCGCACTTCCCGGACGGAACGTGCGCGTGCGGCGCGGCGCTTTCCGGCGCCGCCGATCTGGGGGTGGTGGCCTCCCATCAGCAGGTGGAGATCCCACTGGCCTCGGCGACGGTGACCCAGCATGACCTGCACGCCGTGGCGTGCGGCTGCGGGAAGGTGCACCAGGCGGCCCGGCCCGAAGGGATGACCGGCGGCCCGGGCACGGTCAGCTACGGACCTGCCCTGCAGGCGCTGTGCGTGTTCCTCATGGTCGCGCACGCGATTCCGGTGCACCGGTGCGCTGAGCTGATCGAGTCGCTGACCGGGGCGAAACCCTCGCCCGGGTTCGTGCACGGCATGCTGGCCCGCGCCGCCGCCGCGGTCGCGGATGCGAACCGGGCGATCCGGGCGCTGATCATCCTCGCGCACGTGATCTGCGCTGATGAGACCCCGATCCGGGTCGGCCCCGGTCCGAAGTCCCGCAAACGCTACCTGCTGGTGGCCTGCACCCGGCTGCTGACCTATTACTTTCTGGGTGACCGGTCCATGGCCACGTTCCGGGCGTTCGTGCTGCCGGACATGACCGGCGTCATCGTGCACGACCGGTACCAGAACTACGACTCGGCGGAGTTCCCCGGGCTGATCCACCAGCTTTGTGCCCAGCATCTGCTGCGGGATCTAGCCGACGCTGCCGAGCGCTATCCCGCCGCGATCTGGCCCGGCCAGATCGCGGACGCGCTGCGCGGGCTGATCCACGCCGCCAGCACCGCCCGCGGCCAGGACCTTTCCGCAGTACCGGAGCAGATCGCCGCGCCGCTCATCCACACCTTCCGCCACGGCGTCCTGGCCGGCCTGTCCGAAATCGCCCGCCGACCCGGCCGCAAGCAGCGCCCCTGCCGGGACCTGCTGGAATGCCTGCGCGACCGGCAAGCCGACGTGCTGCGGTTCGTCTCCGATCTGCGGATCCCGCCCACCTCCAACGACGCCGAGCGAGACCTGCGGCCGGCCAAAACCCAGCAGAAGATCTCGGGACGGCTGCGCTCCGAGGAAACCACCCGGCACCGGTACGCGGTCCGCGGCTACCTCTCCACCGCCGCCAAGCACGGCGCCGACGTGCTGACCGCCCTGCGCGACACGATTCTCGGCCACCCCTGGATGCCGCCAATCCCAGCCCGGACCTGACAACTGCGCGCTCCGCCCGTCACGCAGCGCGAGCGGAAATCACCGAATCGCACAGATGTGAATGCCTTACCCTGGCCTCTGCCGGGGACACCGTCGTTGCGAACGGCCAGGAGGCACGAATGAGTGACCGGGTTCCGGGCGAGTTCGCCGCATATTCCCTGGCCTGGTCGGAGGAGTTCGATGGGGCAGCGGGTTCGCCGGCAAGCCCCCGGACATGGCGACCGGAGGTCGGCGGGCACGGGTGGGGAAACCAGGAACTCCAGTACTACACGGACGGCACCGGCAACGCGGCGCTGGACGGCGCGGGCAATCTCGCCATCGTGGTGCGGCGCCCGGATCCCCAGCTGGCCGGGTGTCAGTACGGCGGTTGTGAATATACGTCCGCGCGACTGATCAGCGAGAACCTGATGTCCTTCCGCTATGGACTGGTGCGAGCGCGGATAAAGCTCCCGCGCGGTCGCGGGATCTGGCCCGGATTCTGGCTGCTCGGCGAGAACATCGACGAGGTCGGATGGCCGCAGTGCGGTGAGATCGACGTCATGGAGAATTTCGGTACCAATCCGGCCGTGGTTCACGGAACTGTCCACGGGCCTGGGTACTCGGGCGCCGGGGGAATCACGGCAGCTCTGGATGTCGGCTCCCCGCTCGCGGACGACTTCCATGTGTACTCGGTCAGCTGGGAACCGGGCAGGATCCGCTGGTATGCAGCCGGGAAGCTCTACCACACGGTGACGCAAGCGGACCTGCGGGGCAATCCCTGGGTTTTCGACCACGACTTCTTCCTGCTCGTCAACGTCGCAGTCGGCGGCCGCTTCTCTGAACGCCCGGACCGGTCAGTGACATTTCCGCAGCCCATGCTCGTTGATTACATTCGCGTTTACGCAGCGTAGGTCGCCCGGACGTCACGGAGCGCGCAGGAGGTGAATGTTTAGAGCGCCGGGATAAACCGGCATGGAGAAGGAGATGAGAGAGCTC
>ODAK010001569.1_pt1 | contig 24674 bp, 21 predicted proteins | sample 1539591 | NCBI WGS metagenome assembly ODAK01 (sample SAMEA3539303, study PRJEB22396) | soil metagenome | biome: tundra; feature: field; material: soil | place: USA | collected 2010-05 | depth 0.15 m | reverse complement strand
CGATCCCGGCCTCCATCGGCCAACGGCGTGCTGTCCGCAAGGGGGCAACCAAGCCATGGCGAATGCGCCGCCGGCAAAATTCAGCGTGCCAAAGAGCCGATGCGCTGCCGACCAGCCATGCGTGCCCTCATTGGAGAGACAAAGGTAGACGGCACGCTCACGCCGTTGAGTCCGTAGACGATCAGCAGCAGACCGACTAGCAGCGCCAGCGGGTCGATGCGTGCCGAGATAAGAACCCGTCATCGAGGCGCTCAACTATGCCGTTCCGCTGCTCGGCGTGTCGACGACTTCGTCCTTCTGCCGCCGCCGCTGCTGCACGCCCTGGTCGGCTTCCTGCCGGTCGCCCTGCGTGCGGCCTCGCGCGATCGCGGATCCCGGTCGCAGGCGCGATAGCCGAGGCACGGCGCCCGCGCGGCCCGTGGCCCGTCACGGCGCAGCCGCTGCCGGCTTGGCATTGACCAGGCGGCGCAGCCCTGCAAAGGCGCGCCGGACGGCTGTCACCAGCAAGGTGACACGGGGTCGCGGTCGACCCGCCGCGTCACCAACAGAAGCGCGCCTTCGCGCGGTATCGCCGCGAGACGGCGCATGACGATGTCTGGCCCGGCGGCGCTTGCGCACGAGGCCGGGACGATCGCCACGCCGACGCCGGCCGCGACCATGTTGAGGACGCCGAACACAGTGCCCGCCTCGCAGCGGATGGTCGGGCTGAAGCCGGCGTCGTTGCAGAAGTTGAGCGTCTGGTCGAAGAAGGCGCGTGCCTGGTCGCGCTTGGGGAATTCTTTGCTAAGACGAGGATCCCGCAGCGGGAGCGGCGCGCGCCACGGAATTGCGGCTGCGCAAATGCGGGTCGTGACAGCGAGACACATTTACCTGCACGAATGGGACACATTTGCTTTGTCCTACGTTTACCGAGGTCGGCTTCGACCCGCTTGCACCGATATGTCAGACTGTCACGCTGGCGACCGCGCAGCGGCGAGCCCCTGAATCTGTTGACCAACGCGTTCTCCATCGCTGGCCGGCCGAGTTGGCCGGCTGGAACGCAGAAGTGAGTCGAGAGTGAATCCATCGGTCGATCCTTCCGAATTGCTCGCCGCGCAGCGCTGCCTGCGTGACCGCATTTTGTCCGGCCGCGTCAAGAGTGAAGGGCGACATGGGCGCGACCTCGCTGCCGAAATGCTGCTTTACCTTGACGAGCCGCAGTCCTGCTGGGAGGCCTGCGCCCGGTGGCTGATGTCGGTGACTGGCGCCGATCGCATCGACGCGGGGTTTTCGAGCGCGCAGGAGATTTGCTACCGGCCGACGTTCGAACTCGTGCGCGCCGGCGTCGTGCTGTCGAGAGTGCTCGGCGCTGCGATGGATGCCCGCGATCCCGGCATCGCTGGCGTCTGGGAGTCGCCCTGCGTGGTGGTGATTGACGACGTACGGCGCGATCGCCGCTTGGGGCCGGGCCTGCGCGCTGCGTTGCTAGCCGCAGGCACCGGCCGCAAGCTGGCCGTCGCGCTGCGTGACGGCGGGCGCGATGTCGGGCTGCTGTGCGTCGACGCGGTATCGGCGGTAGAGACATGGCGCGTTGATGACTGCCGGCAGTTCGACAGCGTGGCGCGCGATGTCATCGCGCCGATCCTCGCCGCGTCTCGCCGGTTTGCCGTCGAGAACGGACAGGCCGCGAAGGCCTTCGGTCCGGCGAGAGACGCTGAAAAATGCCGCGGCCTGACTCCTGCAGAGTTGCGAGTCGCGCGACTGGTCCTTGCAGGTTGCAATTACAAGGAGATCGCGCGCCGGCTCGACCGCTCGGCTTCGACAATCGACCACCAGCTGCGTAGCATGCGCGAGAAACTGGGCGTGAACTCGACCGCCAAGTTGATGCGCGATCTGATGGCGCTGGTTCCGGCGATGGTGACTGCTGCAACCGTAGCGCGCGCTGCGCTGGACGGCGGCCACGACTGATCCGCGCGGCCAAGCCGACGCGCAGAAGTCCGCGGCTGCGCTCGTCGTCGCATCGCCGCCCACGTGTGCGTGAGGGCGAGCCCGATTGCCAGAGCGCAGCCGCGTGTTGCCGGCAAACGAGGTGCTGTGGGGCCGTACGGTTGGCGGAGCCGCTACGCACCTACGCCCGTGCGCCCACGCCGGTGGTGGACAGCACCACGGCGGCTACTTGCTCGACAAACGTGGGGCGGTCGACAGGCGTTGAATCCATGGAGATCTCCCGGCAGGGGCCGTGGTCAGTCGCGAGATTGCGCGTCAATCGTGATTCCGGCCTTGCGCATCTCAGCAACCAGTTGCAGTCGCTTGGCGAACACGTCGACCGGGCGGCTCTTACGCAGGCGGGCGATCTCTTCGGTCGTGTACGGCGGCATGTCGGGCGGCACGACGCCGGGCGACACGTACGGAAGCAGCCAGTTCATCAGGCCGGCGATGTCGTGATCGTTCAGCGACGAGTTCATGACGCCGGGCACCTGAACGATGAACTCCCGCCCACCCGTCACCTTCAGGAACTGGCTCAGCGTGTTGCGCATTGAGGGGATGCCCTTGCTCGGCGCGCCGCTGCCGTCGGCGAGATGGCAGCCGGTGCAGTGGTGGATGAAATTCGTCCGTGCCCGCGCCGCCTCCTCGGCTGGTGCGGCCGCGCTGCCAGCGCCCCACAGCAGGGCCAGCATGGCTGTAGCCAAGCGTGAGGGCAGTGGGTGGCACTTCATTTCAGCACCCGCTCTCTCATCTCTCGCAGATCTTTGTGCGTGAGTTTGGCCGAGCGCGCGCGAACGAAGTCGTCGGCACTGAACATTGATGCCTTGGCGCCATTGAGATCGCGCGCGAGATAGTTGGTCACGTCGGCGAGTTCGGCATCGGACAGCGCTGACTGGCTGGGCATCGCTCCCATGAACACATGGCCCTGCGAGACGATGCGTCCGCTCAGGCCATGGATCAGCACCTGCGCTACGTAACGGCGGCCGTCGTCTGTGCCCAGCAGCGGCGCGAGCGCGCCCGCCAGTGCCGGCGCCAGGCCGGCCATGCCGCTGCCGCCGGCTTGGTGGCAGGCCACGCATTGCTTGTCGAATACGGCGAGCCCGGCCGGCAGGGCAGCGGGTGCAGCGGGTGCAGCGGGTGCAGCGGGTGCAGCGGGTGCAGCGCCGACCATCAGTGCCGGCAGCATCGCCATGAGCACGTGCCGAGTCGCCTTTGCCATCATCCCGACTCCGCCACGCCGACGATCACCGACGTCGTGCAGTGATAGACCGAGCTGTCGTTGGCCATGCACCAATTGACGTCGTTGTGCACGCCCATGCGATAGCCCGGGCGATCGCCGTAGTTGGTGTTGCAGAAGCAGCGCCCGCAGCTTGTCTTGCCGCAGCAGTCGTTGTAGCTGACGAGGTAATCCTTGCCGTCGGCGGGGTTGTGGCAGGTACCGACCCAGGCTACCTTCGAGATGCTGGTACCCGGCGGACAGGTGGCGGCGCTGCCGCCGCAGCACGAACAAAGGAAGCCATCGACCGAGCAGTAGCGCCAATAGTCGCAATCGGTCACTTTTGGCTCGGCCTTGCCGGCCGGCTTGCCGCCGCCGTGGGTGCCGGCGGCATGGGCCTGCGACGTACGGTCGAAGGGCAACACCGGCAACGTGAAGGCACCGGCTACCATCAGCTTGCCGACCTTGACCAGCGCGCTGCGGCGCGAGGTACTGCTGGCCAGCGCGCGGACGCGTCGTTCGGTCAGTTCGTCGATAAAGTCGAGCAATCGCTTCATGCCTGCTCCTTGGCGAAACGGGATGGATCGAGGTAGTCCTGTACCGATGCGACGCCGAGTTCGCGCGCAGCGAACAGGCTGTCGAGTTGTTCGCGCGAGTTCACCAGGCCCTTGGCGCGCACGCGTCCGGCCTCGTCGATCAGCACCGCATAGGGCAGCTTGCTCACGTGGTAGCGCATTCCCAGCTCGGCCGACAGCACATAGGCGAAGGCGCCCAGTTCGGCACGGCGGCGGAACTCTTCATGCTCGGGCGGGTTGCCGTCGGAGGCGAGCACCACATCGAGCTTGTCGCCTTCAGCCTTCTTCACCGACTTCAGGATCGGCAGCAGCTTCTTGCACACCGGGCAGGTGGGCGACAGGAAGAACAGCAGCGTGCTGCGCGACCCCGGTGCGCCGAGTTGCAGACCGCCTCCGCCGAGCGTGGGCAATTGGAAGACGGGCGCCGCCTCGCCGATCTTCGGACCGCTGTCCATCATCAGCGCACCCATCGGCGCGATGCGTTCGTAGAGGATGCCGATCTGGCGCGATAGGGCGATCACCACCACCAGCAGCGCCATCACGGCAAGCCAGAGCAGCACGTTGGAAACGATCAGGGCTTCCTTCATGGCGAGTTCCTCAGGTCGAGCAGATGGGAGTGGTGACTCAGCATGGCATTGGCGAGGAAGTACAGGCCGAGCAGGAACAAGGTGGCGAAACCGACAGCGACGAAGTCGAGCCAGACGGCAGCGCGGGCCGTCGGCGGTGCGGCCGCCGCGAGCACGAGCAGCATCAGCACGGAGTTGCGCAGGACCAGGCCCATGCCCAACGGCGTGTGGAGATTGCCGCCGCAGCCGCAATCAATGCGGTCGCGACCGCGCAGCAGATTGATCGCGATCGCCGCCGTGACCACGAGCAGCAAGGCGAGCGCCAGCAGTGCGCCGAGCGCTCGCGTGACGGTGGGCAGCAACAGCGCGCCCGCCATTCCTTCGAGCAGCGGCAGCGTGCGCGCGACCAGCGGCACCGCGCCGGCGGGCAGCAGTTGGTAGTCCTCGACGGCGTCGCGAAACAACCCCGGCTCGCGCAGCTTCTCGATGGCACCGATCAGGAACACGGCGCCGATGCCCGCGGCGGCGGCATGAGCGAAGACCGGATCGACGGCGGGCAGGATGTCCATCATTGCATCCCCAGGAACACCGGCGTTTCACCGACGGGCTCGGAGCGCGCGAGCGGTTTGGCCGGTGACTTCGGGCCGCTCAGGTCGAACGACAGGAGGCGGTTGTCGGCGCCGCTGAGCACGAACAGCTGTGGTGTCGCGGTCCGCGCGATGTTCATCGACACCGCCCTCTGGCCCGGTATGCGCGCGATGCGGGCCTGCTTCTTCAAGTCGAAGACCCAAATCTCCTTGGCCGGATTCTTCTGCGTGCCCTCGGCGCCCTTGTCGTGCATGCCGACGTACAGGCGCTCGCTGCGCGGCTCGATCGCGAACAGCTGATAGCCACCGGGACGCCAGCCCTGCTTGCGCGCGGCGGCATCGAGCATCGACCAGGGCTTGGCCGCGGTCGGCTTGGCGCCGGTCAGCTCGAGGTTGTAGACCTCGCCGTGATAGGAGACGAAAGTGAGCCGGTCGCCGACCAGCTCGTAGTGGATGAAGACGGGATCCTTGTCGGCGTCGAAAAACGGTTCGATGACGCCGCTCGACGCGAGCGCGCCGTTGTCGTCGAGTTCGAAGGTGGCGAACGTGCCATCGCCGCACACCGACGAGAAGCGCCGCGGTTGGCTCGGCCACGGGACGACACCGTAGCAGCCCGGCGTCGGCACTTCGGCGACGGCGCGTCTGGCCTGCAAATCGACGACGGTGACCGAGGTCGCCGGTGTGGCGTTTTGTACCAGCAGGAAGCGGTTGTCCGCGCTGATGGCCAGCAAGGCGCGCATCGGCAGGCTTTCAACGCGTTTGGGAGGAATCTCGATTTCGTACTGGAAGCTGAGGTCGTCGGCGCGATAGGCCTCCACCACGTCGGTGCGCGTGCCACGCTGCAGACGGCTGTGATAGGTGGTGGCGACGAAGATCGTCTGACGGTCGCGCGACAGTGCCGTCGCGGCGGCGAAGCCCGTGCCCAGCATGCCGAGGTAGCGCATGTGCGCGCCGTCGACGACGTGCGTACGGCCATCGACCAGATGCGCCATCGCCGGATCGCCCACGTAGATCCGGTAGGGGTCGACCGGCGGCAGCTTTGCCATCGTCAGTTGCTCCACCGGCAACTCGGCGCGCGCCACCGGCACGAGGGCCACGGCCAGTGTGACTGCCAAGCTCCAGGGGGCCAGACGCGCCGGGTGGATGCGAAAACAAACGCTCATGCGAAGGCTCCGATTCGCGGGCCGGGGGACCCACTCGAGCACGCATCTTAGGCCGCCGCGCGTGCAGCACACTATCCGGTTCCGGCAACAGTGACTGCCCGGGCGGGGGCGCGCCGCAGTCGATCCGCGGCGATGGCAATGCTGCCGAATTCGGATAACGCCAAGGCCACCGCCCCGCCTACCATTCTTGCTCGAGCGGGTCCCCGGCCCAGGTCTGAAGCTGCGCGCCGGGGACCGACCGATCTGCATCGCCTCTGAAGGAGATACCGTGACCCGCCAAACACCCCAGACTCTGACCTGCTCATTGATTTATGCCCTGCTGGCACTGGCTGCAAGCCCCGGCGCACATGCCGCCGATGCGTCCAGGCTGGGGGCGGAGCTCACACCCGCCGGCGCCGAGCCGGGCGCCAACAAGGACGGCAGCATCCCGGTTTGGTCCGGCAACGAGGCGCAGCAGACGGGCTGGTCGTTCGGCCAGCTGCGCGGCGACCACTTCAAGTACAAGGCCGACAAGTCGACGCTCACGATCGACGCGTCGAACGCCGACAAATACGCCGACAAGCTCTCGGCCGGCCAGCTGGCGTTGCTTAAACAGATCAAGGGTTACCGCATGGACGTGTACCCGACGCGGCGCACCTGCGGCGTGCCCGCCTTCGTGGCCGAGAACACCAAGAAGAACGTCGGCACGGCCAAGCTCGGCGCCGATGGCTGGGGCCTCGAGGAGGCCATCGTGCCCGGCTTCCCGTTCCCGATGCCCGACAACGGCACCGAAGCGATGTGGAACAGCAAGATGCGCTACCACGGCGTGGGTATCGATTACAAGAACGTCGTGACCTCGGTGTCCCCGCGCAAGGGCAGCAGCGAATGGATCCGCGCCGGCCAGGAGTTCACGGCCTACATGCCCTGGGGTGTCAAGGGCTCGACGCTGCTATCGAAGCTGCCTCCGGTGGAGTACTTCGCCTACTTCGCCTACAACTCGCCAACGGCGCTGGCCGGCCAGGCGCTGGCAATTTCCTACTTCCTCGACCAACCCGGAAGCGAGACCTTCTACTACTTCCCCGGCCAGCGCCGCGTGCGCCGCATGCCGACGTACTCGTACGACTCGCCGCAGATCGGCATGGAGAACCAGTACACGCTCGACGAGCCCTTCGTCTTCAACGGCACGATCGACCGCTTCGACTGGAAGCTCGCCGGCAAGAAGGAGCTGTACGTGCCCTACAACTCGTTCGGCGCCTACAACTTCAGCGCCAGGTTCGAGGACATCGCCAAGCCCGACTTCATCGACCCCGGCCAGCGCCGCTACGAGCTGCACCGTGTGTGGGTGATCGAGGCCACCGTCAAGAAGGGCATGCGCCACACAGCTCCGAAGCGCACCTTCTTTCTCGACGAAGACAGCTGGAATCTGGTTCTCGCCGATGACTACGACGCCCAGGGCAAGCTGGCCAAAGTGCGCGAGGGCTTTCTGATCCCGGTGTACGAGACCGGCACCTGCGACGTCTCGGCCTTCGTGCAGTACAACCTGAACGAAGGCCGCTACGTGTTCGACATGCACGCTGCCGGTACCGGCAGCGACGTGCACTGGATCACCGAGCCCGGCAACAACCCGCGCATGAAGCCCGGGTTCTACACCTCCGAGAACCTGCGCGCGATCAGCGATCGGTGAGTGGTCTGCGCATGACCAGAACCAGAACCAGAACCACTAGGGAGACCCTTCCATGAACAAAGCACGAGCCGTTTTCAAATCGGCCGCCTTGGCCGCCCTCTGCGCCTGCATCGGCGGCGCGCAGGCCTTCACCTTTGAAACCGAGAACATCCGCGGCAACTTCGACTCGACGATCTCCGCGGGCATGGGCATACGCGCCCAGGGGCCGAGCTGCAGCCTCCTCACCCAGGGTGCGACGGGCAGCGACGCGCCGGCCGGTTGCCTCGCGCCGTCGTCGTTGCTCGGCGATCAGGGCAACCTCAACTACGCTCGGGGCGATCTCTTCACCGAATATCTCAAGGGCAGCCACGAGTTGCTGCTCAAGATGCCGAGCGACTTCACCTTCCTGGGGCGCGTGAACTGGGTGCGGGACTTCGCCGCCGCCCAAACCACCGGCATCACCAGTGCGACCACGCCGCCGCCGCCGGCGGTCGTCAACGGGCTGTCCGACGATGCACGCAATGACCTCCGCTTCAAGGCACGGCTGCTCGACCTGTGGGTCAGCAAGAGCTTTGTGCTGGGCGATCAGCAAGCGCGCGTCCGCGTGGGCAACCAGGTGGTCAGCTGGGGCGAGAGCCTGTTCCTGCCGGGTGGCATCAACAGCACCAACGCGGTGGACATCATGCGGCAGTCGCAACCGGGCACGCAGTTGAAGGAGGCGGTGCTGCCCGCGCCGATGGTCAGCTTTGCCACGGGCCTGGGTCATGGCCTCAATTTCGAAGCCTATGTGCAGACGAACTGGAACGCGAGCTACTTTCCGCCCACCGGCAGCTATTGGTCGGTCGTCAACGGCCTGGGCAAGGGTCATGACGCATACGGTCTGGCCGAAGTCAAGGCACGCAACGGCGGCCAATGGGGTGCTGCCTTGCGCTACCAGCCGGAGGGGACACAGCTCAACCTCGGCGCGTACGCGATGAACTACCACGACAAGACGCCGCAGTTTAGCACCAACATCCACAACACCGGTGTGGTCGGCTGGACCTATCCCGAGGACCGCCGGCTTTTCGGCGTCAGCGCCAACTTCCCGCTGGGTGACTGGGCGATCGGCACCGAGCTGTCCTACCGACCCAAGGATGCCGTGGCACTGAACTCCGCCACGAGCGGCTGCAGTTCGCAAAACGGCAACTGCTGGGTCGATGAGGAGCGGCTGCAGTGGCACCTCACCGGCCTGCTCAGCCTGACGCCCAGCACCGGCGGCGGCATCCTCAAGGTGCTGGGTGCCGACACGGCCACGCTGTTGTCGGAGCTGGTAGTGATTCACTATCCGAACCTCAAGCAGAACTACGGCCCGGACCTCATCACCGCCGGTGGTTGGGGTTGGGGGCAGGAGACCGATCCAACAGCCGCACCCGTGGCGGTGGGCACGAAGACCTCGTCGGGCATCAACTTCGACTTCAGCTGGGTCTATGACGGCACCGTGCTCCCGGGCTGGCAGGTGGTCCCGGAGATCTACTATCTCCAGGCTATTTCGGGGCGCACGCCCAACCTCTCGGGACTTTTCATGCAGGGCGCGAAGTCGGCCAATCTGACCGTCACCTTCATCCGAAATCCGGCCACCTGGCAGTTCGCGATGAACTACGCGAAGTTCTGGGGCGGATCGTCGCCATTCGATCAGCCCCTGGGCGACCGCGCATTTTTCGGCGCCGTGCTGTCGCGCAACTTCTGATCGAGCCTACACGCGGGCCTGGGTGAGCAGTCTCGCGCCAGCGCTCCCGCCGCGCGGGAGCGCGTTCGCGCCTTCACGCGACACTTGCACACCAAGCCGGCCATGACGCCATCCACCGATTCCTCGCTCGCTCGCTCCGACACGTCGATGCTGCTGCGCAGTTTGCAGTGGCTGGAGACGGTGCTGTTCCACCACCGCGGCGCCGTGATCGGTGTGCTGGTCGCACTGACAGCAGTGATGGGCTGGTTCGCGCTACAGCTGCGCATGGACGCCGGCTTCGAGAAGCAGATGCCGGTCGGCCATGAGTACATCGACACCTTCAAGCAGTACCGCGACGACCTGCTCGGCGCCAACCGGCTGACAATAGTCGTGCGGGCGCGCAACGGCAAGATCTGGACCCGGAGTGGCCTCACTCGCCTGTACGACGTGACGCAAGCCGTGATGTTCCTTCCCGGCGTATCGCGCGGCAGCGTGCAATCCCTGTGGACGCCGAACTCATTCGTCAACGAGATCACCGAGGAGGGCTTTCGCGCCGATCCGATCATCTCTGGCACGGTCACGCCCGACAAGCTCGACGACGAGACGATCGCGGGCATCGCCCGCACGACGGCGCTCGGCGGCTACGTGGGCACGCTGGTGGCGCGCGACCAGACCAGCGCGATGATCACCGCCGAGATCAACGAGTACGACAAGAACGGCGTGCACATCGACTACGTTGCCTACAACCGCGTGCTCGAGGAACAGATCCGCGCCAGGTTCGAGGACCAGGGCTACGAGATCCAGATCATCGGCTTCGCCAAGCAGATCGGCGACATCGCCGACGGTGCCTCGGCCGTTCTCGAGTTCTGCCTCGTCGCGCTGCTGCTGACCGCGGCGGCGGTGTACTGGTACTGCCACTCGGTGCGCTTTACGGTGCTGACCCTGGTGTGCTCTCTCACCTCGCTGGTGTGGCAGTTCGGCACGCTCAGGCTGATGCACTACGGGCTCGACCCGCTCGCGGTGCTGGTGCCGTTCCTGGTGTTCGCGATCGGCGTGTCGCACGGCGTGCAGCAGATCAACTTCATCGTGCGCCAGATATCGCACGGTCGCTCCACCTACGACGCCTGCCGCGACAGCTTCAGCGGCCTGCTGATCCCCGGCACCCTGGCGCTGGTGACAGCCTTCGTCTCGTTCAACACGCTGCTGCTGATTCCGATCCCGATGGTGCGCGAGCTCGCCATCACCGCCTCGCTGGGTGTGGCGTACAAGATCGTCACCAACCTCGTGATGCTGCCCCTGGCCGCGTCGTACTTCAAGTTCGACGCGAGCTATGCCGAGCGCGCCGTGATCAAGCGCGACCAGCGCGCCCATTGGCTGCGTGCGCTGGCCCGCGTCGCCGAGCCGCGCAACGCGCTGGTGGTGCTGGCGATCACCGCCGTCGTCTTCGCCACCGCCGTCTGGCAAAGTCGTGACCGGGTCATCGGCACGCTGCAACCGGGTGCGCCCGAACTGCGCGCCGACGCGCGCTTCAATCGCGATGCGGTGTCGATTTCGACCCACTACGACACCGGCCTCGATTGGTTGACCGTCGTCTTCGAGGCGCCGCCGGACAGTTGTGAAAACGTCGCTATCGGCATCTACCAGGATCGCTTCGCGTGGGCGATGCAGCCGGTGGACGGCGTGCTGTCGATCACCTCGTTCGCGAGCCAGCTGCGTCAATACAACGAGGGCTACAACGAGGGCAATCCGAAGATGGCCGTGGTGCCGATCGATCCGGGCAACTACGCCGCGCTCGCCACCGAGATCAGCCGGGTGCCGGGGATGATGCGCAAGGATTGCAGCATGACTGCCGTGCACCTCTTCCTCACCGACCACAAGGCGACCACGATCAACCGCGTCATCGCCGCGGTGAAGGAGTTCCGCTTCAGGCAGCCGATGGACGGCGTGAAGATCCGGCTCGCCGCCGGCAACGCGGGCGTGCTTGCCGCGACCAACGAGGAGGTCGAGCACAGCGAGTTGCCGATGATGCTCTACGTCTACGCGGCGATCGCGCTGCTGGTCTTCGTCGTCTATCGCGACTTGCGCGCGGTGCTCGCGTGTTGCCTGCCGCTGACCATCGGCACCTTCGTCGGCTACTGGTTCATGAAGGAGCTGGAAATCGGCCTGACGGTCGCCACGCTGCCGGTGATGGTGCTGTCGGTGGGCATCGGCGTCGACTACGCGTTCTACATCTACAACCGGCTGCAGCTGCACCTCGCGAAGGGGCAGGACATCGTCAAGGCGTTCGAACACTCGATCCTCGAGGTCGGCACGGCGACCATCTTTACCGCAATCACGCTGGCCGTCGGCGTGGCAACCTGGTCGTTCTCGGCGCTGAAGTTCCAGGCCGACATGGGCAAGCTGCTCGCCTTCATGTTCATGGTCAACATGGTGATGGCGATGACGGTGCTGCCCGCCTTTTCCGTGTGGCTCGAGCGCCTGTTCCCGCGTCGCCGGGCGGTACGCGCCCCCGGCCTTCTGCAGCACTGAGCGAATCACGATGAGCGCGTCGTTTCATTCGCGTTGGCTGACCGCCCTGTTGTGCACGCTGCCGATCCTGCCGATGGCGCAGCCGCCGACCTCCACGCTGCTGGCACTGGTGCCGGCGCAGCATGTGACCAATGCCAGTCACGCCCTGCTGCTGGCCAGTGCCCGCGCCGGCGAACGCATCGTTGCAGTCGGCGATCATGGCGTGGTGCTGTTGTCCGACGACACCGGCAAGAGCTTTCGACAGGCCAAGGCCGTGCCGGTCGACGTGACGCTCACCGACGTGAGCTTTGTCGACGCTCGGCAGGGCTGGGCGGTCGGCCATTGGGGCACGATCCTTCATACCGGCGATGCCGGCGAGAACTGGGCCGTGCAGCGCAGCGACGTCAGCACCGACCGGCCGCTGTTTGCCGTGCACTTCTTCGATGCGAAGCGCGGTGTTGCGGTGGGCTTGTGGTCGCTGGTCCTGGTCACCGAAGACGGCGGCCGCCACTGGCAGACCGTGACCATGCCCGTGCCCGACGGTGCCAAGAAGGCCGACCTGAACCTGTTCGGGCTGTTCGCAGACAACCGCGGCCGCCTGTTCGCCACGGCCGAAAAGGGCACGCTGTTGCGCTCTGACGACCTGGGCAAGACCTGGGTCTACCTGCCCACGGGTTATGCCGGCTCGTTCTGGACCGGCCTGGCCGGCGCCGACGGCAGCCTGCTGGCGGCAGGCCTGCGCGGCTCACTGTTCCGCAGCACCGACGACGGGCGCACCTGGACGCGGCTGAACAGCGGCAGCAAGTCGTCGATCACGGCGCTCGCCAACGTAGGCAAAGACGTGTTCGCCGTCGGCGCCGACGGGCTCGTGCTGCGCAGCACCGACGGTGGTGCCAGCTTCGAGGCCACGCCGCGTGGCGATCGCCTCTCGTTGACATCGGTCGTGGCCACGTCGGGCAGGCGGCCCGTTTTCTTCTCCCGCGAAGGTGTCGTCGCCGACACCAAACCCTGAATTTCAATTCGGAGGCCGTGCCATGCAGTATCCCGCCCTCGCGCTACATGTGGCCGGCCAGTGGCGGCCACGTGCTTCCGGTGGCGAGCGGCCGGTCTTCAACCCGGCCGACGAGTCGCCGTTGGGCGCGTTGCCACTGGCCGGCCTGGACGAACTGAACGCCGCTGCCGCGGCCGCCGAGCGCGGCTTCCAAATCTGGCGCCGCAAGCCTGCGCACGAACGCTGCACGATCGTGCGCAGCGCGGCCGGGTTGCTGCGCCAGCGCGCGCAGGAGATTGCCCAGGTGCTGACGCTGGAGCAGGGCAAACCGCTGGCGGAGGCGCTGCGCGAGGTCACGCTGTCGGCAGACATCATCGATTTCCAGGCCGAAGAGGCCAAACGCCTGTACGGTCGCCTGGTGCCGCCGCGCGGGGCGGGCATCCTGTGGCAGTCGGTGATCCGCCAACCGGTGGGCCCGGTGGCGGCCTTCACGCCGTGGAACTTCCCTGCCAATCTGCCGGCGCGCAAGCTCGGCAGTGCGCTGGCCGCCGGCTGCAGCGTGGTCATCAAGCCGGCCGAGGAAACGCCGGCCACCTGCATGCTGATCGTGCGCGCCTTTCTGGATGCAGGCGTGACGCCCGAGGCGCTGAACATGGTCTGCGGCGACCCGGCGCAAGTCGCGTCCACGCTGATCGCGCACGACGCGATCCGCAAGGCTTCGCTGACCGGCTCGGTGGCGGTTGGCAAGCGGCTCGGGCAGCTGTGCGCCGAACGCGTCAAGCGCTTCACCGGCGAGCTCGGCGGCCATGCGCCGGTGATCGTCTGCGCCGACGCCGACCTGCCGTTCGCGCTCAAGAGCTCGCTGGCGGCCAAGTACCGCAATGCCGGCCAGGTGTGCGCGTCACCGGTTCGCTTCTACGTGCACCGCAGCCTGTATACGCAATGGGCCGCGCAGTTCAGCCAGGGCGCGCAGGCGCTGCGCCTGGGGCCTGGCCTCGATGCCCGGACACAGATGGGCCCGCTGATACACGAGCGCCGAGTCGAGGAGATGGAGCGTTTCGTCGACGATGCCGTCGGCCGCGGCGCGCGTCTGTTGTGTGGTGGGAAGCGAGTCGAGCGGCCGGGCTTTTTCTTCGAGCCCACGGTGATCGCCGAGGCGCCGGTTGACAGCATGGTGCAGCGCATCGAGCCCTTCGGACCGATTGCGGTGGTGGAACCTTTCGACGCACTGGACGACGCCATCACGCGGGCCAACGCGCTGCCCTATGGCCTGGGCGCCTTCGCCTTCACGCGCGACCTGCTCACGGCACATCGCCTCGGTGAGGAGATCGAGGCCGGCATGGTCGGCATCAACCACTTCGGCGTCTCGCAGCCGGAGCTGCCTTTCGGCGGCTGGAAGGAAAGCGGCATCGGCCAGGAGATGGGCATCGAGGGCCTGCTGCACTACACCGAGATCAAGACCATCATCGTGGGCGTGCCCGCCTGAATACCGCACACAGGGAAAACCAACATGTCCGACATTGAACAGCTCAGGCAGGACAACGCCCAGTACCTCTTTCACCCGATGGCCCACCCCAAGGCCATGCAGCAGAACAAGCCCGACATCATCGTGCGCGGCAAAGGTTGCTGGGTCTGGGACGTCGACGGGCACAAGATGATCGACGGCATTGCTGGTCTGTGGAGCAGCAACCTCGGCCACAGCAACAAACGAGTACGCGATGCCATCGTCGCGCAGCTCGACGAGTTGCCGTTCTACAACACTTTCCGCGGCACCACGCATCCGCGTGCGATCGAACTGTCGGCCCGCATCGTCAGGATGATGGCGGCCGACGACGTGGCCGCGGTGATGTTCGGCAACGGCGGCAGCGATGCCGTCGAAGGCGCTCTAAAGATAGCGCGCCAGTACTGGAAACTGAACGGCCAGGCCGAGCGAACCAAATTCATCAGCCTCAAACAGGGCTACCACGGCGTGCATTTCGGCGGCATGTCGGTCAACGGCCTGGGCAACGTCCGACGCATGTACGAGCCGTTGATGCCGGGCTGCTTCCACGTCGACACGCCCTGGCTCTATCACAACCCCTACTCGCAAGACCCCGAGGAGCTTGGAAAAGTCTGCGCGAACCTGCTCGAACGCGAGATTCAGTTTCAAGGGGCCGACACCGTGGCCGCGTTCATCGCCGAGCCGATCCAGGGGTCGGCCGGCGTGATCGTGCCGCCGCCCAACTACTGGCCGCTGGTGCGCGAGGTCTGCGACCGCAACAATGTGCTGCTGATCGCCGACGAGGTGGTCACCGGCTTCGGCCGCAGCGGTGCCATGTTCGGTACGCGCCTGTGGGGTGTGAAGGCCGACATCTGGTGTCTGGCCAAGGGCATCTCCTCAGGCTACGTGCCGCTGGGCGCGACCGCGCTCAGCCGCAAGGTCGCCGAAGCCTTCCTCGCCGATACGAGCGGGCTGGGTACGGTGGCCCACGGCTACACCTACAGCGGCCACCCCGTCGCCGCAGCGGCGGCACTCGCCACGCTCGACGTGCTCGAAGAGCAGGACATCCCCGGCAATGCCGCCCGCGTCGGTGCGCACCTGCAGGCGCGCATGGCCGAATTCGAGCACAGGTTCGGCGTCGTCGGCAACGTGCGCGGCAAGGGTCTGATGACGGGGATCGAGATGGTCTCCGACAAGGCCAAGCGGACCCCTGTGCCCCGCAGCAGCGACGTTCCCCAGCGTGTGGCGCGAGAGGCCTACCGGCGCGGCGCGATGGTGCGCATCTCGGGGCCGAACATGATCCTGTCGCCGCCACTGATCATCACGCTCGAGGAGATCGACCATCTCGTCGACATCCTCGAAGCGTCTTTCGCTGCAGTGGACGTATCGCTTTGACAGGCCGACCGACGCCGGGCCATCGTAAGGACCCGAGATGAGCGCGTCCCCCACCATTTTGCTGCTCGGAACCGTCGACACCAAGAGCGACGAGATCGCCTTCTTGCGCCAGTGCATCGAGCAAGCCGGCGGCCGTTCGCTGGTGATGGACGTCGGCGTGCTTGGCCGCGGCGACTTCACGCCTGACATCGCCAACATCGAAGTCGCCGCGGCTGCCGGAGTGACGCTGCAGCAAGCCGCAGCGAGCGGTGACGAAAACACCTCCATGACGGTAATGGCACAGGGTGCGTCGTTGCTGGCGACGCAGCTGCATGCGCAAGGGCGCATCGCCGGGTTGCTGGCGCTCGGCGGCACGATGGGTACTGACTTGGCGCTGGACGTCGCGAACGCGCTGCCGCTGGGTTTTCCGAAGGTGCTGGTTTCCACCATCTCCTATTCGCACCTGCTGCCGCCCGAACGCATTCCGGCGGATCTGATCATGGTCCTGTGGGTCGGCGGCCTGTACGGGCTCAACAGCCTGTGCCGTTCGGCGCTGTCGCAGGCCGCCGGTGCGGTGACGGGAGCTTGCCGCAGCGTGCTTGCCCCGCGTTTCGAGCATCCGATGATCGGCATGACTTCGCTCGGCTCGAGCGTGCTGACCTACATGAAGACACTCAAGCCGGAGCTCGAGAAGCGTGGCTACGAACTGGCGGTGTTCCACACCACCGGCATGGGCGGACGTGCCTTCGAGGCGCTTGCAGGTCAAGGCCGGTTTGTCGCGGTGATGGACTTTTGCCTGCAGGAGCTGGTCAACCACCTCGGCGGCTCCTGCGTCACCGCGGGGCCTGGCCGACTGCTCGGGGCGGGCCGCGCGGGCGTGCCGCAGATCGTCGCACCCGGTGCGACCGACATGCTGGACTACCCGGCCTGGGCCGAACCGCCGACGCGCTTCGCGGGACGCGCCGGGCATGCACACAATCGCCTGATCGCCTCGGTGTGCATCGACCCGGCCATGCGCCGGGTCGTGGCACGCGCGATCGCCGACCGGCTCGGCCAGGCCACCGGTCCGACCGTGCTGCTGGTGCCGACGCAAGGCGTCGAGGGCTGGGATCGCCCGGGCCAGCCACTGCACGATCCCGAAGGGTTGACCGTGCTGATCGACGAGATACGCGGCGCCGTGCGGCCCAACACGCGGCTCGTCGAACTGAACGCGCACATCAACGACCCGTCCTTCGCGCAGGCAGCGCTGGAGATCTTCGACGGCTGGGTCACGGAGGGCCGCATCCCCAGGGCCGCAGCGGCTGTGGACGTAACATATTGAAGGAATGCCGTGACAGCTCAAGCGCTGGTACTCGACTTCGGCGGCGTGATCACCCGCACGCTGTTCGAGACGCACGATGTGACCGAGCGGGCGCTCGGCCTGGCGCCCGGCACGCTCACCTGGCGCGGCCCCTTCGATCCGGAGCATGACTCGCTGTGGCGCGACATGCAGGCCGACAAGATCAGCGAGCGCGACTACTGGATGGCGCGCGCGCACGAGGTCGGTCGTCTCGTCGGTGAGGAGTGGGACCGGATGGAGACTTTCGTGCGGCGTGCGCGCGGACCGGATGTGCAGGCGATGACCCGCCCGGAGGCGCGGCGCGCAATCCAGGCCGCCCATGCCGCCGGCAGGCGCCTGGCCTTGCTGTCCAACGAGCTCGACCTCTTTTACGGCGCCGACCTGCGTCGAAAATTGCCGCTGCTGGCTCTGTTCGAGGTCGTGGTGGATGCCACCCACACCGGGATTCTGAAGCCCGACCCACGTGCCTACGCTTTGGTGACGCAACAACTTGGACTGACGCCGGCCGATTGCGTATTTGTCGACGACCAGTTGCGCAATATCCACGGCGCGCAGAGCGCTGGAATGCAAGTGGTGCACTTCGACGTGATGCGACCACAAGTCTCCTACGACCGGGCCCTGAGGCTGCTCGGCCTGCCACCGACGCACTGAGCCAGCGTGATCGATGCCGGCTCGACGCGGCCGCAAGACCCATTCCCAGCCGAATTCTGACGATACGGAGGCCCGATGAAGACACTCGAAGAACGCACCAATGCCCACCTGGCTCGCGGCGTGGTGGGATTTCCCACCGCGCTTGCCACCGCCGTGGGCCTCGTGATGGCCAGTCCGGTGATCCTGACCACGACCGCCGGCTTTTCGATCGGTGGTGGCACCTTCGCCGTCGCGATGGCAATTGCCTTCGTACTGATGCAGCTGCAGGCCATGACCTTCGCGGAGGCTTCTGCCATGTTGCCCACCGCCGGCTCGGTATACGACTACATCGCCTGCGGGCTGGGACGCTTCTTCGCCATCACCGGCACTATCTCGGCCTACATGCTGGTCCATGTGTTTGCCGGCACCGCCGAGACCATCCTCAGCGGCGTGATGGCCACGGTCAACTTCCCTGCGCTACACGCTGTACTGGTGGCACACGACGCCACCTGGGCTGTCGGTGTGGGCCTGGTGCTGCTGTTCGGCCTGCTCAACTACTTCGGCATCACGGCGTTTGCCAGGGTCGAGATCTTCCTGACTCTGGGCATGTGGCTGACGCTGATGATCTTCGGCATCAGCGGTCTGGTGCAGGCGCCCAAGGTGCCGCTGGAGGGTTTCTTCGGCGCGTCACAAGTGGGCACCGACCCCTATGCGGTGATGTCGCTGGTGGGCATGGCGATGTTCATGTTCCTCGGCATTGAGTTCGTCACGCCGCTGGCGCCCGAACTGCGCAACTCGCAACGGGTCATCCCGCGAGCAATGATGCTGGGCCTGGTGCTGGTGTGGCTGTGCATGGTGATCTGGGGCGCGTCGATGGCGCGGCAGGTGGCCAACGTGGCGGTCGATCCGAAGGGCCTGGTGCACATCCTCGAGACGCCCGATGCGATCCCGGTGTTCGCGCAGGCCATCATGGGCCCGGCGGGTCGCTTCTGGCTGGGCATCGCCTTCCTGTTGGCCGGCGCGGCCACAATCAACACGCTGATGGCCGCGCTGCCACGCATCCTCTACGGCATGGCCCGCGACGGCGCGTTGCCGCGTGTGTTCGCGATCCTGCACCCCAGATACAAGAGTCCGGTGGTGGGCATCCTGGTGACGATGGCGATTCCCATCACCCACACCATTGCGATCAAGGGCGATCTGGACCGCATCATGCCGCTGGTGTTGGCCGCCGTGTGTTCCTGGGGCATGGCCTACCTGCTGGTCAACCTTTCGATCGTGACTTTGCGCATCCGCCGACCGGATCTGCCGCGTGCCTACAAAGCGCCATGGTTCCCGCTGCCGCAGGTGGTGTCTTCGGTCGGCATCTTCGTGGCCATCTGGTACATCACGCCGCCGACGATGAACGCACGCGACATCTACCTGCCATTCGGCGTCATGCTCGGTCTGACTGCGCTGTATGCGCTGGTGTGGACGGTACTCGTCCAGCGGCAGCCGGCCTTTACGCCGGTGCCGGTGGAGCAGGTACTCGAACAGGAGTTCGCGCGCCACGATACCCCGGAAGATCGGCTCAATGCACTGGCCGAAACGGCAGAGCATTGAGGTGAACGCCTTCGTTGGCCCTGCCGCTGATCTCCCGCGGGCAAGTCGACCCTCGCACGCCGCATGATCGGTCCTCGGCAGCGGGACTTCGATCGTTACGCCATAGTCACCCAGCCGGCCGAGGGCCGACCGGTGCTTGCCGATGAGCAAGCCCGGGGCGGCGCCGTACAAACCCTATCGCGAATTCACGCGATGGACGACCGCGGGACCGATCTCCACACTGCGTTTCCAACGGCGTCCCGTCGGGTCGCCTCGCCATTTCATTTCGTGGAGAGATCGATGACCCAGACCTCGCAACACTTCATCCAGGGCCAGTCCTGCGCCGCCTCCGATGGCGCGACCATGGACCTCATCAGCCCGATCACCGAGCGCGTGCATGGCCGTGCCGCACGCGGCACGGCGGCGGACGTCGATGCCGCCGTCCGGGCCGCCCGCGCCCAACTCGACGGCGGCGCCTGGAGCACGATGCCCGTCTCGCAACGCGCAATCCTGATCAACAAGCTGGCCGACCTGGTCGAGCGCGATGCCGAGAAGATCGCCGACATGGACGCGATGTGCATCGGCCGCCCGCCGATCGAGCCCCGACTGCTCGACCTGCCCAACGCCATCGGCACGCTGCGCACCAGCGCAGGCTGGGCCGACAAGATCGAGGGTCGCACCATCCCGACTCCCGGTTACATGGGCATCAAGACGCTGTCGTACACGCGTCGCGAGCCAGTCGGCGTGGTCGGCGCGATCGTGCCGTGGAACACGCCGTTCATGATCACCAGTTGGAAGGTCGCGCCGGCGCTCGCTGCCGGCTGCACGCTGGTCATCAAGCCTTCGGAAGAAACGCCGCTGTCGGCGCTGCACCTGGCCGCACTGTGCAAGGAAGCGGGCATCCCCGACGGCGTCGTCAACGTCGTCACCGGTTCCGGCGAGGTGGTGGGCAAGGCGCTGTGCGTGCATCCTGGCGTCGACAAAATCACCTTCACCGGCAGCCCCGAGGTCGGGCGGCTGATTCAGCGCGCCGCGGGAGACAGTTTTAAGCGCATCGCGCTCGAACTCGGCGGCAAGAGCCCGCAGATCGTGTTCGATGATGCCAACCTCGAGCAGGCCATCCAGGGCTGCGCGATGGGCCTGTTCTTCAACCAGGGCCAGGTCTGTGCGGCCGGATCGCGCATCCTCGCGCAGCGCGGCATTGTCGACAAGTTCGCGAAGATGCTGGCCGGTGCGGCAGCGTCGATCAAGGTGGGCGACCCGGCCCAGCCCGGCGTCAACATGGGAGCCGTGGCCAGCAAAGCACAGTTCGATCGGGTCAACCGCTACGTGAAGCAGGGCATCGAGGAGGGCGCCACGGCGCTGACCGGCGGTGTCGCCGACCATGGCACGGGCTACTTCGTCAAGCCCACCGTGTTCGCCAACGTGAAGAACACGATGACGATCGCGCGCGAGGAAATCTTCGGCCCGGTCGGCGTCGTGATCCCGTTCGACACCGAAGAAGAAGCCATTGCGCTGGCCAATGATTCGGTCTACGGACTCGGCGCCACCGTCTGGACCAACGATATCGCGCGCGGCCACAAGGTGGCGCATGCGGTGAAGGCCGGCGCGGTCGGTATCAATTGCTGGGCGCCGATCGACCCGCGCCTGCCCTGGGGTGGCATGAAGACGAGCGGCATCGGGCGCGAGTGCGGCCTCGCGGGCGTGCACGCCTACACTGAGGAAAAGGTCGTCACGGTGCTGTTGCCCTGAGGCTGGGCTGTGCGGCGCTTCGCAGCGGGCACGACGGGCATCCGGCTGCCGCGCGCCGAAGAGCAACGCATTTGTCCCGGTCCAGCGAGAAGCCCGTGCAACGAGGAGCCGGCGTCAAAACCGCGGAGAACCGTTCGCAAACAGACGCGATGACCGACCGCCGGCACTTACCGACATCGGCGCCTCGCATTCACGGTGAACACTGCATGACGCCTGTCCCTGCCCTGCACCGCAATGACTGTGAGCCGCTGCAGCACTCGTCCTGCAGCGAATCGGTCGTGGTTCGCCGCACGCGCACCAACGACATCGACACCCACACCGCACAACTGCAGGACTGGGAGCTGCACTACGATCAGCTCGACTGTGGCGCGTTCGAGGGCTGCTTCACCGATATTCGCTGGCCCGGCATGCAGCTGTTCGTCGAGATGACGACGCGCCGTTTACGCCAGCGCGGACACCTGCTGCCGGACTCGTTCGGCATCGGGACGATGCTCGATGGCGACGGGTCGCTGAGTGTCAACGGCATCCGCTCGGGTGTCGGCACCTTGCTCACCTGCGACTCGACCGAGCTGGACCTGTGCACGCCCGCCAACTGCACTATAGCGGGCCTGGTGGTCGATGCCGACACACTGCATGAGGCGGCCGAAAGCATGCCCGACCTGGGGCCGCTGCTGCGTCCCGACATGCTGCTCGCGATGACGCCGCCCGAAGCGTTGCTCGCGCCCTGGCGTTCGCTGCTGCTGTCGAGTGTTCAGTCCGCCATCGAGCGGCCCTGGCTCCTGCACGTTCCCGGTGTCCAGCAGCAGTTGCGCAGCGACCTGCTCGTCCACCTGATCGAGGCGATGGCTGGCGCGCAGCGCGCCGACCAGGTCCACCGCGCCGGTGCGCGCAAGCGCATCGTCGACCGTGCCTGCGAGCTGATGCTGTCGCAGCCCGACGAGCCACTGTCGCTGTTCGAAGTGTGCAGCCGCGTCGGCGCGAGCCCACGCAAGCTCGGCTACTGCTTTCAGGACGTGCTGGGCCTCAGCCCGGCGCGCTACATCAAGGCAATGCGATTGAACGACGTGCGGCGCGAACTGGCTTGCGGCGACAAGCCCGAGCTGAGCGTCTACGACGCCGCGGCGCGCCGGGGTTTCTGGCATTTCGGGCATTTTTCGGCCGACTACAAGAAGCAGTTCTCCGAGCTGCCGTCGGAGACCCTCGGTCGCGCCCGCCGACAAATTGGGCGGCAGACGAAGCCGCCAGTGAATTCATCCGCCGCCGCGGCGCATTAGCAGATCGATACGGAACACGTCTTCGTCGCAGACGTCGAGGCAGCGGGCGCAGCGGATGCAGTCGGCGCTCTGATACCAATTTGCATTCAATAGATAAGATATGATAATTGTCCACGGACTTCGAGGAGTCGTGGATGAAGACGCTTATCGTTGGCGACAAGCCCACAGTGGGCCGACTTGCTGATCGGCTCAAGCAAGCTGGTAGTCACGCGGAGTACCAGCGCGTTCAGTGCGTGCTGATCAGGGCCACGCTGGGCAGCTCGGCGGCGCAGATCGCGCAATTGCTGGGCTGGTCGCCGGCGACGGTGCATGTGATCCATTCGCGCTGGGCCAAAGAAGGCGACACCCTCTTCGATCTGCGAGGCCGAGGCGGCAGGCGCCACCAGCACCTCACTCCTGAGCAGGAGCGCCAACTCCTGGCGCCGTTCGTCAAGCGCGCCGAGGCTGGCGGCATGCTGACGGTGGCGGAAATCCAGCGGGCCTACCAGGAGCAACTGGGCAAGGACGTGGCGCCCTCGACGATTTACCGGCTGCTGGACCGCCACGGCTGGCGCAAGGTCGTGCCACGGCCAAGGCACCCCAAGGCGGATGTAGCGGCGCAGGCCGCCTTTAAAAAAACTTCGCCGCACGGTACGCCAAGAGGTCGCGCGCCAGGCTGAGCATGGCCGCCAGGTGCGGCTGATGTTCCAGGACGAGGGCCGCTTCGGCCTGCTGGGCACGCCCCGGCGCTGCTGGGCGCCACACGCCTTGCGACCCATCGTCGGCGCACGGCTCGAACGCAAGTACATCTACGCCTTCAGCGCCGTCAGCCCACACGACGGCGTGATGGACAGCCTCGTGTTGCCTTGGGTCAACGCCCAGACGATGTCCGTGTTCCTTGCCGAGGTGGCGCAGCGCCACGGCGAAGAGTTCATCGTCATGGTCTTGGATCAAGCCGGCTGGCACCTCGCCGGCGAATTGAGCGTGCCGAAGAACATGCGCTTGATCTTCCTGCCGCCGTACAGCCCCGAGTTGAACCCCGCCGAGCATCTTTGGCAGGCGTTGCGCGAGGACTGCTTCGCCAACACCGTCTTCGCCGATCTGGATGCCGTCCAGACCATGACGCCCTGGCCCTCCTTCGCGCCGTCTTGCCATTGGCCCGCGTACCGGTCGCCGCTCTTCCATGTGTAGGTTCCCTCGCCGTCGGGAGCGCCGTCCTTGACGTTGCCGACGTACGTGTCGCCCGACGCATAGGACAAGCGCCCCGAGCCGTTGGGCAGACCGCGAGCCAGTTCTCCTTCGAACCTGTTGCCGTTGGCGAATTCGAGGATGCCGGCGCCTTGGCCCTGCCCCTTGATCCAGTCGCCGTCGAGACACTGGCCGCTGGCCCACGCGTACTTGCCATGGCCGTTCGGCTCGCCGTTCAGGAACTCGCCGGCGTAGCGATCGCCGGAGCCGTAGGCCATGCGGCCCGCGCCCGTGGGCGCTCCGGCCGCGACCGTGCCTTCGTATTCGTCGCCATTGGCGAACTTCAACTTGCCCTGACCTTCCGGGCGATCGTCTTTCCAGTCGCCTTCGAAGCGCTGGCCGTTCGCCCAGGCGAACGTGCCCTTGCCCTCGCGCACGCCTTTGACCAGCGTGCCTTCGTAGACGTCGCCACTCGCCCAGGCGACGCGGCCCGTGCCGGAATAGCCGGTGTTGCCGGGATCGCGCATGAAACGGCCCGTGAACTTCGTGCTCCCGGCGACGGACTCGGGCGGCATGGCCTGCAGCGTCGCGAGCGCATCGTTGACGAGCTCGCTGCCGGAAGGGCGCTTGCGCGACACGCGCGAAGTGCAGGTCAGCGTGGCCGCGGCTGCATCCTCGATGTCGGCGGAGCCTTCTGGACCCGGCGCGAATTCGAGCAGCTCGGTCAGGTTCTGCGTGTCCAGGCCGCCGATGCGCTGGTAGTGGCGAAAGAGAAGCTTCACTTCGGCATTCACTGCCGGCGCATACCAGTGCGTCTCGGTGACGCGGCCTCGGTAGATGGCATCGAGCACGGCACGGCTGATCCACTTGCCGACGCACTCGACGCGAAAGGTATCGAAGGTGCCCGCGGGAACGGTGACCTTCTCGATCGCTGCGACTTGGCAGTTCTCGTCGACTTCATACGTCGGCGAGTAGGCGAGCTCGAAGTTGCGCCGAGCCCCGAGGGCCAGTGGAAAGCCGTAGGCGTCGACACAGGTGACCGCGCTGATGCAGGTTCCGAGTTGCCGGGTCAGCGCATACCTCTGGACGCGCGCGGATTCCAGGCCCGTCCGCTTGTAGATGAAGCGCTCCGTGCGCTTTCCGGTCAGCTCCATCGAATATC
>ODAK010001568.1_pt1 | contig 24694 bp, 21 predicted proteins | sample 1539591 | NCBI WGS metagenome assembly ODAK01 (sample SAMEA3539303, study PRJEB22396) | soil metagenome | biome: tundra; feature: field; material: soil | place: USA | collected 2010-05 | depth 0.15 m | reverse complement strand
AGGGTGTGGACCTGCTGATCCGCGCGGCCCAGGACCGTGCGCTGGCGGATGGCACGTCCCTCTTCAGTTGCACGGACCAGTTGCCCGAACTCGGCCGCGAGACAATTACCGTGCCCGCGGCACCCGGACGGCCCGCCCGTCAGGCCGTGCTTTCGCTGCGCGCGCCAGGTCACGATCAATCGGCCCAGACGCCAGGTGCCGGGCGAAGCCGCCAAACTGCCGCCGGAGATCACGCTGACCTTTGTCGAGGCGCGCGAAATCGACCCGCCGGCCGGTGTCACGCCAGCGCACTGGCGGCTGCTGACGACGCACGCGGTCACCACTCTGACGGATGCGAAACAAATCACTGGCTTTTATCGCGCGCGCTGGATGATTGAGCAATTGTTCCGCACGATGAAGTCCAAAGGTTTCGATATCGAGGCGGTCCGCGTCGCCGATGGCGGGCCGTTTGAGAACCTGACGGCCGCCACGCTGATCGCCGCCATTCAGGTGTTGCAACTGGTACGAGAACGTGACGGCGCCGCGGGCCGGCCGCTGGAAGATGTATTCGATCCCGAGGATCAGTCCGCCATGGAAGCCATTTGCGCCAGCCTTGAAGGTCGGACCGAGAAACAAAAGAACCCTCATCCCAAAGGATCGCTGGCCTATGGCGCGTGGGTTTGCGCGCGCCTCGGCGATTGGACCGGGTACTATGTTCAGCCAGGCCCGGTTGTGATGCTCCAAGGCTTCCTTCGCATGAAGGCCATACATCAAGGATGGACCATGCGAGGAGCCAGGTGAAAAAGATGTGTGACTCTTGTAGCGCCAGACCGCGGGATGAACGTCCCGCAACAGGACCTTCAACTGAAGCCATGGGGCCGGGTGCTCGGTGGTCATTCCTCACCATAGCCGACCACGCCTGGCTTTGCCCCCGGAATGGGATGGGCTCCGGCGTGGCGGACCGGCTCACGAAACTGATTCCGGGCCCTGATTTTTGCCGCTGGGTATGTCAATAAACGGATCAGGTGTAGATGTCTCAGTAGCCGCATCCCCGTCCGGGGACGAAAAAAATCGGCATCTGCGATGAGCGATGACATGACCATGGACCTTGTCGGATGCCAATGAGCCTTTCCGGCCCCTCGAAACAACCCGGCCAACGCTCTGAAGCGCCCGCTGACCATGGATCGGCGAACACCATGGCGGGGATGGCATTCTCCACGCCGAGATCCGATCGCCAGGTCAGTCCATCCGGATGGAGACGGTGGCGGTGGCGCCGCGGATGGGGCAGGGTTCTGCTCGTGACCCAGTTGTTCTCAGCGGTCTTGCTGCTTTGCCGCGAGCTGGGGGGGCTGCAATTCGCGGAACTGGCGATTTATGACCAGCTGGTCGTTTCTTGGTCGCAAGCAGGGATCAGCGATCGCGTCGTTCTCGTTACTGTCACAGAAGATGATATCGGTGATCATGGCTGGCCACTGCGGGATGCCGACCTCACGATCCTTTTAGGGAGATTGACCGGTTGGGGGGCCCGCGCGGTAGCCGTCGACCTTTATCGCGACCGGCCATTGCCACCCGGTGATCAAGAACTGGCCACGCTGCGCGCGAAGCATCCCGAGATCGTATGGGCCCTCAAGTTGGCCGACAAAGGCAACAAAGGCGTCGCGGCCCCGGTCGTGGCATCCATTGGCCAGAGTGCCCTGGCGGATGTCGTCACGGACACCGGTGGCGTCGTCCGGCGTGGATTGATCGCGGCCGAGGATACCAATACGGGACGGACAATTCCGACACTGGGCGCGCGTCTCGCGCAACGTTATCTTGGCAAAAGCTTCCGCCAGCCGGACGACGGGAGCCTGGTACTGGGCCGCGGTCATATCGGTCTGATAAGTGAGCCATGGGGACCCTACGCGAGGGTCGACGCCGCCGGCTACCAGACCCTACTCGATTTTCGCGGCGGACCAGACCGTTTCCGGCGGTTCAGTTTCAATCAGATCACGAACGGCGAGTCAGCGGCAGAGTTGGTTCGTGATCGTATCGTGCTGATCGGCGTTGACGCCCTGAGCGTTCCGGACCGCGTGGAGACGCCGTTCAGTACCGGCCTGGAAGGCGCGTCGCTGCCAGGGGTCATGCTGCATGCGTACATGGCGGACCAGTTGATCCGCATCGCGACCGGCGAATCGGCGAGCCGGATTTCGTTGCCACATGGCGCGGAGGCGGTCATTATCTGGGCCTGCGCCATGGCGGCCGCGTTGATCGTGCTGCGTGTCGCATCGGTCGAGATGATTTTCATCGTGATGCTGACGGGAGTCGGCCTGATATCCGGCATTGGATATTTCGCGTTTGGCCGCGGACTTATCCTGCCCGGTGTTGCCGCCGGCATCGCCTGGATCGGCTCCGCCGCCGGCAACATATGGGTGCTGCATGGGGTCGGCATTCGCGACCGGATCAGGCTCCGGCGAAGCTTCGAGCACTATCTCGATCCGCGCATTATTCAGAACCTCGTCGAGGACGAAAAATCACCGGAGTTCGGCGGCGAAAATCGAGAGATTTCCGCCTTGTTCACCGACGTCGCCGGGTTTACCGCTTTTTCTGAAGCAACGCCCCCGGCGCAGGTCGCGGCTCTGCTGCACGATTATTTTGATGGCGTTACATCAGCGATCATGGAGAGCGGTGGCCTGATCAGCGACTTTTTGGGGGATGGGCTCCTGGCGTTGTTCGGTGCGCCGCAGATTCAGAACGATCATGCCGATCGCGCCGTGACGGCCGCGCTGCGGATTGACGAATTCGCGTCACGGTTCATGGCCGAGCAGCAGGCGCATGGTATAAATTGGGGGGCCACCCGCATCGGCGTGCATTCTGGAATGGCCATGGTCGGCAATATCGGCACGCGCAACAGACTGAAATACGGTGCCATTGGCGACGTGTTGAACACGGCCTCGCGGGTCGAAGGGCTGAACAAGCGAATCGGCACGAAAATAGCGGTTTCCGGGGACACCGCCGCAAGATGCGCGCGGCATCGCTTTTGGCCGTTGGGCGAGTTCGTGCTACTGGGCCGACGAGCGGCTTTGTCTGTTTCCACTCCGCTCACGCCGGATCAGTGCGCGGACGAGGAGGGCATCAAACGCTATGAGATTGCCTGTGAAGCCCTGCGAAACGGTCATCCCGAGGCTGAGGCGCTGTTCCGGGCACTCCGGCGGGATTATCCCGATGACCCCTGCATCGCGTTTCATTGTGCGCGGCTTGCCGCGGGCGAAACGGGATTCGAGGTCGTCATGAGTGAAAAATAATGGCATTTAAGTGGCTCGCGCTCATGGCTGCTCTGATCCTCGCGCATGCGGTTTTTCCCGCCCGGGCTGATCCTGTTGAAGATCGTAGGACCGCGCTTGATTTGATTGGACGAGGCACCAGCGCATTGAAAGTTGGCGATTCCGCCGCCGCTACCCGGTACTGGACGGACGCGGTCCGCTTCTGCCGGGCCGCCGGGGATCAACGGCTTGAGGCCGACGCGTTGGCTCGCCGTGGTGAGGCTTGGCGCGTGGAGGGACATTTCCGGGAAGCGGCCGACGACCTGTCAGCCGCGCTTGCCATCGCCGGCCTCCAAGGCGACCAGTATCTCCTCGCCGCCAGCAAAGGTGCCCTGGGCAATCTGGCGTTGGCCTCAAGGCGAACCGCGACGGCGGAACCGCTGTTGCTGGAAAGTCTGGCCGCGGCGCGTCGCCTGAACGATGCGCCGATGATGGGTGCGAGTTCGAACGACCTCGGCAACCTCTACACCGCGACGGGCCGGCCAGCGCAGGCGGCGGAGGCCTATGCGAATGCCGTCCGTTACGCCGAAGCGGCGGGCAACGAGGGACTGGCGGCAATCGCCGAGACGAACGCCGGGCGGCTTGCCTTGAGCGACAAGGATATCCCTCGCGCGGAAACTCTGTTGCGCGACGCCGTGCGCCGGCTGGTCCATCTGGACCCGACTTATCAGGTTGGATTCGCGCTGATAGCAGCCGGTTCAGCGGCATCCACCGGCGATCGTCCGCCACCCTCGCTCCAGGAAACCGCGGCGTCCGCATTGGACGCTGGCCGGACCATCGCCGAGCACCTGGCAAACCCGGCGCTTGGCTCATTGGCGTTGGGTGGGTTGGGGCGCCTGCAATTCCAGTCCGGGCATTTGCAGGAGGCTTCTCGCCTCACGCAACTGGCGCTGTTCCGGGCACGGCAGGCCAACGCGTCGGAAATCGCGTTCCGTTGGGAATGGCAGCAGGCGCGGATCGATCGTGCCCTCGGCGATACGACGGTGGCACTCGCCGGATACCGTCGCGCGGTCTCCACGCTTCAATCGATCCGGCATGACATCCCGATTCGATATCAGGATGGTCAGTCTTCGTTCCGAAGTACTTTCGGACCGGTGTATCTGGAATTCGCCGATCTGCTGCTGCGCCGTGCCCGCGATGACAGCCGGGAGGCCCCCGCGCTGCTTCACGAGGTGCGCGATGTCGTGGAGCAGCTTAAAGCGACCGAGCTACAGGATTACTTTCGCGATCCCTGCATTACCAATTTTGAAGCAAGGAACCGCGGCATCGAAACCGTAGCGACGGATACCGCGGTGATCTACCCGGTCATTCTGCCTGACCGGCTGGAACTGCTGGTGACCGCCGCCGGACGCGATATCCAGATCACGGTTCCCATCACCGAAGCGAATTTGAAGCTGGAGGTTGACAATTTCCGCGAACTTCTCGAACGCCGCGCCACCAACGAATACATCGATGTAGCGAAGCGATTGTATGATCTGATCATGCGGCCAATTGAAGCAAGACTTGCCGGCGTTGCCATCACCACCCTGGTGTTCGTGCCTGATGGTGTTTTGCACACGGTTCCTCTCTCCGCATTATACGACGGTCAACATTTTCTCATCGAGCGTTACGCGATCGCGACGGTGCCCGGATTGCGTCTGGTTGACCCGCGACCGTTGTCCCCTGAAGCCCGGCAGATGCTGGCTGTGGGCATGTCCCAGAGCCGGGACGGCTTCCCGAGCCTGCCGAAAGTGCCCCGGGAGCTCGCTGGGATTCGCCGGGTGGAGCAGAGCACCAACCTGCTGAACAGCGCCTTCACCCGGCAACGATTCGCCCGAGAGCTTCAGGAGGTGAATTACACCATGGTGCATATCGCCTCGCACAGCCAATTAGGCAGCGATCCAAGCCAGAGCTTCGTTCTGGCTTACGATGGTCCGATCAGCCTGGATGATCTGGAGGGCAGTATCAAACTCGCCCGCTTCAGAGACCTGGGCCTTGAATTGCTGACACTCAGTGCCTGTCAAACGGCGGTCGGCGATGATCGCGCGGCACTTGGCATGGCCGGGCTCGCGCTGAAAGCCGGCGCACGCAGCGTGCTGGCGACGTTGTGGTTCATCAGTGACGAGGCCTCAGGACAACTGGTCGTTGAGTTCTACAAACAGCTTCAGAACGGCTCGATGTCCAAGGCGCGTGCTCTGCAGGCGGCACAGATAAAGCTCATCGAGGATCCGCTGTTGGGCCATCCGGCGTACTGGGCGCCGTTTCTGCTGATCGGCAACTGGCTATGAGGGAAGGATTGATGTCGTGACGACACGGCGGACATTTTCCAAGACGGTCTTCGGCATGCTCGCGGGGATCGGGGCGTCTCCAGGCTCGATGGCACAGCAACCCGTCGACCAGGACGATCAGGACACGTTGCAGCCTCGAGGGGCACCCACGGGCCGGGTCGGGGCCGCCACGCGCGGCATACGCGAAGGGGCTCAAAACCTGGCACTTGATCTTGTCGCGCCGGCGCGGGGCGTGGGCCTTACGTCGTCCGATCAGCCCACGCTGTGCTACCTGCTGACCGGCACGACGAGCGGATCGCTCCGCCTGACCGTCAGCATGCGGGGCCAGGCGCGGCCGTTAGCGGATCTGGAGCTACCGCGGCCGTTCTCTCGCTTTGGCGTCATCGATCTGCGCACCCTCAATGTCCGGCTGGACCCCAACCAGCTTTACGTGTGGTCGGTGGCGCTGCGGCTTGACCCGAAAGCACCTGCTCGCGATCTCGTGGCCAGCGCGTTGGTCCAGTACAAACCCGGTGGTTCGGCGTTCGACAACGCTGTCCGGGCAGCTTCGGTGGAACAGCAACACGCTTTATTTGAGCAGAATGGTTATTGGTACGATGAGGTAGCGCTCGCGGCGCGCGACTATGCACGTGACAAAGGTTCCGCGCTTACCGCGCTGTTGGGGAAGGCCGGGTTACAGGCTGGGAAGTAGGCCAGTGGTCCGGTCCACCGCACCGGGTCCGGCTGGTCCGGGTCTCACATTTCCGGATGTGTGACAATTTCGCGTGGCCCGGGGTTGCCTTGACCAATCGAGCCGGGCCATGACGGCGGGACCGGCGAAGAGTCAATCATTCCGCCGGCTGATATTAATTGTTCAGACGAATCGACGCCCGGTGACTCCACATCCGGTTGCGGACTGCTATGGATATGTGGGGAGAGGCATCACACCATGGTTTACCCTGCGAGCCGAAAGTGTCTGGGCCGAAGCCTGTTCGCCGCGGGAATCGCCGCCGCCCTGGCGTTGCCAGGAGCCGATGCGGCGGGACAAAATATCACGGTGGATGGACGGCTCTCGCCAGCCCAGACCCTTGTGGGTCCCAATTATGCCATCGGGGCCAACCTGGGCCAGCAGAAGGGCGGCAATCTGTTTCAGAGCTTCGGGTTGTTCGGGCTGACGCAGGGAGAAACAGCGACATTCAGCGGGGCCGCCAACGTCAGTAACGTGATCGGGCGAGTCACCGGCGGAACGATTTCCTCGATCAACGGCACGCTCCGGTCCACGATCCCGGGGGCGAGCGTGTATCTGATCAATCCCGCCGGCGTGGTGTTCGGACCGAATGCGAGCGTCACCGTCAGCGGCGGCTTCCACGCCAGTTCGGCCGACTACATCCGAATGAGCGATGGGTCCCGGTTCCAGGCGACCAATCCCAACGCCAGCACACTGACCACCGCGCCGCCAGCTGCGTTCGGCTTCCTTTCATCCACTCCAATGGCCGTCACCGTGAATGGCGCGACACTTGGCCCTGTTCCGGGCACTCTGGGCCTGGTGGGAGGCCCGGTGACGATCAGCGGCGGCACGCTTTCGGCGCCGGGCGGTACCGTGCATATCGCCAGCGCCGCCGGCCCAGGAGAGATCCCGGTCAATCCGGGGAGCGGGGTGAAAGCGACGGTGACCAGCCGCGGCGCCGTACTGGTCAACAACGCGCAGATCGTCGTCAGCGATCCAACCGGGACCGGAAGCGGAAGTGTGAAGGTGCGTGGCGGGACAGTAACGATCAGCGCCAGCACGATCGACGCGGACAATAACAGTTCCGTGCCCGGCGGTACGATCGCCTTGCACGGCGACACCGCTGTCGGGATCACGAATGGCAGTTCCGTGCATGCGTTGGCGAACGCGTCGGGCGCGGGCGCCGGGATTGTTATCCGTACCGGCGCGGGTGGGCAGGTCCTGGTGGATGGCGCGTCGACTGTTAAAGTGGGTAGCCTGAGCACGGGAAACGCTGGTGCTCTTTTGGTCAACACGGTGTCATTGCTAATACGGAACGATTCGAAGATCGAGACGGTGGCACACGACATGGGTGCCGGCGGCCCGATAAGCATCACGGCGGACAACATTGCTCTCGATGGCGCCGCGACCGTGTTACTTTCCACGACGACCGGGGCAGCCGGCATGGCGGGAGCGGGCGGTTCGATCACAATCAACGGCGGTTCGCTCGCGATGACCAACGGCGCCCAGATCCTTACACTGGCGTTCGGAACCGGCAACGGGGGTGCCATCGGCATCGCGATAAACAACGGGAGCACGAGCGGTCCCGCCGCCGGGAGCATTCAGATTTCGGGCGGGGCATTTATTGAAAACTACACCGCCGCGAGCGGCCGGGCCGGCGATGTAACGATCAACGCCGCTGGCACTTTGACCATTTCGGGCGCCGTGAGCGGATTATACGGATTGGCGGACACCGGAAGCACCGGTGACGCCGGCAAGATCGCGGTGACCGCGAACGCGGTGGCCGTGACGGACGGCGGCGTCATCCAGAGTGAAACCGCCGGCTCCGGCCAGTCGGGCGACATCACGATCAACGCGATCGGCTCAATAACCTTCGCGGGCGCCCCCAGCGGGACCGCGAGCGGGATATATGCGTTGGCGGACCCCGGAAGCACCGGTGACGCGGGCAAAGTCGTGCTAACCGCTCAGGACGTTTTCATGACGAACGGCGGCGGTATCGAGAGTTCGGCGAGCGGTGTGGGCCACGGCGCCGACGTGACGATCAACGCCACTGGCACACTCGGTATCTCGGGCTCCGCGAGCGGGATAGCAAGCGTCTCGAACCAGGGCGGCGCGGGCAACGCGGGCAACGTGACCGTCTCCGCGGCGTCCGTGCAACTGTCGCAGGGCGCTGACATCACCAGTGCCTCGCATGGAACCGGCGCCACGGGCACGGTCGCGCTGACCGCCGGCGACGTGAACATGGCGGATGGAGGATCGATTATCACCTTCACCTACGCGAGCAGCCGCGGTGGCGATGTGGTGATCAATGCTTCCGGCATTGTGGCCATTTCGGGAGCGACATCCGGAATAACCGCGTCCGGGACCGCCGGCAGCAGCGGCAACCCGGGCGACGTGACCATCTCCGCCGCTTCCCTGCGCCTGTCACAGGGTGCCTTGATCACCAGTTCCTCCCTCGGAACCGGCGACGCGGGCAAGATCGTGGTTACGGCTGGCGACGTGGCCCTGACCGGAGGCGCATCGATCAGCAGCTCAACTTTCGGTAGCGGCCGAGCGGGCGATGTGACCGTCTCCGCTGCGTCCCTGCAAGTGTCGGATGGTGGCGTGATCTCGAGTTCCTCCATCGCAAGCGGTGACGCGGGCAACATCGCTCTCATCACCGGCAACGTGGACCTGACCGGAGGCGGAACGGTCAGCAGCTCCGGTCACGGCAGCGGCCGGGCCGGCGATATCGCGGTCAGCGCGACCGGCACGCTGACCGTCACCGGCGCTGGGAGCGGCATCATCGCCTTCGGCGGCGGAGGGAACGCGGGCAACCTGACCGTGACCGCCGGTTCGGTGCTGATTTCCCAGCAAGGCGACATCTCCAGTTCCACGATTGGAAACGGTGACGCGGGCCACGTTATCCTTACCGCTGACGACGTCGTCCTGACCGACGGAGGATCGATCAGCAGCTCCACGTTCGGCAGCGGCCATGGTGGCGATGTGAGTATCGGCGCCAGCGGCACGGTTACCATTTCGGGCGCCGCGAGCGGAATAGTGGGCGCGTCGAGTGGAATATTCGCCTCGGCGGGGATGGGCAGCACCGGCAACGCGGGCAGCGTCACGATCGCCACCGGTCTCCTGCGGGTTTCGGGGTTGGGCGAGATTTCCAGTTCCACCTTTGGCACCGGCGATGCCGGAGAGATCAGGCTGACCGCCGCCACGATGGTGCTGTCCGATCAAGGATTGATTGACAGCGCCACGTTCGGCGGCGGCCGGGGTGGCGATGTGACGATTAACGCCGCCGGGTCACTGACCATTTCAGGTTCCGGGATCACCGTCGCGGCGGTCACCGGCAGCAGCGCCGACGCGGGCAACGTGGCCGTTTCGGCGGGTTTCTTGCTGATCACCGGGAACGGCCACATTTCCAGTTCCACGGCGGGAGCCGGTAACGCCGGAAAGATCGTGCTGAACGCTGACGCGATAAGCGTGACCAACGACGGATTGGTCGCCAGCCAGACGTCCGGACGTGGCCGCGGCGGCGACGTCACGATCAACTCCGGCGGCACACTGACCCTGTCTGGCACCCCGAGCCAGATAACCACCACGGCGAACCCGGGAAGCACGGGCAACGCGGGCAATGTAAACGTCTCCACCGGTGCCGTGATCATTTCCGGCGCCGCGAGCGGAATTACTACCGCGGCGGAAGCGGGCAGCAGCGGGAACGCGGGCAACGTGAACGTCGCCACTGGTTCGCTGCTGGTTTCGCAAAGCGGCTTCATTTCCAGCGCCGCCCTCGGAATCGGTGATGCTGGCACGATCTTGCTGACCGCCGGCGAGGCAAATCTGACGACGGGAGGACTGATCATTGGCGCCACCTTCGGCAGCGGACGCGGCGGCGACATGACGATCAACACCGCCGGTAGCCTTGCCATCTCGGGCGTCGCGAGCGGCATAACCTCGTCGGCGTTCCAGAGGAGCAGCGGCAACGCAGGCAACCTGACCGTGAACGCGGGCGCCGTTCTGATCTCGGATCATGGGTTGATCGTCAGTTCCACCTTTGGCAGCGGCCAAGGCGGCAATGTCATGATCGCGGCCACGGGGGCGATCGCCATCACAACAGCCGGCGGCGTCGCCGCGAGTGCCACCAGCATCGGCAACGCCGGCTCGATCAGCCTGTCCGCGCGGGAGTTCAGCCTGTTTGACGGCGCGACCATTTCAACCGAGGCGTCGGTCGCCAATGGCGGGAACATTTCGATCAACGTGGCGGGCATCATGTCCCTGCGCCGGAGTTCGATCACCACGTCGGTCGATGGTGCCCTGGGCAACGGCGGCAATATCGCTATAGACCCGCGATTCCTGATTCTTAACCAAGCCGTTATCCAGGCCAACGCGGTCGGCGGTAATGGCGGCAACATTTCGATCGTGGCGGATCAGATCGTGCAGTCGGCCGACAGCTCCATCACCGCCAGTTCCCAGCTTGGCGTTTCCGGGGAGATCGCGATTTCGGGCCCGCAACTAAACCTGAACAGTAGCCTGGTCGTGCTTCCCTCAACGTTACGATCAGCGGCGCCCCTGCTCAGTGAGAGTTGCGGCGGGCGCGGTGCCGTGCAGCGCTCCAGCCTTGTGCCCTCTGGGCGTGGCGGATTGCCCCAGGACGCGGACAGCGCGGTATCCGGGTTTTACATCGCCGACCGTCCGGTTCGCGATCAACGGAATCAGGCATCTGAAGCATCGATCGTGCTGGCGTCCGCGCCGCGCGCTGTTTCAACGGGATGTAGATAGCGGATGCCTCGTCAGACCCGGCGCGCGTCCCGACGTCCGTTTTACCGCGGAGACCCGCGACAACATGCGACCTGGGCGCCGTGCCGGTTGCCGCTGCTTTACCTTTGCGTGACGCTTTGTCTTATCGTTCAGGCAGCCGCGCAATCGGCCATTGAACCTGGCGTCCCCGCCGCACGATCGGACTCGTTACCGAATCCGTTGCCTGATCGCCGCGGCGGTAGCGCACCCGCTCTTGCGCCGATTGAACCGGCATTGCCCTCGCGGCCCGGGAACCCTTCCATCCCTCCCCAACCATCTCCGCCCGGAACAAATCTGCCGAACCAGGCCATCTTCGTACTTAAAGGCGTGAGAATTATCGGCAATACCGTATTCGATCAGGCCGCGATCGATAAAGTGGCCGCGCCGTTCCTCAATCATCCGGTTGGTTTGGGGGATATTGATGAAATCCGCCAACAGGTGACGCTGCTTTATGTCAATCGAGGCTACATCAACTCGGGTGCCGTCGTCCCGGATCAGACCATCGGCGACGGCGTGCTCACATTACGGGTCGTCGAGGGGCGGCTCACCGAGATCGATCTGACCGGGAACCGGCATTATCGCACCTCCTATCTGACCGACCGTCTCTCGCGCGGCATTTCCGTTCCGTTCAACGTCGAAGATCTGGGCCGTCAGCAGCAGATCCTGCTGCAGGAGCCATTCCTCAGCCGGCTCAATCTGAACATTTCGCCCGGCCTCGCCCCCGGAGAGGCACGGCTGACCGGTGACGTCACCGAGTTGCCGCCATATTCGTTGACCATGCAGATCGCCAACAGCCAGTCCCCGACGGTCGGCGAGGTGCGTGGCCAAATGCAGGCAGTCGCGGGCAATCTTCTGGGCATTGGCGACCTGCTCGCGGTGCAATACGGTCGTAGCCAGGCGCTGAACGATGGCGCGATCAGTTACTCCTTTCCGATCGCCAGTGACGACACCAGGGTGAATCTTCGTTACGACATCAACGATTCTCTGGTGATCTCGGAACCGTTACAACCGCTGAACATAACGAGTCATTACCAGAGCATCAGCATCGGCCTCAGCCGCCCATTCTATCGCACCCCCGAGCAAAACCTCACTCTGGGCTTGTCCCTGGAATGGCGGGAGAGCCAAACGTTCTTGCTGAACGAGCCGTTTTCATTCGTGGCCGGCGCGGACAATGGCCGCACCAATGTCACCGCGTTGCGCTTCTATCAAAGTTGGCTCGACCAGAACGCGGAGCGGGTTCTGGCGTTGCGCTCGACGTTCAGCCTGGGTATCGACGCTCTGGACGCGACCGTTACCAGTACAAAACCAACCGGACAATTCTTCACTTGGCTGGGCCAGGCGCAATACGTCCGCCGCATATATCGGGACTGGGAGATATTGGCGCGCGGAAGCCTGCAGCTCAGCAGCGCGCCGTTGTTCCCGATCGAGCAGTTCGTCCTCGGCGGGTTGTCGACCGTGCGTGGGTATCGAGAATATCTCACGGCGTCCGACAATGCATTCGCGGGCACACTTGAGTTGCGCGTGCCGATCGGCAGGGTGCCGTTGCCCAGGCTTACCAAAGACGAGACGGAGGGAACCGTCCAGTTGGTGCCATTCTACGACCACGGCACCGGCTGGAACACGGGTCGGGTATCACCGCCATTCGCGAATCTTTCCAGCATCGGGCTTGGTCTTCGCTGGCTGATTGGGTCGGGCGTTGTCGCGGAGATTTATTACGGACAAGGGTTTCGCCGTGTCGACGTCGGAAATTCGCTGGAGGACAAAGGCGTGCATTTCCGAATTACAGCGGGACTGTTTTGACACGGGCTGATTTTCCGCCATGTCAGGCATGACCCCACGGGCTTGCGTGGTTGAAATCTCCCCGGGCGTCATGCTGTTGCCCCACTGAAATCGGCTCGAATTGATACGATACGTGCGTGCAAGGATCCTCGGGTCGAGCCTGAGGATGACGATAAGGGCGCATTGTGCGCTGATCTCGACGCTTATGCGGCGCAACCGGGATTCGCGGCGATCGCCGTACATGCTATGTTCAGCGGATCACAGAGACCACGGAAACACATGGATCTGGTCCTTCCCCCCAACGTGCCGCGGAGCGTCTTCGATCGCGCCTTGCGCGATTTCGAGCGCGTCGTCGGTCCCGAATGGGTTCTCGCGACGGACGAGGACCGTACGACCTACATGGATGCCTACGCGGTCGGCGACGGCACCGACCACGTCCCATCGGCCGCGGTGGCACCCAAATCGGTCGAGGAAGTTCAGGCCGTCCTCCGCATCGCGAACGAGCACAAGATCCCACTCTGGCCTGTCTCACGCGGCAAAAATCTCGGGTATGGAGAGGCAGCGCCGCTGCTTTCCGGCAGTGTGGTGCTCGACCTCGGCCGCATGAAGCGCATTCTTGAGGTCAACGAAAAGACTGGCTACGCCGTGGTCGAGCCGGGGGTCGGCTTCTTCGATCTGTTCGACTATCTGCGTGACAATAAAATTCCGCTGTGGATGTCGGTGCCCGGCAACGCCTGGGGAAGCCTCATCGGCAACGCGCTCGACCGTGGTCTGGGTTACACGCCCTATGGCGAGAACACTGCCAAACTTTGCGGGCTGGAGGTCGTGCTGCCCAGTGGCGAGGTGGTGCGTACCGGGATGGGCGCCATGGCCAACAGCAAAACCTGGCACAACTACCAGTTCGGTTTCGGACCGCATTGGGATCAGCTGTTCGTGCAGTCGAATTTCGGCGTGGTGACACAAGCGGGCATCTGGCTCATGCCCGAGCCGGAAGCAACGATTCACGTGCAGATCGATTTGCCGGAGCCGGACGATATCGGCTGGTTCATCGACGCGATGGCCCGGTTCCGGTTGCGTGGAATCGTGGAGCATCCGTTGGTCGTTGGCAGTTTCCTCCGTTACGCGACGGTATTCTCGCGGCGCGAGGACTGGTACACCGGCCCCGGCGCCATTCCGGACGAGGTCGCGAAGAAGATGATCGCGCACTACAAGACCGGCTGGTGGAGCTCCGCGATAACGCTGTTCGGCCACCCGGACGTGATCAAGGTGCATGCTCGCCTGATCCGTGAAGCGGTCGCGCCGCACCTGAAGCAGCCGCCGCGGTTCGACACATGGCACCGCGGCGAGCCGATCGAAAAATCCGGCGCCGGCGTCCCGGGGCTGTTATCGTTGCAGACCACGAACTGGCGAGGCGGGCGCGGCGGACATGTCGGCTTCTCGCCCGTCATGCCGCCCGACGGTAAGCTGGCGCTCGCGCAATTCCGCCGCAACAAGGCGCGGTTTGAGGCAGCCGGGTTCGATTTCTACACGTCGTTCACGATGGGCCAGCGGCATATCAACAACATCAATCTCATTATCTATGATCGCGACGATAACGCGATGACGGATTCCGCCAAAAAACTGTTTCGCGCGATGGTGGCGGACGCCGCGAAGGACGGTTACGGCGAATACCGCACACATCTCACATTCATGCGGGATGTCGCGGACACGTTCGACTTCAACAATCATTCACTCATGCGCCTCAATGAAACCGTGAAGGATGCCCTCGATCCGAACGGCATTCTGGCGCCTGGCAAAAACGGGATCTGGCCTAAGTCCTATCGGGAGGGCCGGCCTTGATCGCGCGTGTAATCGTCGTACTGAGCTTTCTGCTGACGCCGGTCGCGCGACCGTCAGCCGCCGATACGGCGAGCCCCGTCACGCGGGCATCCGGCGCGGAACTGTTCAATCCGCATTGCGGGATTTGTCATCTTCAGATGGGGCCGGGGACCATCATGCTGGGCCGCCGTCTTGGCCCGGATCACGCGCTGCTGGATGAGCGTCTTGATCTTGACGCCGCTTACATCAAACAAGTCGTGCGCAATGGCATCGGGGGCATGCCACCGCAAACCCGCGTCGACCTGACGGACAATGAGCTCGACAGAATCGCCGGTTACCTCACCCGGCCGGAGTCGGAGCGTAAGCCGCATGGGGGGAACTGACCATTCACCGGCGTGAAATGTTGCGGTCCGCGTCGGCGGGAATTTTGCTGATGGTGCCGCGCTGGTCCCTTGCCGGGGTCGGCGATCAAGGCCGCCTCACGGTGATCTACGATGAGCGATACACCGATGCTCGCGCGTTCGCGGATTACCTGCGGACTCATGGCGCGGCGACGTTGCCGACCCGGGGCGATGCGACCCGGCTGTGGTATGGCGGTGCGCTCCCGCGGGACGGCGGAACGATCGCCGGTCTGACCACCTGGTCCGATCTCGTCATCGCCCGATCCCGCGGGCGGGAGCTTGGGTTGCGGCTCGTGTTCGAGGGAAGGCATGACGGCGGGTTTGACCGTGCCGGATACGAGGATCACGCCGGTCAGGTCGCGCGAGAGCCAAACGGTCCTGCCCGGCTTTTCGCCGAGGCCGTGACCCGGGTTGCCGCCGGCCGCGATTCGATTGAAGCATCGGGGCGTTGGGGCCATCTGGTCACATGGTTGCTGATGCCGCGAGTGTCATGCCCAGGAGGTATGGTTACCTCGATGCATCTTTCACGCGTCAATACAACGATTGATCCGGGCTCGACCTGAGGCGGCGATGCCAATTCATGCCGTGAAGCCGGAACGGACGCCAGGCAGAGCAGCAACGATTGTGGGATCATCGAAAGGTCCAGTGAAGCCACGTGAAATGCCGATAGTCCGCGGCGGTTGGCCCCGGTCCGGTCACGCGAAGAACAGTGGAAGGCGCTCTAACGCGGCAGCATTCTACGATGCCATGGAGGTGAATACTCGTGCACGACGTCCTTCACCGGTTTCGTTGAATTATGGACCTTATCAAAAAACTCAATAAATATGTGCCGCTCAAGCGGCGGTCTCTTGCTCCAGGCGGTCCAGGCGGCAGCATATGTCACTCCCAGAACGTCTGGCTCGGTGCCCAAATACTCATGACGCCGCCATGTCATCCACTCAACGTAGATTTTCTTGTCGATGTATCCTGACTGGAATGCCAGAAATTGATCTCTCTGCAAGCGGAAAAACCGCCGGTAATAGTGATGACCGTCGGCGGCATCGGCCGCGTCGAAACTGACTTTCGAAACCTCCCTCGCGATCGTTCTCTTCACGAGTTCATGGTGGAAATTCCTTATCGTATCGAGCCGCACATCGAAAGCGTGAACCATATCTGTTTTTTTCATGGATCGAGTAAAATAAGAAGCAACAAATACCACGGACAATCCGGTAAAAAATGGCCCGACAATTCGCAGAATCTCCAACATCCGCCGACCGCTCCTTTTTCTTTTTTCGTTCCGCGTCGCTGCCGTCTGTCAGACCAACCAACGGCGGTTGTCCATTATCAGCGTCATACATGACGGTAAAGGTCCCGGAGTACTTTCACCCTGACCTGATCCAACCGTCACGCCGAAGGACGGGGTGACGCGCTCGCGGGGTTTATGCGTAGACATGTTCTCGTTGCCAACGCATCTCCGGTCACGGCCAAAGCATCGGCCCCAGGGTGATCAGCCAGGCCCGGCGAACGCCGTCCGAGCGAAATGCTCACCCGCCCGCCTGAGCCGATCCGGCCGATCGTCGCGCGACCTCCGCCTCCAGACCACGCAGCACCCGAACAATCCGCCCCGCCAGGATCAGCGCACTGCCCGGATGGGCAATCAGGAAAGCGCGAAAATTCTCGAACGGCAACGACAACAACACCGAATCGATGCCAGCACGAACCGTCGCCGTGCGCACTTCGTCCTCGAAGAACGCAAGCTCCCCCAGAAGCGCGCCGCGTTCGAGCGTCCGCACCACGCCGGCACGCCTGGGCTGTGTCACCACAAGGCTGCCCTCGCACAGCACGAACACCCGATCGGCGTGTTCACCAGCCTCGACCACGGTTTCCCCGGCGGCGAAGAATTCCTCCCGCATCGCCGCCGCGAGCACCGCGCGGGCGTCGGCCGCCATGTCCCGGAACTCGGGAACTTCGATCAGCGCCCGCAGGCGTTCTTCAAGCGTCATTCGGCCACTTTCATTTCGGCGATCCAATCCCGGAACGCATCGTTCTCCGCGGCGAGGTGCGCCCAGGACCCCTGGCCCGCCAGCATGCCGTCGTGCATGAACAGGAGTTGATCGCAGCCGCGCGCCATGTCCATGTCGTGGGTAATCACGATCACCGATCGGGACCGCGCCTCGTCTTGCAGCACGCCGATGAGGTCGAGCCGAAGCCGCGGATGGAACGCCGAACTCGGCTCATCGAGGACGAGGACCGGCGCCGGACTAAGCAACGCCCGGCTCAGCGCCACGAGTTGTTGCTGCCCGCCGGACATGCGCCCGCCTTGCCGCCCGACCGGAAAGTCCAGGCCCGCTTCGATCACCGCCGCATCCAGCGGCACGCCGGCGAGATGCTCAAGCAGCACCCGGTCGAGTTGCTCGGACCGGCGGGTGTTGGCCGGATCGGGCGCCGCGAACAGCAGGTTTTCGCGCCAGCTAAGCAACGGATTGAGCCGGTCCGCCCGCAGCGGACACGAGATGCCGGCGGCCAGGATGGTCAACTGTACGCGCGCCGCCGCGTCCACCACCGGCATCGCGGTATTCTCCAGTTCCTCAAGGCGCGCCGACAGCGCGACCGCGATGAGCAGCGGGTGCGGCTGGCCACCAGGCGGCGCGTCGGGGGCGCCCATGACCATATCGAGCGCGGCGGAGCGAAGCTGCCAGATCCCCGGGTCAAGCTTCACCGCCGCGATCCGATTATAGTCATCCGGATTGCTCGCCTGGGCCAGCAACGGTGCGGTTTGCCGGATCAGTGCGATGGCGTGAGGCGCCATCTCCCGCCCGTAGTCCATCGCCGACAGCGCCCGGACAGGTTCCCGGCCCGGCTGCGAGATGAGGCGATCCGCCAGCGCCGCCTGATCCACGGCACAGCCGAGCTGGTTCTCGATCGCCATCTGACGCGGCGCGGCATGGCCCTCGCCAAGCGGCTGCAACGGCCCCCCCAAGGCGGTCGAAGCCGCCTCGCGGAAGGCGCGACGAATCGCGGGCAGGTCCGGGCTGCTTTCCGTCCCCTCGGCGGGCGATGCGTCAAGGCCTTTCTGACGGATCAGGTCGAGCACACCAAGCCGGCCAAGCCGCCTGGCGATCGGCTCGAGCGCCGCGGCACTGGCATCCGGTTGGCCCAGAAACAGGTTGTCGCGCAGCCGCGCATCGAACAGCACCGGGCGCTGCGGCAGATAGACGAAAGGCGATCCTTCGGGGCCGGGTTCAGGACAGGCGATCGTGCCATCCAGCAGGCGCTGACGGCCGAGGATCAGGCGGATCAGTGTCGACTTGCCGGAACCCGCCGGTCCGACCACGCCGGTCAGACCGTGTGCCGGGATGGCGCAGGAAATGCCGAGTGCTCCGCCGCGCACCGTCTGGCTGCCGCTGAACTGGTAGCGCACGCCGGACAGCACGATCGCGCCTTCAGCCTCCGCGGCTGCCCGTCTTGGCGGGGGCGGCGGTGCCTCGTACTGCTTCAGGCGAATCGCCGAGACGTCGGCGATCTGGAACTGGGTCAATAGTTGCGTGAGTTCACCGAACCGGAAATAAAGTTGCGGAAGCGTCGCGATCAGCACGACGATCAGCCCAGCGGTGGCGGCTCCGGTATCGGCGTCCGCCCCGCTCGCCCGGAACAGGCTGGTGAAGACGAACGCCGCCAGAACGGCGATGAACGCGACGGCGAAGGTCAACCGCTGAAGCACGGTGTTCTGATTGTTGAGGTCGGCGTTCATCAGCGCCACGCGGTCGCGAACTCGTTGCCGTTGCGCGAAGTTCTCCAGCACGCGGCCAAGCAGTCCGGAGACCTGGATTTCGGCGACGCCTTGCAGCGTGTCCTCGAACGCGGCCTTCACCTGCTCGTCGGCGGTGATCGCCTCATGGTCGAGGTCGCGCAGCTTGCGAATGGTCGGTTGCGAGACCAGCACGCCCACCACCGACATGGCGAGGCCGATGGTGGCGGCGACCCAGCTCTGGAGAATGAGCACGGCCGCGACGGCGATGGTGGCCAGTGCCGTTGAGAACGCCTGCGTGACAATCTGCCGCCGTCCGCCGACACGATGAAGGTCGCCACCAAGCCGGCTGATGATCTCCGACGGCGACCGGCGCACGTAAAACGCGTCGTCCTGTTGCAACAGATTCCGCAACAATTCGCGTTCGACGTCGTGGCGGGCGCGCTGGGTCAGCCGGCTGCTGACGGCGAACGCCGCCAGGTCCACGCCGGATTGCGCCAGCACCGATATGAAATACGCGCACAGGAGAAAAACCGGCAGACTTGCCCCGCATGGCGCTGGGGCGAGCGAGAAGCCCGACCGGATCCAATCGTCCACGTTGCAACTGAGGTCCGCCGGCGACGGCACGCGGCTGAGCACGACCGTCAGTGCGCGCAGAAGTTGCAACTCGACGAACACCGTGACGGCGGACAGGACATTGAGCGCGATCAGCCCCGCCATTCGGCCGCGGTACGCGGGCGCGAAGACGCCCAGCCATACGCTGAGCGGTGGCACGGGGTTATTCCCGGCGATGCGCTCCGGCGCGGGTCGGGCGGCGCGCTTCGGAGCGGCCTCAGCCGGCATTTGGTCCGGTGGTGACAAGGTCGGCGACCCCCATGCGCGTCATGCGGCAGTAGCTTGTCACGTCGCTCACGAACGTGCCGTTCTCGGCCATTTTATTCACCGGTTCACCACCGCCGCAGACGTGGAAATATCCGCATCGCGCGCGGCACATTTCGACGCCCGCCTCGATATCGGCGGACATTTTGGCGAGCACGCCGCTGTGCGGAAGGGCAGCGAAAGCATCCGTGTTAACGTTTCCGATGATGTAATCGTTGTAGTCGGCGTTCACCTGGCCCAGCAACTCCGGCGAGAAGGTCGCGATATTGCCGCGGTGATCGACATTCAGAACGGCGAAGGGCTCGACGAGCATATTGCCACGGCGCGGCGCCGCGTCTATCCGGCGGACCGGCTGCTGGTAGACGGCACGAACCATGTAATCGATTTCGCGGATCGATTTAACCAGCCCCTCCCGCGCCGCGATGCTCCAGAATTCCGCGAGAAAATCCTTGTAGGCCCGCCAGGAAGCGGGACCCGGTTCCAGCCCCGAGACATGTTCGCCCTCGGATTCGTCGACGTTGAACCCGACATGCTCAATGCCCTCGGCAGCGTAAAAGTCGTGCAACGCGCGCGCGGAGCGCATGCTTTCGCCGGTCAGCACAGTGATGACGTGGAACGGCACGCGTTCTTCGCGCAACAGCCGGATCCCGGCGAGCACCCGGGGGAACGTGCTTTGACCGGAACGGCTCACCCGGCTCAGGTCGTTGATGTGTTTCGGGCCGTCAACGCTCACGCCCACGCGAATGCCTGCGTCGCGAAAGAAGCCGCACCAGGCCTTCGTCAGCAAGGTCGCGTTGGTCTGAAAGCTGTGACACACGTCGAGGTTGCCGGGACGGTGACGCTCCATGATGGCGAAAGCGTGCTGATAGAAGGCGACCGGGAGCACCGTGGGCTCCCCCGCGTGCCAGGCAAGGTCGAGGCGGCGGCGAACCCAGCCCGACGCGAACAGTTTCGCGAACAGATTTTCCAGTGTCCGGTCATCGATCGTTGCCCGTGAGGACCGGCTGGACAGATAGCAATAGGAGCAGTTAATATTGCAGAAGGGCGTCGGCTGGACGATAAGGAGGCGTACTGTTGGTTGGAACGGTTTCGGAATTGCGCTGTCACGCTGGTGCGCGGACGATCTCCGTGCGTTGTCCATTGCTTAGTTCCCGCGGCCGTTACAGCGATTCCGTAAACCAAGTGTCACCGTCAAATCCTTGCGCGACCCCAACACGGAGGCGTCAGTCACGCCTCGCTCACCCGGGCGTTGGTACCACAACGGTACAGCGGCGAACAGTGCCGTTTGGCCAAATAACAAGCAGGAGCGGAAAATGGCGATATTGCGAGCGATGGACGGCAAATTTTACGATGTGCCCGACGACCAGGCAGCGAAGTTCGAGGTGCCGCGCGACAAAGTAAAGGAACTGCTTGAGAAGTCCGGCGGGCCGGGACCGCAGGGCGGCCCAGGTGGCGGCCCGGGACCGGGCGGTGGGCACGGCGGCCCACCCGCGCCGGGCGGACAGGTCGTGGTGCAAATCTTCGCGGGTGGTTCCGGTGCATCCGGCGGCCCCTCTGCATCCGGCGGCCCCACGGGTGGGCCACCTCCGCAGGGTGGTGAGGGTGACGTCGACCCATACTGGTGGTGGCGGAACTTCGTGCCGTCGTGGGGCAATTATTGGCCGAACTACTAAGCCGGCCCCGCTTGTCTCAGGCTCGCGCCAATGGTCGCGCATAGCACCTGGCCTGGGCAAAGCGCCTGTGCGGAAGGGGTGGGGCTCTCGTACCACCCCTTCCTGCACGCGGTGATGATCGCGCGTCTCGACGCTTACGACTTCATCGAACTGCCGCTCGATCTTTATATCGATCCCGCGCAATCCGCATTGCTCGATCCGATGGACGCCCGGTTGCGCGACATCGCGGCGGCGCGCCCCTGCATCTGGCGCGGCAGCGCGCTTTCGCTCGGCTCTGTCGAACGACCCGATGATCCGGCTCCTGACCCGCGAGTGATCGACCGGATCCGGCTGTTGATGGAGCGAGCGGGAACGACGCTCTACAGCGACGTGATCGGCTTTCGCGGTCTGGAGGGACGTGACCTCGGCGTGCCGCAAAGCCTGCCCAGTACGGACTCAGCCGCGCGCTGGATGGCGGCTCGTTACAGCGCCGCGCGTAATGCTCTGGGCCATCCGTTCCTGTTGCAGCCCGCCGGCTGTGCCATCGCCGCGCCGCGCTCTGGTTGTGACCATGCCGCCTTTTTGCGCCGCATTGTTTCGCTCGCCGATTGCGAGTTGCTGCTCAGCGTGGTCGATCTGGAACGCGTCGCGACGGAGACGGGCGTTGATCCGGCCGATATGATGAACCGCCTGCCGCACGAGAGTATCGCCATGCTGGCGACCTCCGGGAAGCACGAGGCGGAATGGGCGCTGCTGTCGCAACTCGTCGAGGTTACCGCCGCACGGGCCATCGTCATCCGTCGTACCGACGACCTGTTTCCGCTCGATGCGATCGTGAACGCCGCGCACCGGGCGCGGAGCGTCCTGACCCGGGAACGCCGCCCCATGGCACGCCGCCCGGAGACGGAGCCGCCCCGGACCGCCGAACCGCTGGACGACGATCCTGGCGGGCTCGCAAGTTTGCGGTGCCATGAAAGCGATTTGATCGACTTCTGCCTAAGCCCGGCATCCGCGCCGCCGCCACTTTCTCTTGGGGACATCGCACCGGCCGTGGTGACCAGGCTGGCCAGTCATCTGCGACCGTGGCAGGTTTGGCGCGAACGTATCGCCGACACTCACAAAGCCCGGCAGATTGCGCAATTCCTCGCCGAGGACCCGGGTCACGATGCCCGGCAGAGAGGCTGAATGGACGAATCACTGACGGAACGCCTGATGACGGCGACGCGGCAGGAACTGGCGCGGACGCTGTCGGCTTTGTGCGCCGAGGTTGGTGCGGCCGAATCATCGATCCTGCTGCCGGCGAACGACACCGACCTTTTGTTCTTCGCCTCCAGCAACCCCGCGCTGATGCGGCCCGACGTGCCGTTGGTGCCGATCAACGCGAGTTTTTCCGGCATCGCGTTTCGCACCGGGCAAACCATCGCGGTCGCCGACGCGGCGAGCCAAACGCAGCACTACAAGGCCATCGACGAGCGGGTGGCATCGCGAACGCGCGAGTTCGCCGCCATCCCGTGTGCCGAGCGTAGCGTTCTTGGCGTGCTGACACTGGTGAACCGCGCGGCGCGTGACGCGGACGCCCCGGCGCCGTTCAGCATGGCGGAACTGCGACGGGCCGAAACATTCGCGACCGAAATGGCTCATGCCATTGGGCTGATCCCCGGGCTGGTCGGGACGGGCGCGCGGGACACTGATCACATGGGGGCGCTCGACGCGGACTTCGTGGACGATCTCGCGTCGCTAACCCAGGCTGAGCGGCGTGTCGTGCAAGCCCTCGTCAGCGCGCTGATCGAGAACCGGGGCGAGTGAGATGACAATAGCCCAGATTCCGTCAGGCCGGTCGTCGTCGGCGCTGCGGGCGATCGTCGATTTGGAACAGCTACGGCATGCATTCCATGCCGGCACCGGCAAGGGGGTCAAGATCGCCGTGCTGGATAGCGGCGTGGACGGCACGCACCCGGCCTTCGCCGGCCGCGTGCGAGCCCAGTTCGATGTCGTTACGGATCGGATGGGGGTGCGGTGCGTACCGGCAAAACTGACCGACAGTATCGGCCACGGAACCGCCTGCGCCGGCATCATCCTGCAGCTCGCCCCGGAGGCCGAACTCTACAGCGTGAAGGTTATCGGCAACGAGGCTCGCGGCACGGCCGACCAGTTGATCGCCGCCCTCTCCTTCGCGCTCGACCAGGGCTACGACGTCATCAACATGAGCCTCGGCACGACGGATGAGCGCATCACGCGCCGCCTCGGGGCGTTGACCGATCGGGCATTCTACGAGGGCCGGATTATCGTGGCCGCCGCCAACAACCTCGGTCAGGTTGCTTTCCCGGCGCACTTTTCCGCTGTCCTCGCGGTCGGCATGGAAGGCTTCGATAACCCCGAATCCCTGCGCTACGACCTCGGCAGCCCAATCGAACTCGCCGCGCGCGGCGTCTATGTCGAGGCGCCGGCGATGGGTGGCGGCACGCAACTTTTTACCGGCACGAGCTTCGCCTGCCCGCATGTGAGCGGGATGGTGGCGCGGCTCCGGTCGCTTTATCCGGACCTGACGGCGTTCGAGGCAAGGTCGCTGCTGCGTCTGCTGGCGTCCGCCAAAGACCCGGAATGACCAAAAGTAGAAGCCAGCGCAAACGGCGCGCCATGACGGCCGGCGCGACCGACAGCAGGCTGGTCACGGAATGGACCGCCACCGTGTCCGCCGCGAGGGCGATGGCCAGGAGGCCGCCGAACCGCTGACGCCAAATACCATTTCAGGGAAACGGCGCGAGACGACTCCGCGCCGCCTACTACCCCACGTCCTTGATTCCGCAGTCAATCTCTGACTCGATGGTTCCGCCCCAAACAATGGAGCGGATTCGTGGCCAGGAAAGAGATCGTCGTCTAAAAATACGTTGTCACGCTCAGCGACGAGGAACGTGATCAGTTGAACGCGATGATGAAGAAGGGAAAGCACCCCGCGCGGCAGCAACAGAAAGCACGCATCCTGCTGAAAGCCGACGTCTCGGACGCCGGCGAGGGATGGAGCGACAGTCAGATCGCCGCCGCCCTGAGCACCAGCACAGTCGCCCGCACGCGCCAACGACTGGTTGAAGAAGGCATGGACGGTGCCCTGACGCGCCATCATTCCCCGAACTCCGCCCGCCGGCGTATCTTTGACGGCGAGGCGGAGGCGAAACTGATCGCCCTGACCCGTTCCCCGCCGCCCAAAGGCCGGGCACGCGGGACGTTGGTACTGCTGGAAGACCAGGTCGTGGAGCGCGGCATCGTCGCGCGCGCCAGCGACAACACGATCGGGCGGATGCTAAAAAAACATTCTCAGAGCGCCAGGCGAAGCTGGCGCTTTCCAGCCGGTGAAAGTCCGGCCGGGGTAAGGCAGTAGCGTGCCGCCCTGTAGCGAGTGTTGCG
>ODAK010001567.1_pt1 | contig 24707 bp, 18 predicted proteins | sample 1539591 | NCBI WGS metagenome assembly ODAK01 (sample SAMEA3539303, study PRJEB22396) | soil metagenome | biome: tundra; feature: field; material: soil | place: USA | collected 2010-05 | depth 0.15 m | reverse complement strand
TGCAGCAGAAAATGGTTGAGCATCACGGCTCGCAATGCGGCTATTGCACGCCCGGCTTCATCTGCTCGCTCTTTGAAGGATTTTACCGCGACGATTTGAAAACCAGCAATGACCTCGACGAGCAGCTTGCCGGCAATCTCTGCCGTTGCACCGGCTACCGGCCGATCCGGGACGCGGCCATCGAAGCCTTTGCTTGTAGGAGACGAGGTGACGAGGCTCAAACTGAAATCGAAAATCCGAAATCGAAAATCCGAAATGAATTGGAGCCTCCTCACGTCGGCTGCCACGAAGATGCGTTTGCCGCGCGGCTGAAAAATACTGACGCCAAACTCGGCGTAGCTAATTATGAAAGTGGTGGAGAAAAGTTTTTCCGCCCGGCTTCGCTGGCGGAACTGTTTCGTCTGCGAAAAGAAATTCCTGACGCGCGGCTTATCGCCGGCGCGACGGAACTGGGGCTGGAAATAACCAAGCATTTCAAAAAACTTCCGACGCTCATTTCCGTCGAAGCCGTCGCCGAGTTGAAAAATATCGAATGCGACAATGACGAATGGCGGATCGGTGCGGCGGTGACGCTCACGGAAATTTATGACAAGTTGGGCCAAGAATTTCCCGCGCTCGGCGACATGCTGCGCGTCTTCGGCTCGCGCCAGATTCGCAACCGCGCGACGATGGGCGGCAACCTCGTCACCGCATCGCCCATCGGCGACAGCGCGCCAGTGCTGCTCGCGCTGGACGCGAAGGTCGTGCTCGCAGGACAGGCTTCCAGCCTGCCTCCATTTAAAATAGAAAAGTTAGAGACAGGCGCGACGCCTGTCCTACGCGAGCGAACACTGCCCATCAATGAATTTTTCGTCGCATATCGCAAAACCGCGCTGCAACCGGGCGAAATTCTTAAAACCATTTTGATTCCGCGGGGAATTTCAGCGCCGAATCTCACGCGCAAATCTGCTTGGTTCAAAGTCTCCAAACGCCGGGAAATGGACATCAGCACGGTGGCGGCCTGCTTCGTGGTGGATTTGGATTCACAAAACGTCGTTCGTCATGCACGGCTCGGTTACGGTGGCGTGGCGGCGATGCCGATGCGCGCCAAGAAAACCGAAGCCGCATTGCTCGACAAAATCTGGAGCGAAAAAACGATTCAAAACGTGCTGCTGTTGTTGCGCTCGGAATTTACGCCCATTTCCGACGTGCGTGGCTCGGCGGAATACCGGAGCGGTTTGATCACGAGTTTGCTGGCGAAATTTTTCCACGGCGATCGGAGCGCGGACGGACTTGTCCGCGAGTCCCCCACAAATCTAAAGCGACTCGCGGACAAGGCTGTCCGCGCTCCAGCGCACGAAAGCGCGCACAAGCACGTTACCGGCGAGGCGGTTTACACGGAGGATTTCGCGGCGCGCAAAAATATGCTCGAAGTCTGGCCGGTGTGCGCGCCACATGCGCGGGCAAAAATTCTCAAGCGTGACGCTTCCGCCGCGAAAAACATGCCGGGCATTGCCGCCGTTTTGCTGGCGGAAGATGTGCCCGGCCTGAACGACGTCGGGGCGGCACGGCACGACGAAATGCTTCTCGCCGACAAGGAGGTTCTTTATCACGGTCAAATCATCGCTCTTGTTGTCGGCGAGACGCAGGAAGCCTGCCGCAAAGCCGCCGCGAAGGTTGTGGTCGAATATGGGCCGATGACGCCGATTTTGACAATCGAGGACGCCATTGCGCGAAACAGTTTTCATACCGAGCCGAATTTCATCCGGCGCGGTGACGTTCAGTCGGCGTTGAAAGATTCAGTGCATATTCTCGAAGGCGAGTTTTGCATCGCCGGACAGGAACATTTTTATCTCGAAATGCAGGCGGCGTGCGCGGAGCCAGGTGAGGACGGCTCGATGTTCGTGATGTCCTCGACACAGCATCCGTCCGAAGTGCAGCATATCGTCGCGCATCTGCTTGATGTGCCGGTAAATCACGTCGTCGTGCAAAGCCCGCGCATGGGCGGCGGCTTCGGCGGCAAGGAAACGCAGGCGGCGACCTTTGCAGCACTCGCGGCGCTGGCAGCGGCGAAAACCAAACGTCTTGTTCGCATGCGCGTGAACCGCGATCTCGACATGATGCTCACCGGCAAACGCCATCCGTTTCTGGCCAAGTTCAAAGTAGGTTACAATTCCGCCGGCGATTTGCTCGCGGCAAAATTTGAACTGATTTCCAACGGCGGCTGGTCGCTGGATTTGTCCACGCCGGTAACCGACCGCGCGGTGTTTCACCTGGATAATTCCTATTTCATTCCAGCGGTTGAGTTCAGCGGACAGGTGGCGAGGACGAATCTTGCGTCGAACACGGCGTTTCGCGGCTTCGGCGGGCCGCAGGGAATACTGGTCATCGAGGAAATCATTGACCGCATCGCACGCCGGCTCGGCAAAACACCGGAGGAAATTCGCGAGCGAAATCTGTATCGGGGGACGAATGAAACCAATACGACCCATTATGGACAGTTGATTGAGGACAATCGAATTCAGACGGTCTGGCATGAGTTGAAAAAGTCGTCGGAGTTTGAAAAGCGCCGCGTGGGAATTGAAAAATGGAATTCAGACCATCCGCACTGCAAACGCGGACTGGCGATGACGCCGGTGAAATTTGGAATTTCGTTTACGCTGACACATCTAAACCAAGCGGGCGCGCTAGTGTTGATTTATCAGGACGGCACGGTGCAAGTGAATCATGGCGCGACGGAAATGGGCCAAGGTGTTCACACGAACATGGCGATGATCGCAGCGAGAGAACTCGGAATCTCACTGGACAAAGTCCGCGTGATGCCGACGAGCACGGACAAGGTGCCGAACACATCGGCAACGGCGGCATCCTGCGGGACCGATTTGAATGGCATGGCGGTGAAAAACGCGTGTGAGATTTTGCGCGCGCGCCTCGCGCCGGTGGCACTCAAACTTGTAGGAGACGAGGCAACGAGGCTCAAATCAAATGCCGAAATTAGTCAGAGCCTCCTGACGTCGGCTGTTACGGAGGATTTGATTTGCGCGGATAATTTTGTTTTCCATCGCGCACAGCCGGAAGTGAAAGTTTCGTTCGTCGAAGTCGTCAAAACAGCTTATGTTCAGCGCATCGGGTTGTCGTCCACCGGATTTTATCGCACGCCGGAAATTCATTACGATCGCGCGCAGGGCAAGGGAAAGCCGTTCCATTATTTCGCCGTCGGAGCGGCGGTCACGGAAGTCGAGGTGGATGGATTCACCGGCATGATGAAAATCTTACGCACGGACATTTTGCACGACGCGGGCGACTCGATAAATCCCGGCATCAACTTGGGTCAGATCGAAGGCGGTTTTGTGCAAGGCGCAGGTTGGCTAACCTGCGAGGAACTGGTCTGGGACGATAAAGGCGTTTTGCTGACCCACTCACCCGACACCTACAAAATTCCCGCTGTCGGTGACCGTCCGCTGGAGTTCAACGTGCAGTTCCTCAAGAACGCCAAGCAACCAAACACCATTCACGGCAGCAAAGCCGTCGGCGAACCACCGTTGATGCTGGCCATCTCCGTGCGCGAGGCAATTCGCGATGCCGTGGCCGCATTTGGCTTGGGCAAGGGAGAAATCGAGCTTCGCGTGCCCGCGACGAGTGAGGCAATCTGGCGGGCGATTCAAATCCAGAAAAAATCCGTTGCTTGAACCCAGAGTGACAACCTGTTTGGTTTTCATAACACGTTTCATAAATTCCCAACATGACGACCAAAACCAAACACCTTTTCATCTCACGCAAACCGGTCATTGGCATGATTCATCTTGCCGCACTGCCGGGGACGCCTGCCAACAGGCTGACGCTTCTGCAAATTGAAAAACCCGCCGTGCGCGAGGCGAAGCTGCTGCGCGACGCGGGCGTGCATGGGCTGATGATTGAAAACATGCACGACACGCCGTATCTGCGCGGGCGCGTCGGGCCGGAAATTGTCGCGGCGATGGCGATCATCGCGCGCGCGGTGAAGCAAACAGCGGAATTGCCCTGCGGTGTGCAAATTCTCGCGGGCGCAAATCTTGAAGCGATGGCCGTGGCACACGCGGCTGGGCTGGAATTCATCCGCGCCGAGGGATTTGCCTTCGCGCACGTGGCGGATGAAGGATTCATCCAATCCTCTGCCGCCGAACTACTGCGCTTCCGTCACACCATCGGTGCGGACAACGTGCAAGTCTGGACGGACGTTAAAAAGAAGCACAGTTCGCACGCGATCACTGCGGACGTGGACATCGGCGAAACGGCGCACGCGGTGGAGTTCATGCGTGGCGATGCGGTGATCGTGACCGGCGTGGTGACGGGGGACGCGCCGCAGGAAGCCGATCTGCTGGCGGTGAAAAAGAAAACCCACCTGCCGGTCTATCTTGGCTCGGGCGTGACCGCAGCGAATCTGGAAAAATACTTTGCGGCGGCGGACGGATTCATTATCGGCTCGGAATTCAAGCAAGGCGGTCATTGGGCGCGACCGGTGGACGCGAAACGAGTGGAGCGATTCATGGCCGCGCACCGCCGGCTGAAACCGTGAGTCGTTGACTTCAAGAACGAAGGTTATGCTCGACAGGTTTTTCAAACTTTCGGAAAACAAAACCACCGCGCGCACCGAAATCTTTGCGGGCGTCACCACGTTCCTGACGATGGCCTACATCATCGTGGTCCAGCCAGCGGTCCTGTCCGGCGCGATGTTTGGAATGAAAACCGGCATGGATTTTGGCGCAGTGACAACGGCGACGTGTCTCGCGGCCGCTTTGGCCACGGCACTCATGGCGTTGCTCGCGCGCTATCCGATTGCCCAGGCACCAGGCATGGGCGAAAATTTCTTCTTCGTGTTCTCGACGACTCCGGCGGCGACGGCGGCGGGTTTCACCAACGGCTGGCAGGTGGCGCTCGGCGTGGTGTTCGTGTCCGGCGTGCTGTTTCTAATTCTCTCGCTCGTCGGCCTGCGCGAGATGATTTTCAACGCCATCTCGCCGAGCATGAAATGCGCAATCGCAGCCGGCATCGGCATCTTCATCGCCTTCATCGGACTGCAAAACGCAGGCGTCATCGTCAAAGATCCCGGCTCGGCGGTGAAAATGAACACGCATTTCTCCTCGCCGGACTTGATCGTGTTTTTTGCAGGCCTGCTGACAACCGCAGTGCTGCACGCGCGCAAAATTCGCGGTTCGATTTTGTGGGGCATCATCGCGGCAACGTTTTTGTCCATCGCCCTGAAACTGGCATTGGCCAATTCCGCTTCGCCGCTGGTCGCAAACTCGACGCTGGTTAAACAATTTCAATTCGCCAAAGCCGTCGTAGCCGCGCCGCCGTCGCTCGCGCCGACGTTTCTGCAAATGGATGTTGTTCACGCGCTCTCGCCGAAAATGCTGCCGTTCGTTTTTGTGTTCCTGTTCATGCTCACGTTTGACGCCATCGGCACGTTGATCGGCGTCAGCGAGCAGGCCGGTTTCATGCGCGACAACAAACTGCCGCGCGCCAAACAGGCGATGATCTCGGACGCCGTCGGCACCGTCGCCGGCGCGGCACTCGGCACCAGCACCGTCACGAGTTTTGTCGAAAGCGCGGCGGGCGTGGAGCAAGGCGGGCGCACGGGCTTGACCGGGCTGGTCGTGGCGGCGCTGTTTTTGATCGCGCTTTTTTTCAGTCCGCTGATTGCGATGGTCGGGAGTTATCCACCGATCACCGCGCCCGCGCTCGTCATTGTCGGCGCGATGATGCTGCGGAATGTGACGAAGATTGACTGGCAGGATCACACTGAATCCATCCCCGCCGTCCTGACGCTCATCGGCATTCCGCTCTCGTATTCCATCGCGGATGGACTGGCGCTGGGTTTCATCAGCTATCCCATCATCAAACTATTCAGCGGGCGCGGACGCGAGGCAGGCTGGTTGACCTACATCCTGGCTGCGATGCTGTTGCTGTATTTTGTTTTTGTGCGAAGCAAAATGTAGAAAAAGCTCCAAGCACCAACATCCAAGCTCCAGAGAAAATTCAAATTCCGAGTGAACAAGTAGGGCGCGTCGCCCCGTGCGCGCCGTTCTGTTGCAACCGAAACTCGGCGCGCACGGAGTGACGCCCCCTACCAACGCACTTGAAGCTTGGTGTTTCTTTGGAGACCCGCAGGCGCGGGATTGATGCTTGGTGCTTTCAGTTTCCGCTTTGAAACCGCCCGTGAAAAATTTACAGTGGCCGAGAGAAGGGGAAAACAAATGCGCAACATCCAACAGAAACTATCAGTCGCGCGCGGCGAACAGCGCGCTGAACTGCTTTTCAAAAACGCCCGCGTGGTCAACGTGTTCAGCGGCGAAATCCACAATACGAACGTCGCCGTCGAGGACGGACGCGTCATTGGCTTTGGCGATTACCAGGCCAAGAAAATCATTGATCTCAAGGGCGCCTATCTCGCGCCAAGCTTGATTGACGGGCATTTTCACGTCGAGAGTTCGATGCTCACCGCGCCGGAATTTGCGCGCGCCGTCGTGCCGCATGGCACGGGCGCGGTGGTCATTGACCCGCACGAATACGCGAACGTCCTCGGCCTCGACGGCATCCGCTACGTTTTGGAATCCACCAAAAATCTCGCCGTGGATTTTTTCATCATGCTGCCGAGTTGTGTTCCCGCGACACACCTAGAAACCGCTGGCGCAAAACTAACCGCTGATGATTTGAAGCTGATGATGCATGACGAGCGCATTGCCGGTGTCGCGGAACTCATGAATTTTCCCGGCGTTTATCTCGGCGTAAAAAGTGAACTGGCGAAAATTGAAGCTGGCAAAGGCAAGGCGATTGACGGGCACGCGCCCGGCTTGCATGGAAAAAACCTGAACGCCTACGCACTGGCCGGCGTTCGCTCGGACCATGAGTCTGTCGAAGTCGCGGAGGCTCGAGAGAAGCTGCGGCTCGGCATGCACATCCTGTTGCGCGAAGGCAGCACGGAGCGCAACCTCGGACACCTCTTGCCGCTCATCAACGCGCACAATTCGCCGAACTGCTCCTTCGCCACGGATGACAAACTTGCGGGCGACCTCGTGAATGAAGGCCACATTGACCACGCCGTGCGCAAGGCCATCAAGGGCGGCGTGCCGCCGATCACCGCGCTTCAAATCGCCACCATCAACCCCGCGCGTCACTATCAACTGCACAATCTTGGAGCCATCGCGCCGCGCTACTGGGCGGACTTCATCGTGTTCGACGACTTGAAAAACTTCCGTGTGCGCCAGACTTACAAGAAAGGCGTCCTCGTCGCGGAGAACGGAAAATTTCTCGGCCGGTCGCCGGCCAAGATCAGCCTGCCGCGCAGCACGATGAATCTGCGCTATTCGCCGAAGAATTTTGTCGTGAAAGCGTCCGGCAAAAAGAAAATCCGTGTCATCGAAATCATCCCCGACCAGATCGTCACCAAGGAAATTATTGTTTCTCCAAAAATCGTGAATGGCGAGATTGTTGCGGACACTGAGCGTGACATTTTAAAAATGGTTGTCGTCGAACGCCACCGCGCCACCGGCAATGTCGGCGTCGGTTTTGTGCGCGGATTCAAGTTGAAGCATGGGGCGATCGGTTCCTCCGTGGCGCATGATGCGCACAACGTCGTCGTCGCTGGCACAAACGACGCAGACATTTTGCGCGCGATTCAGGAGCTGGAAAAATTGCAGGGCGGCCAGATCGCCGTCGCGGACGGGAAAGTTAAGGCGGTTTTGCCGCTGCCCATCGCCGGGCTTGTCACCGATCAGCCGCTGGCCAAGGCATTGAAGTTAATTGACGATTTGAACGCCGCCGCGCACGCGCTGGGCTGCGAGCTCGCCGCGCCATTCATGGCGCTGTCGTTTCTAAGCCTGTCGCCGATTCCCTCGCTGAAGCTGACCGATCAGGGCTTGATTGACGCGACGCATTTGCGCAAGACCAATTTGTTTGTGACGTGACGAAAGCTCCAAATTCCAAGCACCAAGCTCCAGAGAAATTTCAAGCTCCAAACTCCAAACGGCGACGCTGGCGTTGGTGCTTGAGGTTTGGAGGTTCTCTGGATGTTGGAGCTCGGAGCTTGGAGCCTTTTCCCAATCGCTGGCCATGATGTCTCTGCTTCAACTAAATTCACTCGCGCGCGACGAATTTGTCCGCGTCATCGGCCCGGTGTTCGAGCATTCGCCGTGGATCGCGCAGGAAACCTGGGCAAAGCGTCCATTCACCAGCGCGGAAAAACTCAATGCGCAACTTTGCGAGGCGGTGAATATCGCCGGCCAAGAAAAGCAACTCGCGCTCATCCGCGCGCATCCCGACCTCGTGGGCCGCGCCGCGCTCGCGGGCACGCTCACCCGCGAATCCACCGGCGAACAGGCCAGTGCTGGATTGAACCAGCTTTCCCCGGACGAAATCACTTTGTTCCAAAAACAAAACGATGCCTACAAAAATAAATTCAATTTCCCGTTTGTGATCTGCGCGCGGCTGAACAAAAAGGAGGCAATCCTTGCCGGCTTTGAACGGCGATTGAAGAATTCGCGCGAGCAGGAGATCAAAACAGCGCTTGAAGAAATTTTCAAAATCGCCGAACTTCGGCTGCGAGATTTGATCACCAATTGAATTATGCCCGCCAAATTAAGCACGCATGTCCTCGACACCGCGCACGGCTGCCCGGCGTCCGGTATGAAAATTGAACTCTGGTCGCTCGACGGCGAGGATCGCACGCTGGTCACGACCGCGAAGACCAACCCCGACGGCCGCACGGAAATGCCGTTGCTCTCCGCCGACGAAATGCAGGCCGGCCAATACGAAATCATTTTCTTCGTCGGCGATTATTTCGCGGCCAAATCGCCGACGCTGCCGAAAATCCGTTTTCTCGACAAAGTGCCGGTGCGTTTCGGCATCGCTGACGCGGGGGCGGGCTATCACATTCCCTTGCTCTGTTCGCCGTGGGCCTACTCGACTTATCGCGGAAGCTGATTCATTGCCGATGAAGCTCCAAGCTCCAAGCTCCAACATCCAGAGAAGCTCCAAATCTCAAGCTCCAATAGCTGGCGGGCGATGGTTTGAAGTTTGGGGCTTGGAATTTCTCTGGAGCTTGGAGGTTGGTGCTTGGAGCTTTTCTCTCCAGCCATGAGCGCCAACCATGCAAAAGTCGTCATGCATCGCTGCGGCGCGCTCGCTCAAATTTCCGACGATCCCGGCCAACTCACGCGCACATTCGCGTCGCCCGCCATGCGACGCGCGAACAAACTCGTTGGCTCGTGGATGCGCGAGGCCGGCTTGCAAGTGCATGAAGACGCGGCGTTCAATCTGCTTGGCCGTTGGAACTCAAACCAGCGCGGCGCAAAAACTTTTCTGCTCGGCTCGCATCTCGACACCGTGCGCGACGCCGGCAAATACGACGGCCCGCTCGGGGTGCTCACGGCGATTGCCGCCGTGCAATCACTCCGCGAACGCGGCGTGACATTGCCATTCAACCTTGAAGTCGTCGGTTTCAGCGACGAGGAAGGATTGCGTTATCAGACGACCTATCTTGGCAGCCGCGCCCTCGCCGGCACGCTTGCCGCCGCCGATCTCGCACGCATCAAGGAAAAGCAAATCGTCAAAGCGCGCCGCCCGCACGGCGAATTTCTCGGCTACGCGGAAGTTCACATCGAGCAAGGCCCGGTGCTGGAGAAAAATAATCTGCCCGTCGGCGTCGTCACCGCCATCGCGGGGCAAAGCCGCTTGCGCGCAAAATTTCTCGGCGTTGCAGGACATGCCGGCACGGTGCCGATGAATCTGCGCCACGATGCCCTCGTCGGCGCAGCCGAATTTGTCGCGTCCGTCCCATCCGTCGCATCCGCGTGCCCCGGCCTCGTGGCCACTGTCGGCAAGCTGGAAGTCGCACCCGGCGCGAGCAACGTGATTCCCGGCCACGCCGCGCTCACACTCGATGTCCGAGACCAAACCGATGCGCGCCGACTCGCCGCCGTGCGCCGTCTGCGCGCGAAAGCCAAAGCCATCGCCCAGCGACGCGGACTTAAACTAACCTGGACGCCGGTGCAACAAACCGCCGCCGTTCAGTGCGACGAAACTCTGACGCAGATGTTCTCCAAGTGCGTCGCGCAGCGCGGACTTAAAGTGCTCAAGCTGCCGAGCGGTGCCGGCCACGATGCGGCTGCGCTCGCGGCCATTTGCCCGGCGGCAATGCTGTTCGTCCGGTGCAAGGGCGGCATCAGTCACAATCCTGCCGAGTCAGTGAAGGCCGCCGATGTGCGCGTGGCGGTGGAGGTGCTGGCGGATTTTATTTCGCGGCTGGCCAACGCAGCATGAAATCAAGCGAGACAAATTTAGTTTCAACGCCCGCCCTCATCCCGGCCCTCTCCCCCGCGGAGAGGGAACTGGAGGCGATGCGCTTTCTTAATTTGGTCGCATGTCCGGCAAACCCAGCGCAATATTTTCGAGAGCGGCGGCGAACGTTTCTCCCTCTCCTTGGGGGCGAGGGCCAGGGTGAGGGCGAGCATACAACTAATTGTCTCCGCGACTTCCAATCGCTCCGATGTAGTGCGGACGTCTCGCCTGCCCGCGCCAACAAGGTTGGCGCACAACTTTCTAATTTTGAAACGCTCGCGCCGGCGCGCTCGCCGGGGAGGCGAGACGACTGCCCGGCTTTGGCCGCATGAAATCTTTCGACCTCATCATTCGCGGCGGCACCGTCGTCACACCGGACGGTGAAACGCAATCCGACCTCGCCATCGCCGACGGGAAAGTTGTTTCGTTCAGCGGCGGCACGGCGCGCGAGGAGATTGACGCCACCGGACTGCACATTTTTCCCGGCGTGATTGATTCACACGTCCACTTCAACGAGCCGGGCCGCGCGGATTGGGAGGGCATCGAAACCGGTTCGTGCGCGCTGGCGGCGGGCGGCGGCACCGTGTTTTTCGACATGCCGCTCAACGCGCACCCGCCGACGTGCGACGCGGAAAGTTTTGATTTGAAATTGGCCGCAGCCGGGAAAGAATCGCTCACGGATTTTGCGTTTTGGGGCGGACTGGTGCCGGGCAATCTCGACAAATTGGAAGAACTCGCCGAACGCGGCGTCATCGGTTTCAAGGCATTCATGTCAAACAGCGGCATCGAGGATTTTTCGTGCGCGGATGATCAAACCCTGCGCGAAGGGATGAAACGCGCGGCAAAGCTAAAATTACCCGTGGCTGTCCATGCGGAAAGCGAAACGCTGACGAAGAAGTTGGCGGCGGAAAAAAATCGCCGCCGGAAGAATTTCGATCCGGGATTATTTGGAATCACGTCCGGTGGAAGCGGAACTGGCCGCCATCCGCCGCGCAATTGATTTGGCGGGCGAGACCGGCTGCGCGCTGCATGTCGTTCATGTCAGCAGCAGCGAGGGTGTGGCATTGATTGCCGCCGCGAAAAAATCCGGCGTGGACGTGACCTGCGAAACGTGTCCGCACTATCTCGTGTTGACGGAGGACGACATGGAAAAAATCGGCGCACCCGCCAAATGCGCGCCGCCGCTGCGTATTCCAAGCGTGCAAAGCGAACTCTGGCGGCGTTTGCTCGCGGGCGAAATCACGACCATCGGTTCGGATCATTCGCCGTCACCGCCGGAATTGAAGACCGGCAAAAACTTTTTCAAAGTCTGGGGCGGCATTTCCGGCATGCAGCACACGTTGTCGCTGCTGCTGACGGAACGGAGCGCCGGCCTCCGGCCCGGCGAGTTGCTGCCAGCCGCTTCCAACGCGCCGGGTCGGAGACCGGCGCTCCAACGCATTGCTGATTTGCTTTCCGCGAATGTCGCGCGGCGGTTCAGGATTCCGAACAAGGGAAAGATTGTCGCTGGCTTTGACGCAGATTTTGCGCTGGTGAACTTGCGCGAAACGTTTTCGGTGCGCGCGGGGGATTTGTTTTACTGCCACCATTAGAGTCCTTACGTTGGCCGCCCGTTGACAGGGCGTGTGGTTCAGACCATCCTGCGCGGACAAACAATTTTCAAGGACGGCCGAATGATTGCACCGCCAAGCGGCCGTCTTGTCAAACCGCAACGCTGAAAAATTATGTCAGAATTATTTGGCCACACCCGCACGGTCGTCAAACCACGTTACGCGTTCATCACGCCCGACGGCTTCGTGCCGAGCGTTTTGCCTGGCTGGAGGAATGCGGTGGTCATCATCAACATTTCGCCGGTGATGAACGGCCCGCGCTTCACGCAGTTGCAGATCACGCTCGACGCGAACAGCAGCGGCGCCGGCAACACCGGCGCATTGGAACATGTCTATTACGTTCTCGCCGGAAGCTGTAGAGCGAAACTTGGCGCCAAAAACTTCAACCTGACCACGGGCAGTTACGTTTTTATTCCGCCGAAAACGAATTTTCAATTTGGCGCCGCCGCCAAGGGAACGCGGCTGCTGATTTTCCAAAAACAATTCCAGCCGCTCGCGGGCGCAAAGAAACCTGGCGTCATTGTCGGGCATGAAAGCGACGTGCAGGGCCAGCCGTTTCTAGGCAACGAAGACGCGCGCCTACAGGTGTTGCTGCCGGACCAGCCCGCATTCGACATGGCGGTGAACATTTTCACCTACCAGCCCGGCGCGACGCTGCCGTTCGTCGAGACGCACATCATGGAACACGGCCTGCTGATGTTGCGCGGCCAGGGCGTCTATCGCCTGGACGAGGATTATCATCCCGTTACGGCCGGTGACGTCATCTGGATGGCGTCGTATTGTCCGCAGTGGTTCGTGGCGATGGGCAAGATGCCCGTAAGTTACATTTACTACAAGGATGTGAACCGAGCGCCGATGTAAAATGAAAATTCCAAAATCCAAGCTCCAACATCCAGAGAAGCTCCAAGCATCAAGCTCCAAAATAATTGCGCGAGGCCGGTTTAATGTTTGGAGCTTGAAGCTTCTCTGGAGCTTGGATGTTGGTGCTTGGTGCTTCTCCGTATGAATCCCATCAAGATTAACGCAATAAAGTTGCAGGGAGAAATAGACGCTCTCGCGCTCATCACCGAGGCCACGCCGCCGGTCGTCACGCGGGTTTTGTTCTCCGAATCGGATTTACGCGGACGCGCGTTCGTAAACAATCTCTGCCGCGAAGCCGCACTGGTTTTGCGCGAGGACTCGGTCGGAAACATTTTCGCGCGCCTGGCTGGCACGGATAAAAATCTGCCGGCGGTCGCCACCGGCTCTCACATTGACGCGATTCCCAACGCGGGAAAATACGACGGCGTCGTGGGCGTGCTCGGCGCGATTGAGGCAATTCGCGCGCTGCAAGCGGCGGGTTTTCAGCCGAAGCGCTCCCTCGAGCTGATCATTTTCACCGCCGAAGAACCGACACGGTTTGGCATCGGCTGTCTCGGCAGCCGGTTGCTGGGCGGCGTGCTGTCGCTTGAACGTGCCGCCGCGCTGCGCGACCGCGATGGCAAGGATTTGGAATACTGGCGCAAGCAGGGCGGCTGCACCGGTTCGCTGGAATCCGTGAAGCTGCCGAAGGATTGCTACGCCGCGTTTGTCGAAATGCACATCGAGCAAGGGCCGGTTCTTGAAGCGGAGAATCTTGACATCGGCGTCGTTGAAAAAATCGCCGCGCCCAGCACGCTGCGGCTCCACCTCACCGGCGTGGGCGGTCACGCGGGCGCGACACTGATGCCGGACCGGCGCGACGCCTTGCTAGCGGGCGCGGAAATCGCGCTGGCGGTGGAAAAAGCCGCGACGACCAGCGGCAGCCCGGACACCGTCGGCACGACGGGAATTTTCCGCATCGAACCCGGTGCGGTGAACAGCGTTCCCTGCCGCGCGTGGCTGGAGGTTGATTTGCGCGACACGCTCGTGAAAACGCGCGACGCGGCGTTGCACCAAATTGAAGCCGCCGTGGAAGAAATTTGCACGCGCCGCAAAATCGAGTTCACGATGGAGCGTCTCAACCTCGACCCGCTCGCGATCTGCGACGTGAAGCTGGTCGAGACGGCCGTTGGCGCCGCCCGCAAACTCAATTTCTCCGTGAAGAAAATGATCAGCCGCGCGTATCACGATTCGCTGTTCATGGCGCAGGTGTGCCCGACGACAATGATTTTCATCCCGTGTTTGAAGGGTTATAGCCATCGTCCTGATGAATTTTCATCGCCCCAACAGATTGAGAAAGGCGTGCGGGTGCTGGCTGAGGTTTTAGCTGAACTTGCTCGTTGATCGGGTAAGCGCTGGACGTTGCTGTGCACGGGAAATCCATTGGTGACCATGATTCAATATGAAAAAAGAAAGCTTGTCAGACGCAGTAAACCTGCCTGAAAACCGGCCGCGCCGGGAATTCCTAAAACGCGCCGGCCTCGCCGCCGGTGTGCTCGCCTTTCACCCGTGGCGTGTGATGGCCGGCCCGTTCACGTGCGCGGATTTCGACCATCTCGTTCCCGCCGACAAAAAGCTTTCACCGGACTGGATCAAATCACTTTTCGCACGCGGCACGCCGGAAGTCTTACGCGGCCGCGAACTCAAGTTTGTCGGCATGCCTGTCGGCGGCATCGGCGCGGGCCAGCTTTATCTCGGCGGCGATGGCCGCCTCTGGCATTGGGACATTTTTAACCAGGTGCAGAACACAGGTTCAAGCGGGCCACACTACGCCAGGCCGCTCACGCCGTCCGCGCCGCTGACGCAAAAATTCTTGCTGACCATCGGCGGCCAGACTCGCACCCTGGATCGTGACGGGTTTTCCGATGTGACTTTTCGCGGCGAATATCCGGTGGGCATTGTGGATTACGCCGACGTCAGCGTGCCGCTGGCCGTGAAGCTGGAAGCGTTTTCGCCGTTCATTCCGCTGAACACCGACGATTCCAGTCTGCCCGCAACGATTCTCCAATTCACGTTGCGAAATACTTCCGCCGTGCCGGTCGAAGCGACCTTGTCCGGCGAATTGGAAAACGGCGTCTGTCTCAACCACCGCTCGCAGGACGGCGTGTTGCGCAACCGGATGGTTCGCGGAACCGGCATGACGACGCTGCTCTGTTCGGCGGAAAAATCAGCGTCTGTGCCCACGAATCGTCCGGAAATTATTTTTGAGGATTGGAACAAGGAAACTTACGATGGCTGGCAGGTCGAAGGCTCCGCCTTCGGAAGCGGGCCAGTCAAAAAATCGGAAATGCCGTCGTATCAGGGCGACGTTGGTGGCGACACGGCGCGCGTGGCCAACTCACACGGCGCCGCGCCCGGCAATTCGGTGGAGGCCAGAGACAACTGTCTCGGCAAGCTCGTCAGCTGTGAATTTACCATCGAACGCAACTTCATCACATTCTGGATTGGCGGCGGCAGGGCGCGGGAAAACTCAAAACTTGGACTGACGCTGTTTGTTGACGGAAAGCCGGTGCTGACAGCGTCAGGGCGGGATGATAATCAAATGACGCTGGAACATTTCGATGTCCGCGCATACGCCGGAACAACGGCGCGACTGCAAATTCTCGACGACGCCACTGGCGGCTGGGGCCACACCGGCGTTGGTAAAATTATTTTCAGCGACCAGCTTGCCAGCGCCGGGCCGCTGGAGGAGTTGCCGGATTTCGGCACGCTGGCCCTGGCTTTGCTCGGCGAAGCAGCGGACCTAGCCAGTGCCGACGCGACGGCACCGTTCGCAGAAAAGTTGCTTGGCACACTTGGCCGAAAATTCAAACTAGCGCCCGGCGAATCGGCCACGGTGGCGTTCGTGCTCGCGTGGCATTTCCCCAATTTGTCGCTGGCGAAACTTGGCCGCGTCGGCCGTCATTACGCCACGCGATTCAAATCGGCAAACGCCGTGTCGGATTACGTTGCCCAAAATTTTTCGCGGCTGGCAACCCAGACCAAATTGTGGCGCGACACCTGGTATGACTCGACGCTGCCGTTTTGGTTTCTCGACCGCACCTTTCTCAACACTTCCATCCTGGCGACTTCGACGACTTACCGGTTTGAGAATGGACGCTATTACGGCTGGGAAGGGGTCGGCTGTTGCGAGGGAACCTGCGGCCATGTTTATCATTATGCGCACGCGACGGCGCGGTTGTTTCCCGAACTGGAGCGCGGCACGCGCGAGCAAGTTGATTTCGGCCTCGCGCAGCAGCCAAACGGCGCGATCTTTTTTCGTGGCGAGTTTAATGACTTTCCCGCCGTGGACGGACAGGCGGGCAGCATCATGCGCGCGTTGCGTGAACATCAAATGTCGCCAGATGCGGAATTTTTGAAACGCAACTGGCCGAAAATCAAGTTGGCAACGCAATGGCTCATTACCAAGGACGCCAATGGTGACGGCCTGATCGAGAGCAACCAGCACAACACGCTCGACACCGACTGGTTCGGGCCGGTGGCGTGGTTGAGCGGACTTTATCTCGCGGCGCTGACGGCGGCGGCGACAATGGCCGATGAAGTTGGTGACGCGGAATTCGCGCGGCAATGTCGCGACATTTTTGAAAAAGGTCGGAAAAATTTGGTCGCGCAACTTTTCGACGGCGAGTATTTCATCAACAAGGTTGATCCAAAACATCTCGACGCCATCAATTCCGGCACAGGTTGTGAAATTGACCAGGTGTTCGGGCAAAGCTGGGCGTTTCAAGTCGGCTTGCCGCGCGTGTTGCCGCAGAAGGAAACCGTGACCGCACTGAAATCACTTTGGCGTTACAATTTTTCGCCGGATGTCGGACCGTATCGCGAAGTCAACCAACCGGGGCGCTGGTATGCGGTCGCGGGCGAGGCGGGGTTGCTCATGTGTTCCTTTCCGCGTCGCGATTGGAATTATGCGCAGGCCAAGGGCAAAGGCCCGGACTGGGCGGCGGGGTATTTTAACGAGTGCATGAACGGTTTTGAATATCAGGCCGCCAGCCACATGATTTGGGAAGGTCTGACGCTCGAAGGCCTCGCCGTGACGCGTGCCGTGCATGATCGTTACCACGCTTCGCGCCGCAATCCGTGGAATGAAATCGAGTGCGGCGATCATTATGCCCGCAGCATGGCGAGTTACGGCGTCTATCTCGCCGCGTGCGGCTTCGAATATCACGGGCCGAACGGTCATCTGGGCTTCGCGCCAAAAATCTCCCCGAAGAATTTCAAATGCGCGTTCACGAGCGCAGCAGGGTGGGGGACGTTTTCACAAAAAATTGAAAACGGAAAAATCGAGGCGGGAATCGTTGTGCGTTCGGGAACATTGCGGCTGAAAACATTCGCGCTCGCCATCGCGGACGGCGTGAAGGTGTCGGCGGTGAAATCGCGGTTGGGCAAAACGGAGATTCGTGCTGAATTAAAGCTGGTTGGTCAGCGTGCGCTCATAACATTTCCCGATCAGATTCACCTCACTCCCGAAAGTGATTTTCACCTCACTCTGACCTGAAGCCAGGACAAAAAGGCATCATCCGCGCCGCTGGTTGAGGCGGTAGCTTTCCGGCGACAGGTGGAAATGTTTTTGGAAGGCCTGACGCAGGCGTTGGTAGCTGGCGAAACCGGCCCGGCCAATCACATATTTGACGGGCACATCCGTCTCGCGCAGCAGGAGCGCGGCGCGGGAGATGCGGCAGCGCTGGATTTCGTTGAGCAATGATGAGCCGGTGATGGATTTGAACCGTCGTTCCAGCGTCCGCCGGTTGATGCCCGTGTGCTGCGCGATGTCCGGCATGCCAATCTGATTGTGGCTCTGGCTCCAGATGAAATCCATCGCGGCATCCACCACGGCGTCGCCGGAGCGGGTGGCTTCCGGTTCGCCGGTCGCCGTGGCATCCATCAGGAAGTGCGACAGCAGGCCGATGGCCTGCCAGGAAAACTGAAGCGAATTGCGCGTGCCGGCGGCGTCCACGGACTCCACCAGATAGCGGAATTGTTTCTCGAAGAGCCGGCGGTTGGCGACTTGGATCAAATTTTTGTTGAGCCGGAAATTTCCGTCGCGCAGCCAGCGATGGGGCAGGTTGCCGTTGAAATTGATCCAGACGTTGGACCAGCCGATGGCCTTGACTGGGCGATGCCGGTGCCACTCGCCCGGCTGATACAGCAAGGCGTCACCGGCGCGCAATGCCTGGCGTCCTTGTTTGGTCTGCAATTCGCCCTGTCCGCTGGTGATGAGTGCGAGGCAGAACTCGCTCAGCACGCGGCCTTCCTCCCAGTTGAACGCGTAATACGAAGGATGGCCGGGACGCGGATAAGATTGGTGCGGACTGACCTTTTCCCAGCCGGCGTGGGTGACATAAAACGGCTCTTGAAAAAGCCGGTCATTCAGTGGCAGGGCGTGGGCGCTGCTTTCTGCGTGTCGCATTTCGACTGACAGTAGGGAACCGTGGTCAGCATTTCAAATGGATATTCACCATGTTTGTCACAATCTGCGGCATGCCAATGTTGTAAAATAAACGCTAAAATGTTTCGTCGAACCTCGCCTGGCGGGCGCATCATGCCTTTACTAAACCCAAGCGCTGTTGATGGAATTAAAATTTTCTCCGGCAGAAAACTCCTGCTGATGTTCTTGGCGGGCGAACCGGTTCCGATCCGCAGGGCAATTTTTTATGAGCATGTTTGACACTTTCGGCAAGGCCGCCGGCTCCACCGGTCGGAAGGAAAACACCTTGCGCAAACTGGAACGGCTCAACAAGACGCTCCGCCACGAAGAACCGTATCGCGTGCCCGTCAGCGATTTTTTCTGGGGCGGTTTCACCCGGCGCTGGCGGCAGGAGCTTGGCCTGCCCGATGATGCCAATCCGTATTACCACTACGACCTCGACTGGATCGTGACCGTGCCGAACATGGACCCGTGGATTCGCCCGTTCACGACGCTCAAGCAGGACGCCGAGGAGGTCGTGGTGAAAACCGGTTTCGGCGCGATCATGCACAAGCATTTTCAACTGCCCATGCCGGAGATGCGCGCGGGAAATTGATTCGTTCGAGAAACTGGAACAGGCCAGGTTCGATGATCCACGCGACCGGCGTCGTTTTTTTGAAGCGGGCGATAATCAGATTGCCGGTGTCGGCGACGGTTTCGAGCGCGATTCACCGGCGTGGATTGACACCGTAAAATCGCTGCGACCGGATTTTCCTGTTTTCGGCAGCATGATTGAAGTGAGCGAATGTCTCACGCGCCTCATCGGCCAGCAAAACGCCATGCTCTGGATGGGCGAGTTTCCCGAACGCATGGGCGCGGTCCTCAACCGCATTGGCGCGCATTATCTTGAATGTGCCAGGGCGGAGATTGACGCGGGCAGGGGACTGCTGGACGGCTTCGTGATCTGGGGTGACGTGGCCTACAAAAAAGGCATGCTCTTCTCGCCGCGTTATTGGCGCGAATATTTCAAGCCGTGGGTGGCGCAGATGACCGAATACGCGCACGCCAGCGGACTGCCGGTGATTTACCACGGTTGCGGCAACGTGAAGACGATTTTCCAGGATTACGTTGACATGAAAATTGACGCCTACAATCCGCTGGAGGTGAAAGCCGGGATGGACTGCGTTGAATTGCGCCGTCAATACGGCCACAGCATCGGCTTCTGCGGCAACAGCGACATGCAGATTTGGGAAAGCGGCGACCGCGCGGCCATCCGGCGCGAAGTGTTGCGCAAACTTAATGCGGCGAAGGGCGGCGGCTACATTTTTCAATCCGACCATTCGGTGAGCAGCGCCGTGTCCGGCCACACCTACGATTACATTGTGAAACTGGTGCGCGAATTTGGGAATTATCCGATTCGACTTCCGGCGGAATTTGAAGAGAATATCTGACCAGCACGAACCACCAGAATTTATGCAAGACTTGAAACCGCTCCACGATGCCGTCCTCAACGGCGACGCCAAAACCGCCAAGGCCATCACCGAAGCCGCGCTCGCCGCCGGCGTCGCGCCGCTGACGCTCGTTCAAGAATACATGATGCCCGCGATGTCCGAAGTAGGCCGCCGGTTCGAGTGCAACGAATATTTCGTGCCCGAACTCCTGCTCGCCGCCCGCGCCATGAAGGCCGCGCTGGAGCTGATTCGTCCGTTGCTCGTCGCCAGTGGAGCGCAACCCGTCGCTCGCGTTGCTCTCGGCACGGTCAAAGGTGATTTGCACGACATCGGGAAAAATCTTGTCGCCGCCATGCTCGAAGGCGGCGGTTATGAGGTCATTGATCTCGGCGTGAATGTGACGCCGGAACAGTTTATCGCCGCCGTGAAGGACAAAGGCGCGAACATCATCGCCATGTCCGCGCTGCTGACCACGACGATGCCCTCGATGAAAACCACCGTGGACGCGCTCAAGCAGGCCGGCGTCCGCGATCAGGTGAAGGTGCTGATCGGCGGCGCGCCGATCACCCAGAAATACGCGGATGAAATCGGCGCGGACGGTTTCAGCGAAAGCGCCGCCGGTGCCGTGGCTGCTGCCAAAAAAGTTTTGAGCTGAATTGAAACCGGAACCATGCAGTAGGACAGGCGTCACGCCTGTCTCAAACTTAAAAATTCCCGCTTGAGTGGTTCTGGCGGCCCGCCAACCCGGGAACCATTGGGTGGCTGATTTGCTGGAAGATGGAGACAGGCGCGACGCCTGTCCTACGGTGAACTGCAATCATCCGCGCCGTTTCAACTGCATCGTTCCGGTTAAAACCCCGGTTCAGCTTGCCGTCGAGAAGCTCATTTCCTCCGCGTAAATATTCTGAAACGACTCGTCGTCATTGAGCGAAACGTGCTTCACGCGTTTCGCAATCGCGTCCCACTTTTCCGCGTCCTCGAACAATGCCATCTTTGCGCCGAGCAGCGCGGTGTTGCCGGCGGGCACGACGCGGTTCAGCGGCATCCGCAGCAGGCCGATTTTTTGCGCGCTGGTGCGGCTGATGTAATTGCCGAACGCGCCGGCGAGATGAACCTGTTTCAACTCGTCAACCGTCGCGCCGAAATGCTTCGTCAGAATTTTCAGTCCGGCGGCAATCGCGCCCTTGGCCAGTTGCAGTTCCCGCACATCGCGAGGATGCAGGGAAACTTTCCCGGCCAGCGGCATTTCGCGGCGGTTGGCCATGCGTCCGTTCGGATGAATCCACTCCAGTTCCAGTCCCGCTGCGACGGCATCCACCAGGCCGCTGCCGCACAAGCCGCGCGCCTCGCCGCCGCCGATGACGCGGCAGGAGAGAAAATTGTCTTCCACGCGCACCTCGCTGATCGCGCCGGTCGCTGCACGCATCCCCTGCGAAATCCGCGCACCCTCGAACGCCGGCCCGGCGGCGGTGGAGGTGCAAAGAATTTTTTCGCGGTTGCCGACGACGACTTCGCCGTTCGTGCCGAGATCCATCAACGCCACCAGGTCGCGGCTCTCGTGCAAGCCGGTGGCGACAATGCCGGCCAGTATGTCCGAGCCGACAAAGCTGCCAAGGCACGGCAGAAATTCCACAACCGTCTCGTCGGGCAAATCCCAGCCGAGTTCGCGCGGTGAAAATTTGAAACGGCCGGGCTGCTCCGGTTGAAACGGATGCGCCGCCATCGGCGCGACGTTCACGCCGCAGAACAAATGGTGCATGATCGTGTTGCCGACGATAACGACGCGGGACAACCCTTCCTTCCCGTAGCAGCCGACGTGAGGAGGCTCCAATTGATTGCCGATTGCCGATTGCCGATTGCCGATTCGAGTTTGAGCGTCATTACCTCGGCGGCTACAAGTTTTGGAAGCCGCAACCAAAAGCTGCGCCACCATTTCGCCGAGTTGCCCACGGATGAGCCGCTGCAATTTCGCCTGCCCGCCGTGCATCGCAAATTCGACGCGGCTCATGATGTCGCCGCCGTGACGGGCCTGCGCGTTGAGCGCAGTCTGCACGGCCAGCACGTTGCCGTTCGTCAAGTCGAGCAGTTGCGCGGCAATCGTGGTGCTGCCGAGATCTATCGCGATGCCCAAGCCTGCGCGCGGTGTGAACTTAAATGAAGTCTGGTCGGAGAGAATCGCCGCCTCCCACTGCGCGAGTTCCAATTCCAAATCGGCGGTCACGGAATGCCGGCACGCGAGGCGCCAGCCGTTTGCCAGTTCGGCGGGTGTGAGCAGATATTTTTCATCGGTGCCGATGGAAAGATTGCCTGCCAAAACTTTTACGCGACAGCCTTGGCAGCGTCCGCGACCGCCGCAGGGAAACTCTACGCCTTGCGCAAACAGCACGTCTTGCAACCGCGTGCCGGAGGCCACGTCGAGTTGCAGGTCGGCCGGGGAAAGTTTCAGCGCAGGCATGGCGTCAGATTTTTTCCGCGCCGATGAGCAGCACGTCGGAACGCAGGCCGACGCGTTCGCCGGGATTGAGTTTCAGAAATTCGCTATCGCTCCAATCCGCGTCGAGCAACCGTTTGAGCCAGCCGAGGTCGCCGGGCAACTTTTCAAATTTCCAGCCGTGTTTCTCCGCGATGCCGCGTGCGGCGGCCTCCCATTTTTTCGCCTCCGGCGCGGGCGTGTCAATGAACGCCAGCCGCTCGTAGTGCTGCGTGAAGTTCTGAAATTGTTCGAGGAGAAAGTCGGCGTTCTCCTCGCCGTATTTTTCCACGAGCTTTTCGCGCGTGACATTCGAGTTCGGGCCGAGGGTGAAATTCTGCTGCCGGATTTCGTCGTTGGCCGGGGAATTTTCCAGCCAGCCGGCGCTTTGAAAATAAGTGCCGGGCTGCGCTTCCAGTTGCGCGAGATAACACTGGCTGCTGCCGAGCAGCATCCCGATGCAATCGTGCGCCCGGGGAATCACCACCGGCACCGTGCGCGTCTGCAATCCGATGACGCCGCGATTGCACAGTCCATAGCCGATGGCGATGGCGTCGCACTGGCCGGCGGGCACGGCGTCAATCGCGCTTTGCAGAGCGGCGCGGAGGTTTTCCCCGGAGCCTTCGTGCAGGCCCATATCCAGATGCCGGAACGTGACGATGCATTTGGCGCTGGCGGCGAGCAGTTCCAGTTCCCGCTGGAAAACGGGGCAGGCGATGACATGCAACCGCAGCCGGCTCATAAAATTATTTCGCGTGAAGCTGCCGGTGCAGTTCGCGGATGAATTCCGGCGAAGTGCCGCAGCAACCGCCGATGAAATTGGCCCCGGCCGCGAGAACTGCGGGAACGTAGCCCGCAAATTCCGCCGCCGTCATCGCATAGACCGCCTTGCCATCTTTCATTTGTGGCAAGCCGGCGTTGGCCTTGATCCAGATGGGATGACCGCCCGCCGCTGATTTTAGGCGCGCACAAATTTTCACGAAGCCGGCGATGCCCTGGCCGCAATTCGCGCCGATGACATCCGCGCCCGCCTCGACGAGCGCGGCGGCGGCCTGTTCCGGCGTGGTGCCCATCATGGTGCGGTCTTTGTCTTTGCCAGAGTCGAACACCATGCTGGCCACCACCGGCAGGCCGGTGGCTTTGGCGGCGGCGATGGCGATGCGCGCTTCGTCCAAGTCCTGCATCGTTTCCACGACGAGACCCTGCGCGCCGCCGCTGGCGAGCGCCTGCGCTTGCTCGGAAAATGCGGCGAGCAATTCCGTTTCGGTCACGTCGCCGTTCATCAACAATTTTCCATTCGGCCCGATGGAGGCAAAGACGAGGGCGCTGCTGCCCGCCGCTTCACGCGAAATCCGCGCGCCGGCTTCGTTGATGATTTTCACTTTGTCCGCCGCGCCCGCCTCGGCCAGCCGAAAACGATTTGCGCCAAAGGTGTTCGTCAAAATGATTTGCGAACCGGCGGCGACGTAGGCGCGGGCAACTTCGGCAACTTTTTCAGGATGCGTAAGGTTCCAAAGATCGGGCGTATCGCCCGGCGCGAGGCCGCGCGCCTGAAGCTGCGTGCCCCACGCGCCGTCGGTCAGCACCGGCCCGGCGGCAGTAATTTTTTGGATGAAGGGATGAATGTTCATGGCGTAAATCGGTTGTGCCGACGCGGTAAAATTTAATTCTGGATCGGCTTGTGCTGGGTCATTTTCGTGTCCTGCCAACAGTGTGGAAAGGAAAAAATCAGACGGATAATTTGAACCGGGCCACGCGCCCCAAGCCTTCGTCCGTATGCTGACCTCGCCTGGCTTTGTCGCAATGTAACCGACGCCTTAACACGTCTGGCATTTTAAAAGCCGAATCAGCCTTGATTTACAGGTTTGATCAATTACCCGTTGTGTCGCAAAACGGACTCTTAAATGTTTCGCGGCAAGCAGATTTTGTCCACATTATGGCGTCCATTAACCCAAACGCAGGCAAACCAAAGGTCACGCAACCATAATCATTGATGAATGCCATCACGCCCAACCCTCTGCTCGGCGTCGGACTGCACGCGGTCGGCGCGCTCTTCGCCGCGACGTGTTATACGCCGCAAAAAAAAGTCAAGGGCTGGGCGTGGCAGACCTACTGGCTCACGCAGGCGTCGTTCTGCTGGTTCCTGCTGCCCATCGTCGGCGCGTGGCTGACGATTCCCGATTTGCTGACGGTGCTGCACGAAGCGCCGACAAGCGCGATGCGCAATTCATTTCTGCTCGGCGCGGCCTACGGCATCGGCGGAACGGCCTTCGGCATTTCGATCCGTTACATCGGATTTTCGCTCACCTACGCCATCGCGGTCGGGCTGTCGAGCGTGCTCGGAACGATGATTCCGCCGCTGGTCAAAGGCACGCTGGGCGACATCTGGCACAAGCCGGGTGCCGGCTGGGTGCTGGGGGGAATCGTCGTGGGCACGCTGGGCATCGCTTGTGCCGGCTGGGCCGGATGGCTGAAGGAGAAAGATTTGACGGCGCAAAAAAGTCGCGGCGAGTTTTCACTCGCGAAAGGTTTGTCGCTGTCGCTGCTGGCCGGCGTGCTGTCGGCGGTTTATG
>ODAK010001565.1_pt1 | contig 24711 bp, 21 predicted proteins | sample 1539591 | NCBI WGS metagenome assembly ODAK01 (sample SAMEA3539303, study PRJEB22396) | soil metagenome | biome: tundra; feature: field; material: soil | place: USA | collected 2010-05 | depth 0.15 m | reverse complement strand
GCTCCCCTGCCATCAACGCCTTTGTTCTCAGCAACGCTCAGCAACGTCCTGCCGGTCTTGGACAGCAGTGATCGGAGATGGAGTTGTATTGTGACAGCGTCAGCGGATTGGCGGCGGCACCGGTTCTCAAAGTCTTCAGATTGATGCTCTGGAACATCGCCGTGTAAGTGCCGTTGAAATAGATCTGGCTGTCGCCTACGTTCTTGAATGACAGCCACTGCAGTGGCATGCCCCAACCGCCCTGTCCCGGCTGCACTGAATAGTCGACAATCTGCGTATGAGGACCCTGTCCGTTGAAAGAGTCGACATAGTTGGACACATTCGTTTTGCCGGTCGGAAACAGCATCCCGATACCAAACTGAATATTGCCTTTGGTGTTTTCTTTGGGATCCCAGACCCATCCATTTACCATGAAAGCACTGTCGCCGAGACCCGACGAAGTGTATACGATCGGAGAGTTATTCGAGTGACGGCTGGCGAGAAGAAGAGGAGCGTCCGCGGTAACGCTAAAGCGGGATGTCACCTGGTAGGTAATAGCGTAGTTCTGAAGATTGATTTTGTTCTCAACCTGTGTTCCCTGCTCGATCCTGTAAGTTTGTTCCTGCGGTCCGACGAAATGCCGGAAAGAGGATTGATGCCTATAACCTACGTTTAATTCGAAGTCACCGGCCTGCAGATACCCGCCTTCACTTTCAGGCCCACCCACTTCACCGTTGGAACGCGAAATGATGCAGCCCTGGCCGAATGCTGGCTGTACCGCGGAAACACATGCGATGGCAGACAAAACCAGCGCAAGCTTATTACTTGCTTTCATTTATCCTCCTGAGTTAAATCCTGATATTCATAGGCGCGCGTAGCTCCCGCAGCGCGATCCGATAGATTGATGTTTGATGATAAGGGCGGGAACAGAATGAAACAATACTTCGAACGCACTATCAGGGTAGGTTACGGACAAGAGCCTGCGGTGCGGGGACCTTACGATCGCCAGTCAGCCATTCGAGACGTTCTACAAGCTCGGTTTTCTTAATCTCACCCTGCACTCGCGACAGGATGACTCCGTCTTCATCGAGAAAGGCGGTATCCGGGACCGCTTCGCCCATCCTGAGACGGTCCAGGTCATCGCCGGTCGTACCTGTCCAAACCGGAAAGTCGATCTTATATTTCTGAATGAATTCGGGAATGGCTTTGACACTCTTCTTATCGTCGAGCGAAGCGCCGATAAAGACAACGCCTTTGGACGCCCGGGCTTTCTCGACGTCGACAAACATGGGCATCTCATCACGGCACGGGACGCACCAGGTAGCCCAGAAATTAAGCACTACGAGCTTCCCACGGTAATCCTTCAGGTGAACTTTTTTTCCGTCGAGATCTATAAGGTTAAGGTCTGCCGGAGCGGCTTTCCTGGGTGCACTCAGGAGAGCGAAAGAACAGACGAGGAGCCCCAACAGAGACAGGGGCAGGACTTTTGAAGACACACGTCATCTATCCCACATCGAAATAAGGAAAGGCAATAGTGGAAACGCAGTAGAGAGTTTCGCCGGCATTCGGAATGACAAACCAGCTGTCGTCGGCAGTACTTACAGTCGCGGGATCCATATAGCCGAGGTTGAGCCTCCGGCAGTGTTCCTCTGGGATGGCTGTTGCAAGGGTGACCTGAATCCGCAGGGTTTCTAGCTTACGGTCGGCGTCCCATGAGCCGAGGCCGCGAAGGTGCGTCGAGTGAGCGAGAACTCCACCCGGATAATCCCTGAAGCTGTCCCACTGACCAAGGAAGTAATCGCGACAGTGATAACCGATCTCATCTATAAGGTGCCCGTGCACACGGCTTACTTCCGAAATGTGCGGCGCGTAGATGACGACTTCGCCGCCATCGGCAACGGCGCGCTCCACTTTGTACATGCCCTTCGCGCCGGTCCATAAGTCTGTGTACATCCGAGGCAGGATAGCGAGGACTCGCCGGAGCGGTTGATCGAGCCGAACGATGTGCCGTTCCGCTGACAGTGCAGAGGCAGCTTGCCAGGTTTCAACTGTCGGCCCGCAATAGATTCCTGCAACTCCATCGTGCGTAACAACCGGCGCGAGCAGAGAATGCGGCCGATCGATCAATTCCACAGCACGATGAATCACGGCCCTCACCGCAGTATCTCTGGTTCCTATAATTTCGAAGTTGGTTACAAGCGCGCCCAGCCAGTGTGTGAAGTCGATGATCTCCGCGCCTGCGATGCCCGGGAAGAAATATTTCGCGCCACCCGAGAATCCCGCCACCTCATGCGGAAAGACAGGTCCGCAGATGAGGATGTGATCGTAATCCAGAATGAGGCGGTTCAAAGTTACCGATACGGGCTGCCTGCAGATACCGTTTGTGAGGCGTTCGATTTCTGCCGCCGGGATGGTGCCAGGCGTGATGAAGGTCGCGGGGTCCTCCCAGCGATGATTGAAGATCCTCCTGGCGCCGGAGTAACCACCGGACACTGGCCGTCCCACGTGGCGGGACAAGGCTTCATCCGACATGGGAGCATGCGTGCCCAGCGCGACCAGATAGTCGAGCGCTGTGACACGAGGGCCGAGTTCGCGCTCCAGGATGCCATACATAAGCGGCATCGGCATGGTTCGCGTTGAATCCGGAATCAGGACTAGGATGCGGCGACCGTCCACGGGCAGTGCGGCCAGGCCCGCTGCGGCAATGGCACTCACCTCACTTTCCGAAAGCCAGCCAGTAGTGAGACCCTTCCCGAAGATCACTTGCGATCGAAGTCCTTTATCATTTCGACGCGGCCCATCATCGAAAATCCTACGAGCATGGCGAGCGGCATGAGCAGGCTGAGGCCGATGAAGACGGGCGTGTAGCTATGCGTGACGTCGAGCGTTCGTCCGACCGCCCAGGTACTAATCGCGGACCCGATAGTCGAGCCGGTGCCTGCAATGCCGTAGACGGAGGCCACGGCGCGCGGCGGGAAGTAATCGCCCGACAGGCTGTGAACGGCGATCGACCAGAAGATCCAAAAGAAGACGGCGATGGAGATGAGCGTGACGGTCCAGAACAGCGAGTGCGCGTAGACGGCGAAGATTCCGGCGGGCGAGAGGACCGTGGCAATCGCCATGAGAGCTTTGCGCGTACGGTTCACGCTCCAGCCGGCGCGCTGCAGAACCAGAGTGAGATAACCGCCGGTGACATTACCGATGCCCGCGACCAGAAACGGAATCCAGGCGACAGCGCCGATCTGGGCGAGGTTGAGGCCACGATCGCGCGTTAGAAATTCTGGAATCCAAAAGACGAAAAAGTACCAGAGGGGGTCGGCCAGGAAACGGCATGCGAAGACGGCCCAGGTCTGGCGATAGCGGATCAAAGCCGACCAGGGAATGCGGCTGTCGCGCGCGTCGGCGATATCGGTGCGCGCCATTTCAGGGTGAAGATAACGGAAGATCTGGAAAGCCGCCACCCATAAGAGGCCCAGCGCACCCGTGATTACGAAGGCGCTTCGCCATCCGAAGCGGAGCGTCACCCACACGACTAGCGGAGGCGCGATAACCGAACCAAGACTTGAACCACTGTTGCAGATGCCGATCGCGAGAGTGCGTGCGTCGACGGGTACCCACTTGGCGGTAGCTTTGGCGAAGGCTGGCCAGGAGCCGGCTTCGCCGAGCCCGAGTATGCCGCGAAAGAGTCCGAGGCTGAAAGGTCCACGAGCGAAAGCGGTCAGGGCGTCGGCGATGGACCACCAAAGGATGGAGAGAGTCAGGCCGCGCCCCACGCCAAGCCTGTCCAGCGCCCATCCGGCGAAGGTGTAAGAGATGGCGTAGACGATGAGGAACGCGTTGACGATGGCCGCGTACTGGCCATTGCTCATGTGAAATTCGGCGCGCAAGGTGGGCGCGAGCACGGAGACAACCTGGCGATCGATGTAATTGATGGTCGTTTCGCCGAGGAGAAGCGCAACCAGACAGATGAGAGCCGCGCGGGAGAAGACGGCTTCGAAGGACGCCGCGTTGTCCTCAGGGATTGCTTTGCGGTTCAACGTTGCCTGGGTGTGTGGCATCGAGCGGCTGGCCAACGCGAGGTTAGCACAGCAACAGGATAGCGGGAATTTGTGGGAGAATCTAAGGCGCTATGAGATCTTTTCTGCTCGCCCTGACTTTGACTCTGACGACGCTAAGCATGGCCGACGCGGCGCCCGCCGATTGCGATCGCGCTTGTCTGAAGGGCTTTATCGCGCAGTATCTGGACGCGATGGTTGCGCATAAGCCGTCCGCGGTGCCGCTGAGCGACAAGGTGAGGTTCACGGAAGACACGGTGGATATGAAGGTCGGCGAGGGGCTCTGGAGGGATGCTTCGAAGATCCGTGGATACCGGCAGGATATTCTCGACGTGCCGCAGGGTGTCGCTGCATCCCAGGTGATCGTGGAAGAAGCAGGTTCACCGGTGATGCTGATGCTGCGGCTGAGGGTGGCGGATAAGAAGATCACGGAGATCGAAACGCAGGTGACGCGGAAGCAGAGCGAGGGCGCTTTGTTCGCGATCGATGCGCTGCAAACGGCGAATCCTCTGATGTCCGCGGCACCTTAGAAGTCGCAGGTGATGTCGAGAGAGGACGCGATCAAGACCGCGATGTTTTATCCCTCGGGGCTGAAGATCGGGAGCTTTGAAAAAGTGGACGCGCCTTTCGCACCGGATGCCTATCGCATCGAGAATGGGGCTCGGTCGGCTGGCCAGGGCTGCGCGCGGAAGGGCTGCGAGAACATGAAGGCGCAAACGATCATGGAGCATCCAGGGATCACGACCCGTGTGATTGCCGTCGATGAGCCTCTGGGCATAGTTCTGCTGCGCATGAATTTCGGGCAGACGAAGTCGTATGGCGAGGGCAATGCACTGATCGTCTGGGAAGCGTTTAAAGTGTACGGCGGTCAGATCCACGCGGTCGAGGCATTTATGAAGATCATGCCTGTGAGTTCGGGATCGGGCGGCTGGAATTGAACGCGTGAACGCGACTGAAGTCGCGTGTACCACCAGCAAGCTTTAGTTGGACGCCAGAAGTCCCTTCTCCGCCAGAGCCTTTTTCAGGATCGCGCCGGCCTTGGGGAATTCCTTGCGGGAGTTCGCCATGAAGATGCCTTTGGTTTCCATCAAAGGAGTCCAGCCGAGCGTGTTCTTCGCGTTGACGTCCGCGCCGTGATCGACGAGGAACTGCACGAGCGAAGGCTGATTCGAAAGCACCGCGCCATGGAGGGCGGTCATGCCGTTCCAGCGCGGGTCGCCGACGCCGAGATTCAGCAGATCGTCCATATTGAGCGGGTAATCGAGCAGAGTGTACTCCGCGCCGCCGGTCATCGGATAGTTGCCGAAGTTGGTGTGAGCGTTGATCGGGTTGCCGAGTTCCAGCGCGAGCTTCACCGCTTCGAGGCGTTCGGGTTCCGGCACACCGGTAAGAGGTCCGGGGCTTTCGCCTTCGTAATAATCGAGGCCGGCGGCAGCCATGAGGGGCGTGACACCGACTTCCGTATTGATGTTCGGGTCGGCACCGTGATCCTTGAGCAGGCGCATGAAGGCCGCATCACCGTTGCGCGCGGCGCAATAGAAGGGCGTGGCGCCGACATAGCTGAGATGATGCCGGCCGAGGTTGATGTTCGGGGGATTGCGGGTGGTGCCGAGGCCCTTGGTCATCGGCATTTCTTTCCAGGTGATGCGGACGTTGGGATTGGCTCCTTTGGCAAGCAATTTCGCCGCTAACTGGAGCGCGGACACGTTGCCGGTGGGGCGCGGCACGGTGTCGGGAACTTCGGCCAGTCCGGCGGCTTCCCACGAGGCGCCCGGTTTGCGCTGCCATACAAGCGTGTGCAGGGTGGAACCGCGCGGATCAGCCGCATTGGGATTGGCGCCGAGGTCGAGCATTACCGACGCAAGGTCGTAGAACGCGTTTACCGCCGCGATGTTCAGCGCGGTGGTGCCGTCGGGTGCCTGGTCTTCGATGTTCGCGCCGAGTTTGATCAGCGTCTTTGTTGTTTCGATGCGGTTATTCAGAACGGCAAAAAGCAGGGCCGTGTAGCCGGCTTTTGATTTCGCTTTGAGGTCCGCACCGAATTCCACGAGCATGGCAGTGGCGTCGGAGTTACCCTCGCCCGCGGCCCACATCAAAGCGGTCTGGCCTCGGAAAGGCTCGACAGCGTTCACTTTCGCGCCATGAGTTAGAAGCATCTTGACAGCGTCCACTTTGCCGTTCAGCGAAGCGGTCATCAGCGCGGTTTCGCCATCTTCCGAAGCGCTGTTGGCGTCGACACCGGCTGTCAGCAGGCGTTCAATAATCTTCGCGTTGCCATTGGTGCAGGCGAGCGTAAGGGGCGTGATGTTGTAGCGAGTCTTCGCGTTGACGTTTGCGCCGGCGTCGATCAGCAGATTCGTGAGTTCCAAATCGTTCTGCTGGACGGCCCAAAACAGAGGCGTGGAACTGTCTGCGGAGGTGGCGTTGACGTCAGCCTTCGCGGCGAGAAGGGAGCGGACGGCAGTGACATTGCCGGATTTGACCGCGTCAACGAGACGCGCATCGGTGCCGGCCGTTGCAGTGCAAACCCCCGCAGTCAAAACTGCGGCCATCATCCACGTGTTGATTCGACTCATAGCTCGGCTGCGTCCTTCCCTGGCTGGTGCACATTATATAATGTCGGACACATGCGCGGAATCGCCAGTGGAGTTCGGCAAAGTCGAAGACTGTCAATAGTTTGTGTTCCCTGGCTTATTCTTTGCGGTTTCGCTGCGGCCGCGCCCGCGCCGGATTCGCGCCAGATGACCGCCGAAGCGCTCCAGAAATACTGCGACACCTGTCACAGCAGCAAGGTGAAGACGGCCGGGGTGGTGATCGATCCTTCGGCTCTGAGCCAGCCGGGCGGGATTGCCGGACCCAATGCCGAGATATGGGAACGCGCGGTGAGGCAACTTCGTGCGAAGAGTATGCCGCCGGTAGGGATGCCCCGCCCTGACGGCGCTACATACGAGAAGCTCGCGAACTATTTAGAGACGGCGCTCGATCAGGAAGCGGCTGCGAAGCCGAATCCGGGGGAGTTGCCGAACCTGCACCGGCTCACGCGCACTGAGTACAAGAACTCAATCCGCGACCTTCTGGGGCTGGACAACCTCCCGAAAGAAATGGATTACACGCTGCTGTTGCCCGCCGACAACGCGAGCAGCGGCTTCGACAACATAGCCGACCTTCTGTACGTTTCGCCGGTCGTGATGGAGCGCTATCTCGATACGGCGACCAAGATCAGCAGGCTCGCGGTGGGCGATCCGGCGATTCCGGTGATGGAGAACATTCACCAGATGCCGCTTGAACAGCCGCAGGAATCGCGAGTGGAGGAACTGCCGTTTGGAACGCGCGGCGGCATCGCGGTGAAGAGCTATTTTCCGCTGGATGCCGAATACGAATTTCATGTGGAATTATCGGGCGCGGCGCGCGAAGCGCACCAACTCGAACTCACGGTCGACGGCGAACGTAAGGGACTGGTCACGATCGGCGGCACTGGACGCGGTGGGCGCGGCGGCAGCGCACCGACGGATTTCCGAATTCCGGTTAAGGCCGGTCCAAGACTGATCGGCGTTACGTTTATTCAACACACCGAAGCACTGGATGAGGGTACGATGCGCGCACGCCAGCGCAGCCGCGGGAATCAGCCGGCGGTGGGCGCCATGACGGTTCGTGGACCTTATAATGCCACCGGTTCGGGCAACACGCCGAGCCGCGAGAAGATTTTCACCTGTCATCCACAGAGTGCGGCCGAGGAACTTCCGTGCGCGAAGCAGGTGCTTGCGACCCTGATGAGGCGGGCGTACCGACGGCCCGTTAACGACTCGGACGTCGCGAAGCTGATGCCGTTCTACGAGACGGGGCGCAAGGATTCAACGTTCGATCACGGCGTGCAGATCGCGCTCGAGCGCCTGCTGGTGAGCCCGCAGTTCCTGTATCGCATCGAGCGCGACCCTGCTACGGCGGTGCCCGGCGCTACTTATAAGATCAACGACCTGGAACTGGCTTCGCGGCTGTCGTTCTTTCTGTGGAGCAGTGGGCCTGACGACGAGTTGATGAATGTCGCGGTCGCCGGGAAACTCAGGCAGCCTGACGTACTCGAAAAACAAGTCCGGCGCATGATGGCTGACGCGCGGTCGGAATCGCTTGTCAACAATTTCGCGGCGCAGTGGCTTTTCCTGCGCGACGTGGAAGTGAAGGAGCCGGATCTCTTCCTCTTCCGCGATTTCGACGAAGGTCTGCGCAAGTCTTTCGAGCGTGAGACCGAGCTGTTTCTGGACAGTATTTTGCGGGAAAACCGCAGCGTGAAGGAATTGCTGACGGCGAATTATACGTTTATCAATCAGCGGCTCGCCGAACATTACGGGATCCCGAATATTCGCGGCAGCCAGTTCCGGCGGTATACGTTCCCGGAGGGCAGTCCCCGAAGCGGTCTGCTTGGCCAGGGAAGCGTGCTCACCCTGACTTCTTATTCGACACGGACTTCGCCGGTACTACGCGGCAAGTATGTGCTGGAAAATCTTCTGGCATCGCCGCCGCCTCCGCCGCCTCCGAATGTTCCTTCGCTGAAGACGGAAGGCAACAAATCGGGTGAACAACTTTCATTGCGCGAAGCGATGGTGCAGCATCGGGCGAACCCGGCGTGCGCGAACTGTCATGCGCGGATGGACCCTATCGGTTTTGCGATGGAGCATTTCGATGCCGTCGGCAAGTGGCGGGAGCAGGATGCGGGCAAGCCGATCGATGTTTCCAGTAAACTGGCAGACGGGACCGTCGTCGACGGGGTTGATGGCGTGAGGGATCTCGTCCTGCGCGATCCGCAGCGTTTCGCCGGCGCGGTGACGGAGAAACTGCTGATGTATGCGACAGGGCGCAACGTGCAATATTTCGATGCTCCGGCGATCCGGCGCATTGTGCGCGCTTCGGCCGCGAACGATTACAAATTCTCCGATCTGGTTTTAGGCATCACCGAAAGCGTTCCGTTTCAGACCCGGATGGTTGCGGCGAATAAGAACGAAGAGAAGTGAAGAGGGAAAAGCCATGAACTTCATTACGAAGAAGGCCGTATCACGACGCACTCTGTTGCGGGGCATCGGTGCATCGCTGGCACTGCCGATGCTCGATTCGATGATCCCGGCGCTGAATGCGCAGTCGGTGAAGGCCGTTCCCCGCCTCGGCTTCGTCTACGTCTCGCACGGCATCATCTTCGATCAGTGGAAGCCGGTGAAGCTCGGGCGCGACTTCGAACTCACGCCGAATCTGAAGCCGCTTGAGAAGGTGCGCGGGCAGTTCAATATTCTTACGGGCCTCTCGCATCTGGAAGCCGATACGAAAGGTGACGGCAGCGGCGATCACACGCGCGCCTCCGCGGCCTGGCTGACCGGCGTGCACGCGTACGATCGCACCCGGCCCGGCGTGGAAGTAAAACTGGCAACCACGGCGGATCAACTTGCAGCGCAGATCATCGGGAAAAACTCGCCCATCCCGTCGATCGAAATGACCGTCGATACGCCTTCGCAGGGCGCCTGCGATGCGGGCGATTGTTTCTACGTAAATACGGTTTCCTGGCGCACGCCCACCACGCCGAATATGTGCGAGAACCAGCCCCGCGTGATTTTCGAACGCCTGTTCGGCGACGGCGGTTCGAGCGCGCAGCGGCTGGCGCGAGTGAAGAAGGAAGGCAGCATCCTCGATTCGGTGGCTGAAGAGGCGAGAACGCTCGCGACAAGCCTGGGGCACAGCGATCGATCGAAGCTCAGCGAGTACCTCGATTCAGTACGGGAAGTGGAAACGAGGATTCAAAGTGCGGAAAAGCAGGGTCCGGATTCGATTGAACTGCCGGATCGTCCGATTGGCATTCCGGCATCGTTCGAAGCGCATACAAAGCTGATGTTCGATTTGCAGCTGATCGCTTTCCGCGCGGATCTCACGCGCGTGTTCAGCATTATTCTCGCGCGCGAACTGAGTGGCCGCACGTATCCGATGATCGGCATCCCCGGACAGCATCACCTGATTTCGCACCATCGCGACGATGCGGAGCTGATGTCCCAGAAGGCGCGTATCGATACTTATCACGTTCAGATGCTGGCGTATCTGCTGGAACAGATGCAGTCGATTCCGGACGGCGATGGCACGCTGCTCGATCACAGCCTGATCATGTACGGAAGCGGCATGGGCAACGGCAATCTGCACCGTCATTCCGATATGCCTGTGCTGCTGGCAGGCAAGCTGAACGGGAAGTTCCAGACTGGCTACCACTACGACTACAAGATGGATACGCCGATGGCGAACCTGCTGGTCACGATTCTGGACCGGGCGGGGGTGCCAATCGAGAAACTGGGCGACAGCACCGGGCAGCTGAAGCTTGATCCTTTAAGCGTCGGTTAACAGATTCAAGGAGATATCGATGTCCGACAAGAAAGCGTCCGCGACGCGGCGCAGCGTACTGCAATCAGCGGTTCTGGCTTCGGGCGCAGCCGCCCTTTTGAAGAATGCCAATGCGCAGGCACCCGCGCCAGTGCCTGCACCCGCACCAGTTCCGGTGAAGACCTCCCTCGGACTGCCTGGCGCGGCCGGCACCGGCGCATGGAAGAGTATGTTCCCCGCCGGTTTTCGCAACGAGCGCGTGAAGACTTCGGGCGCGGAAATCAACGCGGTTATTGGCGGCTCGGGGCCGCCGGTGCTGCTGTTTCACGGCGCCCCGGACGCCTTGATCACGTGGCGTCTCATTGCCCCTGACCTCGCGAAGGACTACACACTGGTGATGTGCGACCTGCGCGGCTATGGCGATTCGAGCCGGCCTCCCGGAGGCGGCGATCACTCCGATTACTCCAAACGTCCGATGGCGCTTGACGGCGTCGAAGTCATGAAGCATTTCGGATTCGACCAGTACCGCATGGTGGGTCACGATCGCGGCGGCCGTGTGGGACGCCGGATGGCAATCGATCATCCTGACAAGGTGACGAAGCTCGCAGTGCTCGACATTGTGCCCGCTCATTACCTCTACAGCCACGTGACCATCGACTTCGTCCAGGCGTATTTCCATTGGTTCAACTATCTGCGAGCCGCACCGGGTCCGGAGAACGAACTCAAGGCCACGAACGATGCGCAGGCGGCGCGCGCGACCAACGAAGTGCAGCTGGAATATTTCCGCAACCGCGTCGATCCCGCTTCGATTCATGCCATGTGCGAAGACTACCGCGCCTCGGCGTCGATCGATCTGAAGAACGATGCGGCGGACATCAAGGCCGGCCGCAGGATCCAGTGTCCGCTGCACGTCTTATGGGCGGCGACCGGGTCCATGGGCAAGCTCTACGACGTGCTCACCATCTGGAAAGATGAGGGCATCAACGAAGGGGCACACGTCACGGGCAAGGGTTTGCCCGGTAGCCACAACCTGCAGGAAAGCGCTCCGAAGGAAACGCTCGCGGAATTGCAGCAGTTTCTCAAAGGTTAGCCAGTTCTGGTGGTAAAATCACAAATGTCTTTACTCTGAACCTCGTCGAATAGTAATATTTCGAACGAAATCGGAGCCGGAGGGACATTTGAAATTTATCGCCGCCGTATTTCTGCTGGCCGTTGCGCCTGCGATACGGGCCCAGACGTCGGTTTCGTTTACCGACTCTTCATCAAACGCTCCGACCTTCGATTTCAGTTTTACCGTTCATGGTGGCCTCCCGAATGGTGACACTCTCGCCATTTATTTCGACCCGAATATTTATACTAATCTGGTAATTCCGAATCAAATCCTCCCTGGATACTCAGCGGGCACCACATCCTCGCCCGATTGGGCACTCCAGGTCTTGCAGCCCGATCCGGGAATACCTGCTTCGGGCGAATTTGATATCACAGCTCAGACCGGCGCCGCTGCGGCGTACCAGTTCTTCGTGGACGCCGATTTACTGCAGGGACAATCGCTGACTCCGCTGTCATTCACGCTGTACGATTCCACCTTCAACCCGATCGGCTCCGGAGCGGTGCAGTCCGCGATTCCCGAACCAGCCACCTGGTTTCTGATGAGCGCGGGGCTTACATGCTGCGTGATACGGCACCGTCGATTTCGGATACGACGCAACTCCTGAACGGAAAAACTTCTTATGCAAATCCGGGCCTTGAAATGGGTTGCGCTCCCTGTTTGTTTACTGGGAATCAGCCAGGCTGCCGTCGCGCAGCTGACCGCCGTGAGCCAGCAGTTGATCAGCTCGACTCGTATCAATCTCACGCAATACGACTACGTCTACAGCATCAGCGCCTCCAGCGGCGGGACGTCTTACACGGGGGTCAGCGCGATTGTGACCAGCTCTTCCCCGAACACGATCGTGACAGCGGGATATCTGATTTTCCCCTATGTCGGGGCAAGTGCAACGGTTGCCAGCGTCAACACCTACACCATCCGCCAGGACCGGCGCTTCGCATTTAACCCCGCGAATCTCATGTTCACTTTCGCGGCAGCGGGCGGCCCCCAGGCCAATGCAGGACCGGCGCAACTCGTGTCAGCCGGCGCCATCGTGACACTGGATGGAAGCGCTTCGACCGACCCCGCTCAGTCGCGGCTGACCTGGCTATGGTCCTTCGCCTCCAAACCGGCGGGCAGCGCCGCCACTCTGAGCAACACCAATGCCATGCGCCCAACCTTCACGGCCGATGTTGCGGGTGATTATGTCTTGACTCTGACGGTGAACGACGGAACGTCGACGAGCCTCCCGGCCACGGTTCTGGTCAGCACTAATACTGTGCCCCCCGTTTCCAATGCAGGCCCGAATCAGACTGTCAGTATCCCGAAAACAGTGCAGCTTGACGGCAGCGGATCGACCGATGTGCGCGCTCACTTGCTGACTTACAGTTGGGCTCTTGTTTCCAAACCCGCCGGGAGCGCTGCGACACTTTCGAATTCAACCGCGGTGAAGCCCTCGATGAATGCCGATGTGGCGGGAAATTATCTTGTGCAGTTGATCGTGAATGACGGAACTCTGCCCAGCGCTGCTTCTGTCGTGACCATCGCGACCGGAAACACCGCTCCTGTGGCCAACGCGGGCGTTGACCAGAAGGTGACCACGGGTTCGGCAGTGCAACTGAACGGCAGCGCATCAACAGATGTGAATGGCGATGCGCTGGCTTATCACTGGTCAATCCTTGCCGCACCTGCCGGAAGTGCCGCCAGTCTTTCAGGTGCAACCGGAGCACTCGCTGGTCTTACTGCCGATCTCGCCGGCTCCTACGCGCTGCAACTGCGGGTGAGCGACGGTGCTCTCAGTTCGTTCGATACGGTCGTGGTTTCCACCTGCGCCTGTATTGCGCCGCTGGCAAATGCCGGAGCGCAGCAGACAGCGCATCTGTCAGGTATTGCGATTCTGAACGCCGCGCAGTCGACCGATCCGGATGGCCTCTCACTCTCTTACCAATGGGCGTTTCTTTCGAAACCCACCGGGAGCACTACCAGTTTCAGCGGGACTTTTATTTCGGCCACTCCACAGTTCACCGCGGATCTGGCTGGAACTTATGTCGCGCAGTTGATCGCGTCGGACAGCTCTTTTGCCAGCGCACCGGCGACCGTGACCATTTCCACCTCGAACTCGCAGCCCATCGCAAATGCCGGTCCCAACCAGAACCTCACCAGCACCGGAACGGTGCAACTGAATGGCAACGCGTCAACCGATCCGGATGGCAGTCCACTCACGCATCGCTGGGCGATTCTGAATAAACCCGCCGGCAGCACCGCGGCGCTTACGGGCGCGGCGACGTCTCAACCGTCCTTCAATTCCGACCAGGCCGGGCTGTATATCGTTCAACTCATCGTAAACGACGGTACGAGCGACAGCAGGCCCGCCATCGTGCTGATCACCGTCACAAATCCGCCCGTCACCATCTCTCTGTCTTCCGTGCCTTCCTCGCTGAATTTTTCCGTCAGCGGCACGGGATGCAGCGCAGGAAACTACAACACAGGGGCCACAGGCGCTAACCTAAGCTGGACTATTGGTGCAGCGTGCCAGGTTACGATTACCTCGCCGCAAACCGGAGGCGCCGGCACACAGTTTGTGTTTGCCAGTTGGAGCGACGCAGGCACCGCGAATCCCAGAGTCTTTGTGGCACCCGCTTCCGCAGCCACTTACACCGCGAATATGACGGCGCAGTATTTGCTCACGACGTCCGCTAACCCAGCGGTGGGTGGCATTGTCACGCCGCCTTCAAGCTGGTATAGCGGTGCCGCGGGCGTCACCGCAACCGCCGCTGCCGGTTATCTGTTCACCGGCTTTGCGGAGGCACTCAATGGCGTCACCTCTCCCCAGACACTGTCCGTGAGCGCTCCGGCTTCGGTCACCGCTAATTTTGGAATTCAGGCTGTCACCGGCTGCTCGGTGTTCCCTTCAAACAACGTCTGGAACACACGGATCGATAGTCTGCCGGTGGACGTCAATTCAAATGCCTACATCACCACGATCGGCGCCACAAACGGGCTGCACCCGGACTTCGATTCCTCCGGCGGCGGTGTTCCTTTCTTAACCATCCCTGACACGCAGCCATACGTCGCCACTTCGTTCGAGATCAGTGACGAAAGCGACCCTGGGCCTTACCCGGTTCCGAACAACGCGCCTATTGAAGACGGTGCCGGCAGCACCGGCGACCGGCATGTGATTGTTCTCGACAACACCACGTGTGCACTGTACGAGTTGTACTCCGGATACCCGCAGCCGGATGGCAGCTGGACCGCATATTCCGGGGCACGGTTCGATCTGACTTCAAATCAGTTGCGCCCTGCTACGTGGACATCGTCGGATGCCGCGGGACTGCCGGTTCTGCCTGGTCTCGTTCGCTATGACGAATTTGCGACCGGAGTCATCAATCATGCGATCCGGATGACCGCGCCGCAGACTCGAAACACGTTCATCTGGCCGGCTCGACACAAAGCTTCCAGCCTGACGGACACTCAATATCCGCCTATGGGCCAGCGCTTTCGCCTGAAAGCCAGTTTTGATATTTCTTCGTATCCGGCGGACGCGCAGGTAATTCTGACTGCACTGAAAAAATACGGTATGATCCTGGCGGACAACGGTTCATCCTGGTACATCACCGGGGCGCCGGATGCGCGCTGGAACGATGACGCGATGCATGCCATCGGGAGGGTGACCGGAGCAAATCTGGAAGCAGTGGACGAATCCGGCCTGATTATCGATCCGGACTCGGGTGCTGCTCTGCAGCCGTAGAACGCTCCAGCTTCACGCCGCTTCCGGCGGCACGGTAAGCCAGCAACAGCGCGCCCGTGGCGGGACCGTGGTCGGGAGCGGCGCAGGTCGTGTTGTCTTCCAGGCTCACAAGCGCGCGAAATCGCTCCAGAAGAATCGCGCTGTTGAATACCCCGCCGATCCAGGCGACTCGCGCGGGTTCTCCTTCGCGCCACAACTGGCGGCGGACGAACCCGGCAAGCAGGGCCAATTCCTGTGCCGCGTGCTGCAGGATACCTACTGCGACTGGATCGCCATCGTCCGCGATCTTATTCACTACCCGCGCCAGTCCGGCTACTCGGTGGCGCGGCCACTCCGGCGTATAGAAAACGTGCAGCAATTCGTTCGCATCGGCTGCACTCGCGGCTTCGAGCAGGGCGGGTGTGAGGGCGGTTCTTCCTCCCCAACCTTCCTGCTCGCGCAAAATCGCGCGCAGGGCCTGACGCGCAATATCGAAGGCGCCGCCTTCGTCACCGAACACATAGCCCCAACCGCCGGCGCGCACCGTCTCGCCACGAGCATTCTGTCCGAAAGCAATGGAGCCAGTCCCGCCGATCACAGCGATTCCGGGCTCCCCGGACAGGGCACCCGCCAGCGCGATGGCAGCGTCGTGGGTAACGATCAGGTGTTCGGAGTCGATCAGTTCGTGCAGCAGCGCGTTCTTATCGGCAGGGCCGCCGCTCATTCCCAGACATGCGGCTTTGAAACTGCGGTGTGTACCGCCGGCTTCCATGCCCGCGCGAACGGCGGCTTGTGAAAGACATTCCCGCATCACGCGTACGAACTTTGCCTTCGCTTCCGCCGCGGCAACATGGTTGCAAGGGCCGGCGCTGGCCCAGCCGACGATCCGGCCCGCTCGATCGCCGATCACCGCCGTGGTGCTGGACTGCCCGCCATCGACTCCCAGAAAATATTCGCTCATTGAATAGAAAACCTGAGTATGTCACTCGGCGTCGGACTCTGCTCTGGTGATGCCAGTACAGTTTGAAGGTTATAGGAGCTCGGCGTGTTACGATAACCTTTGCGCTGTTGGTTTAGCTCCCGCCTAGCGTTTTGAACCACTTACATGAATCTTCGTTCTCTTTTCAGCCTGTTTTCATCCGATCTTGCTATTGATCTCGGTACGGCCAATACCTTGGTATATGCCAAGGGAAAAGGCATCGTCGTCAACGAACCCTCCATCGTTGCTCTCAACAAGACGACTGGTGAGGTAGAAGCAGTCGGCAAAGAAGCGAAGGAGATGCTCGGCCGCACGCCGGGAAACATCGTCGCGATCAAACCTATGAAAGACGGCGTCATCGCTGATTTTAAGGTGACCGAGAAGATGTTGAATTACTTCATCCAGAAGGCGCACAACCGCAAGATGCTGGTGCATCCGCGGATCGTGATCGGCGTTCCCAGCGAGATCACGCAGGTGGAAAAACGCGCGGTCATGGATTCGGCGTACCGCGCCAAAGCGAGCGAAGTACATCTGGTGGAACAGGCGATGGTCGCGGCGATCGGTGCGGGTCTGCCGATCACCGAACCTTCCGGCAACATGGTGGTCGATATCGGCGGCGGCACTACGGATATTGCGGTGATTTCGCTCTCCGGCATTGTCTACTCGCGGTCGGTGCGTGTTGCAGGTAATGCTATGGATGACGCGGTGATGCTTTATCTGAAGCGCAAGTACAATCTGCTGATCGGCGAGCGCACGGCTGAAACCATCAAGATGGAAATCGGCTCGGCGTTTCAGCTGGACAAACCGCTCACGATGGATATCAAAGGCCGCAATCTGATCGAAGGCGTGCCGAAGACCATCACGATTTGCGACGAAGAGATTCGCGAGGCGCTTTCGGAATCGATCGCCACCATTATCAACGGCATTCGCGTCGCTCTGGAGCGGACGCCGCCCGAGTTGAGCGCGGATATCAGCGACCGTGGCATCGTTCTTACCGGCGGCGGGGCGCTCATCAAGAACCTCGACAAACGCATTCGCGACGAAACCGGGCTGCCTGTTTCCATCGCCGACGATCCGCTCGCTTCGGTGGTTCTCGGGACCGGCAAGATGCTCAGCGATTTCAAATTGCTGCGCAAAATTTCGATCGATTAGGCGTTCACCGCCCGGCTGCGGGAAAATGACAGGTAGAGAGAAAAAACAGGAGACGCCCGCGAGGCGCAGGACCGACGCGGGTCAGGCACATGGAATCGATCTTCTATCGCTACCGCAACATCATCGTGCTGCTGCTGGTGATCTTCGCCCAGCTGATTCTGCTGGCATGGCAGGTGCGAAATGACAGCGACGTTCCCCTGGTGCGCATTTGGGCCGTTTCCGCGGTAACTCCGGTGGCCAGCACGATCGAAGGGCTTCGCAATGGCACCACTGGATTCTTCAGCAGCTACTTCGAACTGCGGAATGCGCGTGAACAGAGTCTGAAGTTGAAGACGGAGGTGGACCGCCTCAAACTAGAGAACCAGTTTCTTAAGAATGAGCTGAGTTCCGCGCAGCGCGCCGAAGCTCTGGCCGGCTTTCAGCAGCACAATCCTTCGAAAATGATCGGTGCGCGCGTAATCGGAGCGACGCCTGGGCTCGGTACGCGTTCAGTTCTGATCGATCGCGGCAGCCAGGCCGGCGTGCGACGCGGGATGGCGGTGGTGACTCCGGACGGCATCGTGGGAACTGTGATTGCTGTGTTTCCGTTCGCCAGCCAGGTGCGGTCGGTGACCGATCCGGGCTTCGCGGCAGGCGTCGAATCGCAGAAGAATCACGTACATGGTGTTTTGAAAGGCCTGGGGACCAGCAGCGCGCGCGTCGATTTCGTTCCGACCGGACAGAAAGTCGAAGTCGGAGAGTTGTTTTACACCTCCGGCGAGGACCGCATCTTCCCGAAGGGCTTGCCGGTCGGCAAGGTGACCAGTGTTCGCGACGGAGCTAACTCCCAGGAGATCACGGTGGAACCCTCGGGAACTGAATCCGCACCGGAAGAAGTGCTCGTGATACTCGACCCCGTCCATCAGGCGATTCCGGAAGCTCCGTCGGGCGAAGCGCCGGAATTCCTGGGTCCCGACGTGAATCCGGCCGATCAGACGCAGCCAACCGGGGGCGTCGGACTGACAGCGGCTGACAAACTTCGCGACGAGTACAAGAAGATCGGTGACGCGCAGAAGCATGAGTTCGGCATCGGCGCTCCGGGAACTCTGCCACCCAATTTCAATCTCAAAGTGCCCGGCGTGAATGCTCCGGCTGCGCCCCCTGCCCAGCCGGGCGCTGCTCCGGCCGGAACTCCGGCCCCCGCCCGGCCGTCGGCCGCCCCGCAGAACATTGCTCCGCCCGCAGTGAAGCCCCCTTCGCCTCCCGCACCTAAAATCCAGCCGCCGGATCCGCTCTGATGGATTATCCCGCCAGCAGCCGCATTATGGTGAGCAGTGCGCGGCAGGTGCGCTCCGCCACCTATCCGGTATGGGTTTACTTCGTCGTGCCTGGGCTCGCGCTTCTCGTCCAGGTCTATCTGCCGTTGTTCCAAACGCTCCGCTTCGTTTCGCGCATCGAATTACCCCTGCTCGTGACAATCTATTTCGCGCTGATGCGGCGCTCCCAGCTACGCGGACTGGCTATTGGCGTGGCGCTCGGTTTGGCGCAGGACTCCGTTTTTCAGCAACCAATCGGCATGTACGGGATCTGCAAGACTCTGGTCGGCTATTTCTCGGCATCGATCGGCATGCAGTTCGACGTCGAGCATCCGTTTGTGCGGCTGGTGCTGTGCTTCGTCTTCTATCTGTTTCACCAGTTTTTCTACTGGGTTCTGCAGCGCTCGCTGCTGGATCAACCGGTGGTCTTCGATATCCAGACGGAACTGATTCTCGCCGTGCTCAACGCAGTCATCGGCGTGGCGCTGTTTCACTTCCTCGATAAGCTGCGGCGGCGCGATTAACGCGAGCAGCAGATCGGGGCTGAAAGCAGAGCTGGCGTGAGCGGGGTGCTCACTTTGAAGAAATTCTCCGAAGCCAACCGTTTGTAAACGTCGCCCGCAACGCCAGATGCAGTGGCGCCGATGGACGGTTTTCCGCCGGTCAGCATTACGACAACAACGAGTTTGCGGCCGCCCGTATCGTTAAACGAGCCGAACCACCCCAGATGCGTTCGGCCTTCGCTGCAGGTGCCAGTCTTGCCCAAAATCTCATCATCCTGCTTCGCCCGCCGGGCTGTTCCGAACTCGACCGCACCCTTCATCCCGGGTTTGATCTGTTCGATCAGGTTGCCGATATCCAGATGGCGTTTAACCTGAGGCTGAAATGCCGTGACCTCTTCCTGAGATCGCGGGTATTGCAGCCAGTAAAGTGTGCCGCCGTTGGCAACAGCGCTCATCAGACCAGCGAGTTCGAGGGGAGTCTGGGAAATTTCTTCGCCAAAGCTGGTCAACATCCCCATCCCCCCGTTTTTAGGAGGTGCCGCCGGGAAGAGACCAGCATGCTCGCCTTCCACGTTTATACCGGCTTTTTCGCCGTAGCCGAACAGGTGAGCGTAGTAATTAACCCTTTCGTATCCTAGCTTTATGCCTAGATTTGCAAAGTAATAATTATTGGAATACGCAAGGGCATCGGTCAGGTCGAGAGAGTGCTTGCTGTAGAACTTAATCGGATTCGTTCTTTCGACAAGCCCTTCGCGCAGAGCAGCCAGCGCAACGGAGACTTTGATGGTCGAGCAGGGCTGGAAACCACCACCAAGGGCGAGAGGCTGATTCACGATCGTCAGGATCCGGCCGGTGGTAGGATCAGCCACGACAACCGCCCCATTCAACGGGCCGAGCGCATCTACGGCGGCCTTTCGAATGCTCAGATCCTCACCATCCACTTTGTCGCCAGCGGTTGAATCTTTATAAGTAGGCTCGTCCCAGGTCTGGACCCAAACCTTCTTGCGGCTTCTCACACTGGCGGCAGTCAGACGAGCGCCGGCACTGACCGCGACCGCGGCAAGGGTGGCGCCGGCCTTTTTCTTCCGATGGTGTTTAACAGGGGTGGCAGCTAACGCTGCACCGGTGATGCCAACCACCACTGCCGAGACAGCGAGGGCGCGAAAGACAGAAAACAGACAGGCTTTCATGGAATACGACAACGGAGAAGACAGACCTTCTGAGGTTCCCGGAGCGTACGGGGCCATTGCTTTATTCCGGGGAGCAGCCGGAAGGACTATTCTGTCGCTTTCCGCGTCCCGGGTCAACCGAATTGTTTCAATTACCACCCGCATCTGGTCCGAGCTCACTCAGTCTATCGTCGATATGCTACTTTTTCGATATATCCCTCGGTAGACATTTAGTAAATTTAATGCCCCGCCCCACTTCTGGCACGACATCCACTTTCAGCAACAGCGACTTTATCACGTTGAATGCCCGGATAGTCACCTGTAAGAAGTGCCCGCGGCTGATCAGCCATTGCAGCGAAGTGGCGGGAACGAAACGCCGCGCCTGGCTCGATTGGGATTACTGGGGTAAACCGGTACCGTCGTTTGGTGATCCTCTGGCGCGGTTGCTGATACTCGGTCTGGCTCCGGGAGTCCATGGTGCCAATCGTACAGGACGTATGTTTACGGGCGACCGTTCCGGGGACTTTCTGTTCCGATCTCTCCACCGCGCCGGTTTTGCATCCCGGCCGGACAGCATTCACGCCCAGGACGGGCTTGAACTTCGCGATGCCTGGATCACCGCCTCGGCACACTGCGCACCGCCCGATAACAAGCCAAGCCCTGCGGAATTGCGGGCGTGCCGACCTTTCTTAGAGCGCGAACTGGATTTGCTGGCAAAGGTCCAGGTCGTAGTCACGCTGGGCAGGATTGCGTTCGATACTTACCTGAGCATCCTCAAGAGCAGAGGCGCGATCGAGCGCGTCTCGGATTTCCGATTCGGCCACGGGGTACTGTTCGATGAACTGCAGCCGGCGCTTCTCGGCTGCTACCACCCCAGTCAGCAAAACACCTCGACCGGCAAACTGACGCAGGAAATGCTGGACGAGGTATTCGCGCTGGCTGCGAAGTTTATCCGATCCGGACCAGGTCCCTCTGCACCGCGCCAGTCGTCGCAGCCGAGTCCGCCGTCACGTAAACGTTGACTTCGGAGCGCACGCCGAAATCCTCCAGATAGATACCCGGCTCGATCGAGAAAAGCGAACCTGGCAGGATGCGGCGTTCATCGTGGGTTTCGAGGTTGTCCATGTTCGCGCCGGTGCCGTGCACTTCGGTACCGATCGAATGGCCCGTACGGTGAACGAAATAATCGCCGAAGCCCTTGGCTTGAATTTGGTTGCGCGCCGCGTCGTCGACCTCGAAACCGCGGATCTCCCGCCCCGCTTTCGCGGCATCCGCGACCACTGCAATGGCGCTGTCCCTCGCGTCGCGGACGGTTTCGAACACTTCCCGCACGCGGTCGGGAGCATCGCCGCAGAAGCCAACCCATGTGATGTCGTAGAAAACGGCGTCCGGTTGGTCGAGCTTCGCCCACATATCCAGCAGCACGAAATCGCCCGGCCGGATCGCCGCGTTCGTGTCAGCAGCCGGTTCGTAGTGCGGATTCCCGGCGTGGCCGTTCACCCCCACGATCGGGCCGCTGTCGGTCACCATCCCGGCGGCCGTGAACTCAGCCAGCACCCAGTCGCGAACCGTGAGTTCATCCACTCCCTGCGACAGCCGCTCGCCGATCAATCGGAAAGCACCGGCGCAGACTTTGTCGACGCGCTTCCCGGCTCCCAGATGTGTGGCGAACTGAGCGTCGGTCAGGCAAGCTTCGAATTCCTGGATGAGTTCCGCGGAGCTCGCAACGTCCACGCCTTGCGCGCGCACCAGTTCCACTGTGCCGGCATCCACCATCGCGACGTAGGGAACCGCGCAAAGCGGCGAATACTGCATGGCGATCCGCGTCTTCCCTTTCAGGATTCGTGCCAACTGCGCGTGTTGTTCCTGCCAGCTGGAATAGCGGAGCTTGTCACCAGGCAGCGCGTCGATAATTCCCGCCTCGATACGATGCACGAGCCCAATCGGTTCGCCATCCGCGGGAATCAGGTAATACCAACGTCGGGTGACGTGGCGGGGCGGACGAAATCCAAGCACGCGATAAGCCAGCGGGTCGCGTTCGTGATGGTCGAAGAACAGCCACCCGTCAAGCTTTTGGCGGCGGAGCGCTTCCTGTATTCGGGGTATGTCCATTCGATTCGAGAATAGCGCGCCGCAGACTTGCGGGATCGACACCTTCCAGCTCGACGATCTTCGTCGCGCTGGTGAAGCCGCTGACGATTTTCACCGCGGACGATGGCACGCCCGCGAATTTCGAGAGGAAGCGCAGGATAGCGTCGTTGGCTTTGCCGTCTACCGGCGGTGCAGCGACGTGCAGCTTCCATATATCTTTGCCACTGCCGTCCGCATATGGTCCGGCGAATTCCGTCCTGCGTGCGCCCGCCCGGACCCTAAGCGTGAGTCGCGCTTTCATTCTTTACTGTTTTTTGCCACTGGATTTTAGCGCGGAGGTCGGTCACGCCCGCAGCCTGGCGGCGCGCCAGAACTTCGAACGAAAGCACGTCGTCGAGCCAGTCGTGACTGGAGCCGTCGGAATATTGAGTCGCCACGGTCACCGTGTAATGCTGCGGCGTCAGCCAGCATTCGAACTGAAAATCAATGTCGAGTTCCTCGCCGGCTTCGAAGGTTCCAAGATCCAATTGTTCGATCCGCGTGTTCGTGCCGTAGATTTCCATGCCGATGCGATTGCGGATCAGAATGCCGACCATCGGCTCGACGATTCGTTGCCGGAAAGCAGTACGAATGCGGATTGTGACCAGTTCGCCGCTGGAAACGATTCCGCACTGACGGCTGGTTTCGTCGAGCAGCGTGACATCGAGAATTTCGCTGGAGCCGTCGCCGTGCCGATTGCTCGCCGTGGGATGCGCGCGGCGGTCGCTCTGCTCGAAAGCTTTCTGGCGCTCCAGCACAACGCCGATGTACTTATCGATGACGTGCTTCGGTTCGCCTTCAGCTTCGATGCGGCCGTTCAGCAGGAAGATGGCCCGGTTTGACAATTGTTTGACCAGCCCGAGGTCATGCGAAACGAAAAGCACGGTCGTTTTTTTCTCGCGCAGTTCCTCGAACTTGCGAATGCAGCGGTTCGCGAACACGGCGTCGCCGACCGCAAGCGCTTCGTCCACGATCAGGATGTCGGGATTCACGTGGATGGCAGTCGCGAACGCCAGCCGCACGTACATGCCGCTGGAGTATTCCTTCACGGGCCGGTGAATGAATTCGCCGATTTCAGCGAACGCCTCGATCAGGGGGAGATTGCGCTGCATTTCCGCGCGGCTGATCCCCATGATTTCGCCGTTGATGAAGACGTTTTCACGACCCGAAAACTCAGGATTGAAACCTGCGCCGAGTTCCAGCAGCGCCGCGACGCGTCCGCGCTTGACGATCCGGCCGGTAGTCGGCTGCAGTATGCCGCTGATCACCTGCAGCAGCGTGCTCTTGCCGCAGCCGTTGGGTCCAACAAGACTGACCATTTCGCCGCGTTCCACGCTGAACGAAATATCGCGCAGCGCCCAGAAATCGGTGTGCAACGGCTTTTTCCGCAGGGGATTCAGTTCGCGGATACGGTCGAAGGGGGATTTATACAGGCGATAGAGCTTCGAAACATTTTGAACGAGCAGCAAATTACCAGTGTAGCGGCCTATCATAAGACGATGCGCTCACGACAGGGCCGTGTCTTGCTTCCGATAATTGCGTTAACCGTTAGCTTTTTGTCGGTTCGCGGCGCCGAGACGGCGGCTAAAGCACGGGTTTACGGCTATCGCGTCGTTCACGTTTATCCTCATGACCGGGAAGCCTTCACGCAGGGTCTGGAATATCGCGGTGGCTTTCTATACGAGGGCACGGGCCTGAACGGACGATCGACCGTACGGAAGGTCGAGCTCGAATCCGGCAAGGTGCTTCAGGAAACCAAACTTGAACAGGAGTATTTCGGCGAAGGGATCACGCTCCTGGGCGACAGGCTACTCGAGCTGACCTGGCAATCGCATCGCGGCTTCGAGTACGATCGCAACACCCTCCGCGCCAAATCCAATTTCGAATATCCCGGCGAAGGCTGGGGGCTCACTAACGACGGTGGCCACATTTACATGAGCGATGGCTCTTCGGAAATACGCGTCTGGGATCCCGTGCCCCTTCGGGAGTTCCGTCGAATCCCGGTGCATGACGGCAGCCAGGCCATCAGAGCCCTGAACGAGCTGGAATTCGTTCGCGGCGAGATTTACGCCAACGTGTGGCAGACCGACCGAATTGTCCGAATCGATCCCGCGGATGGCCACGTTACTGGCTGGATCGACCTGACGGGCATCTTGCCCCAGGCCGATCTGGAGACGGGCGCCGACGTCCTCAACGGGATCGCGTACGACTCACGCGGCGACCGCCTCTTTATAACGGGCAAGCTGTGGCCTAAGCTCTTCGAGATTCAGCTTGTGCTCAAATCACAGCC
>ODAK010001563.1_pt1 | contig 24712 bp, 21 predicted proteins | sample 1539591 | NCBI WGS metagenome assembly ODAK01 (sample SAMEA3539303, study PRJEB22396) | soil metagenome | biome: tundra; feature: field; material: soil | place: USA | collected 2010-05 | depth 0.15 m | reverse complement strand
TCAGTATCATTCCTGAGATATCAGACCCAGCCTGCCGGGCAATTCACGGTCCAATTGCCCCTCATGCCCAGGGCACCGCCGTCTTTTTGGCTCGTCTCAGCATTGGTCACACGATGATGAGCTGTCAAGGCGGCAGGTTCGCATCGTTAGCCGGGTAGCCCAACGCGCTCGCTCGGGTCCCATCCCGGCGACAAGTGGAGCTTAGAGCAACGTCGTAGCGAGCATCCCTCTCTCAGCGGCAAGTTCACCCCACGCCGGCCTTCGCCTCGCGCCGCCGCCGATGCAGAATGAACTCCGTATACCCGTTCGGTTGCGCCCGCCCCTCGAAGATCAGATCGCGGGCGGCCTGAAACGCCGGCCCCGCGAACTTCGGCGCCATCGGCCGATACATCGGATCGCCGGCGTTCTGCCGGTCCACCACCGCCGCCATCCGGCACAGCGTCGCCATCACCTGCTCCCGCGTCGTCACGCCATGGTGCAGCCAGTTGGCGATGTGCTGCGAACTGATGCGCAACGTCGCGCGATCCTCCATCAGGCCAACGTCATGAATGTCCGGCACCTTGGAGCAGCCGACCCCCTGATCGACCCACCGCACCACATAGCCCAGTATGCCTTGGCAGTTGTTGTCGAGTTCCTGTTGGATGTCCTCGGGCGACCAGTTGGGCCGGTCCGCCACCGGAATGGTCAGCAGGTCGGTCAGCTTCGCCCGCGCGCGCGCCGCCAGCTCGGTCTGCCGCGCGGCCACATCGACCTGATGATAATGCAACGCGTGCAGCGTGGCCGCGGTGGGTGAGGGCACCCATGCGGTATTCGCCCCCGCCTGAGGATGGCCGATCTTCTGCGCCAGCATGTCCGCCATCCGGTCCGGCGCCGCCCACATGCCTTTGCCGATCTGCGCCTTGCCGCGCAGGCCGCATTGCAACCCGATATCGACGTTCTGATCCTCATAGGCCTTGATCCACGCGGTGCCGCGCATGTCGCTTTTGCGGATCATCGGCCCGGATTCGATCGAGGTGTGGATCTCGTCGCCAGTGCGGTCGAGGAAGCCGGTATTGATGAACGCCACCCGTTCGCGCGCCGCCGCGATACAGGCCTTGAGGTTGGCGGACGTGCGCCGCTCCTCATCCATGATGCCCATCTTCAGCGTGTTCGCCGCCAGGCCAAGCAAGGTTTCGACCCGAGCGAACAGATCGGCGGTCAACGCGACCTCCTCCGGCCCGTGCATCTTGGGCTTCACGATGTAAACCGAGCCGGCGCGGCTGTTCCTGATCGGCCCGGTACCGCGCAGATCGTGCATCGCGATCAGCGCGGTGACCGCCGCGTCAAGGAACCCCTCGGGGATCTCATTGCCGCCGGCATCGAGCACGGCGTCGGTGTACATGTGATGACCGACGTTACGGATCAGCATCAGACTGCGCCCGGACAGCCACAGCGTGCCGCCGCCCGGCTTCGTGTAGCACCGGTCCGGATGCAGCGCCCGTGTCATCGTCCGGCCGCCCTTCTCGAACGTGTCCTTCAGGTCGCCGTTCATCAAGCCAAGCCAGTTGCGATACGCGAGCACCTTGTCCTCGGCATCGACGGCGGTGATCGAGTCCTCGCAGTCCTGGATCGTGGTGATCGCGGCCTCGACCATGATGTCGGCGACTCCGGCGGGATCGTCCTTGCCGATCCGGTGCGCGCGGTCGATCAAGAGTTCGAAGTGCAGACCGTGGTGTTCCAGCACGATCGCATCGGGCTTTTCCGGATCGCCGCTGTAGCCGACAAAGGCCGCCGGATCCTTGAGGCCGGTATGCGCGCCTTGTTTCAGCGCGACGCGGAGCGATCCGTCCCCGCACGCATATCCCGACGCATCCGCGTGACTGCCCGCGGCCAGCGGGACCGCCGCATCCAGGATCTCCCGCGCCTTCGCCACCACGCGAGCGGCGCGAACCTTGTTGAAGCCGCCGGCCCGGGTGGCGCCGTCATCCTCGGGCAGCGCATCGGTGCCGTACAGCGCGTCATACAGCGACCCCCAGCGCGCATTCGCCGCGTTCAGCGCATAGCGGGCGTTGGTGACCGGAACCACGAGCTGCGGCCCGGCGATGGTGGCGATTTCGGGATCGACATTGCTGGTGGCGACCGCGAAATCGGCCGGATCGTCGACCAGGTAGCCAATGTCCCGCAGGAAACTCAGATAGACTTCCTGGTGGAACGGCTTGCCACGCTGCTCGATGTGCCACGCGTCGATCGCGGTCTGCAGCGCGTCACGCTTCGCCAGCAATTCCGCGCAACGCGGACCGAGGTCGTTCAGCAGTGCCGCGAAGCCGGACCAAAAACCGGCGGGCTCGACACCGCTGCCAGGGATCGCCTCGGCGTTGACGAATTCGAAGAGGCTGCGAGCGATCCTCAGTCCGGCGGCGTCGACCCGGTCCATGTCTGTGCTTCCCTGGCTGGCCCGCGGACGAAATTTTCCGCGGTTGCGAACAGGATAGTGCAGTGCAGCAATTGGGCCAAGGGGGTGTCGGGCGGGTCGTTTTTGCCCGCGCCGGGTTTCCGGCCTGCCCTCACCGCACCAGACCGAGCCGATCCAGACCGTCAGCATGGATGCAACGTTTTAGTGATCTGCCATGGACGGTTTCACCCGGTTGCCCCGCGGCAGGACCTTGTTGTGCTACCCTTGCATCCGTCGGGCGGTTACCCTGCCCGGCCGGTGTCACGCGGGGAGGACGACGATGAAGGCCATGGTGTGCGAGGCGTTTGGCGGCCCCGAGGTCCTGGCCTTGCGTGATCTGCCGGACCCGCCGCCGCCTGGTCCCGGAGAAATCCAGGTTCGGATTCGCGCCCGGGGTGTCCAGTATGTCGACGTCCTGATGCTGGCCGGCAAATATCAGTTCCGGCCGGAGCCCCCGTTCATTCCGGGCGGGGAGGCCGCCGGTGAAGTGATCGCCGCCGGACCCGGCGTAACCGCGTTCAAACCCGGCGACCGCGTCATGTCGCGACACACGCTGGGGGCCTGCGCGGAACTCGGCAATGCCAAGGCCGCGCTGTGCGACCTGGTGCCCGACGGCATGAGCCTGGAGGCGGCCGGGGTGTTTCGCGGCGCGTACTCCACCGCGTATCACGCGCTGCTGCAACGCGGCCGGCTGAAGGCGGGTGAGTGGGTGCTGGTGCATGGCGCCGCCGGCGGGATCGGCATCGCCGCCGTCCAGGTCGCGAAATTGTTCGGCGCCAAAGTGATCGCGACCGCGAGCGGGGAGGTGAAGCACCGGGCCTGCCTGGAAGAGGGCGCCGATCATGCGATCGAATATCACGGCGGTTTCGTCGACAAGGTGAAGGAACTGACCGGCGATCGTGGCGTCGACATCGTCTACGATCCGATTGGTGCCAAGGTGGGCGAAGAGTCGTTGCGTTGCCTCGCCTGGGGTGGCCGGCTGTTGATCCTGGGGTTCCTTGGCGGTGGGCCAACCAACATCCGAAGCAACTATTTGCTGATCAAGGGCATCGACGCGATTGGCGTGCGGATCGGCGGGCTGAATGAGGCGGACCCGGCGCTGGCGATCGCCAATATGCGGGAACTGACGAAGCTGGCCGCGGCCGGCGAACTGAAGCCGCGCATTTCGCACCGGTTTCGCCTGGATCAGGCGCGGGAGGCTTTGCAGGCGGTGATCGACCGCGCGGTCATTGGCAAGGCGGTGCTGGTCAGTTAGCTTCGCCCGGACTTTGGGGCGAGAATGCGGCTTCGGGGAGAGAATACCATGGATCGCGCCACGTTCGAGGCAGCGTTGACCCAGGACGGGTTTGAGATCGTGTCGATTTCGATGCAGCCGGACGCGGTGAACCCCGAACACGTGCATCCGTTCGACGCGCGCGTGCTGGTGGTCGACGGTGCGATGACCGTCGATCGTGAGGACTCCGGCGCTCGTACCTTCGAGGTGGGTGAGTCGTTCGAACTGCATGCCGGTTGCCGGCATTCTGAAGCCGCCGGGTCGGCCGGCGCGAGCTATGTCGCGGGCCGTCGCGGTCCCGCCAACCGTCGATGATCGGAGAGTTGCGATGAACCAGAGCGAATTCGAAGCCGACCTGAAACGTGAAGGTTATGAGGTGTTTTACGGCGGCTTGCGCGCGGGTCAGGCGAACCCCGATCACACGCATGACTGGGACGCGCGCGTCATGGTGATCGGTGGCGAGATCACCATTACCCGCGATGGCAAAGCGGAAATGTTCCGGGTTGGCGACAGTTGCGCTGTCAGGGCGGGCGAAACGCATGCCGAGAATGTCGGCGCGCAAGGTGTCGCGTACATCTCGGGACGCCGCACCGTCTGAGTTTCGCCACGGGGATCCGACGCCGCGCGGTGCCGAAACAGATCCCCCGTGACGAGCACGGGGATGACGAACCAGGGGGAGACGATACCGATGGCTGAACCAGGACGCGCCTTGCCGGTGCCGACGCCGGAAACGCAAGGCTTTTGGGATGGTACCAACGCCGGCGAATTGCGGCTGCAACGCTGCGATTCGTGCGGCAAGAACTACTTCCCGCCGCGGCCGTTCTGCCCAGGATGCGCATCGCGGAAAGTGAGTTGGTTCAAGGCGTCGGGGAAGGCGGTGCTGTGGAGCTACGTGATCCATCATCGGCCGGTGCCTGGCTTCAAGCCGCCTTACGCGATCGCGGTCGTGCAACTCGCCGAGGGGCCGCGCATGATGAGCAACATCGTCGAATGCGAACAAACGCCGGAGGCCTTGCAACTCGACATGGAACTGGAGGTGGTGTTCGAAAAACAGAACGACACCATTACGTTGCCTCTGTTCCGTCCGGCGAAGGATTAAGCTCATGCGCAGAAACGCTGTAACCGTTGTCGGCGCCGCCGAAACGACGAAGCTTGGTGTTATTCCCGACATGGCGCAAATTCAGTTGCACGCCGACGCGGCGCTGAACGCGATGGCGGATTGCGGATTGCGGCCGAAGGATATCGACGGCATCGCCACCGCCGGGGAGACCCCGGTGCAACTGGCGCATTATCTCGGGATTACGCCGACCTGGGTGGATGGGACGTCGGTCGGCGGGTGCTCGTTCATGATCCACGTCCGCCACGCGGCGGCGGCGATCGAGTCTGGGCTTGCGAAGACAATCCTGATCACGCATGGCGAGAGCGGCCGGTCGCGGGTTGGTGTGGGGGCACGTTCGGTCGCGGCTTCGTCGCTGAACGGGCAGTTCGAGCAGCCTTATGGTCCGATGGGCCCGCCGAGCATGTTCACCATCCCGGTGCTGCGTTACATGAAGACGTACGGCGTGACCGAGGAACAGATCGCCCAGGTGTGCGTGGTGCAGCGGGAGTGGGCGGCGAAGAATCCGCGGGCGACGTTCAAGACCCCGATCACGACCGACGATGTGTTGAACAGCCGGATGATCGCGTGGCCGTTCCGCTTGCTGATGTGTTGCCTTGTGACGGATGGCGGTGGCGCGCTGATCCTGACCTCGGCCGAGCGGGCGAAGGATTTCAGGACGAAGCCGGTTTATATCCTCGGCACGGGTGAGAGCGTGGAAACGCCGATGGTCAGCCAGATGGAGGATTTCACGTCTTCGCGGGCGTTCCGTGTGGCGGGTCCGACGGCGTTTCAGCAGGCGGGGATCAGCGTCAACGACGTGGATCATCTGATGATTTATGATGCGTTCGCGCATCTGCCGATTTATGGGCTGGAGGATCTCGGTTTCCTGCCGCGCGGCGAGGCGGCGGCGTTCATCGCGGCGCGTAACACGGCGCCGGGCGGGATGTTGCCGCTGAACACCAATGGCGGCGGGTTGTCCTTCATGCACTCGGGCATGTACGGGATGTACGCGTTGCAGGAGAGTGTGCGGCAGATGCGTCACACCGCGGCGGCGCAGGTGCCGAACGCGAAGATCTCCGTGTGTCACGGGGTGGGCGGGATGTTCGCCGCATCCGGAACGATCATTTTCACGAATGAGGAGCCGTAAGCGTCGTTGGCGGCCTGCGTACCGTGGCAGGTAGGTTCCCGCCACGGTACGCGCATTCATCGTTCGGCTTCCGCGAGGATCCGCGTAAGTGTCGCCAAACGGACCGGCGGTTCGCGCTCCACGACACCCCAGACAAGTTTGTCATCGACGGTGGCGTAGCCGTGCATCAACTCATTTCGGAACGCGACAATTCGCGGAAGATCGGGAATCGTGTCCGCGAGGGAGACGTCGGAACGACGTCGTCCCGCGACGGCCGCGCGGAGCATGTCGTCGGCCAGGCAGTCATCAAAGCCGCGGCCAGCGGTGAAGCGCGCGATCGTTTGGGATGCACGTCGCGCATCCGAAAGATACTTCGCGGACTCGGGAGAAGGCCCGGTCATGGCGCCCGAAACAATGGGCGCCGTGTCGGTCCCGAACAAGGCCTCGGCGAGGGTCATAGGTAGAAGTATATCACCAATTCGAGTCCGTGTGATGCCACTTGCGCTGAGGTCCCGGGCTTACTCTGAAACAGCCAGGCTTGACCCGCGACATGGCCCGTGAGAAGCCCGTGGGAGAGAGCCAGAGGCGTCACAGGTGGCCACGCTGGCCCGTGGCGATCAGCGGGGAGAACTACCAGTGACCGAAAGCCTGTTCACCGGCCTGAAAGTAATCGACTGCGCGAGTTGGATCGCCGGGCCCGCCGCCGCGACGATCATGTCCGACTTCGGCGCCGACGTGATCAAGGTCGAGCCTCCCGGAGTTGGCGATCCGTGGCGCGGGCGAGGCCCGATTCCCGGCCGCACAGTCGATTATTACTGGCAGTTGACTTCCCGGAATAAACGCAGCCTGGCGATCGATCTGAAGCACGACGACGGCATCGCGGCGCTGCACCGGTTGGTCGCGTCGGCCGACGTATTCGTCACCAATTTTCCGCTGCCTGTGCGGGACCGGTTGCGTTTGTCGCCCGCGCATTTGCTGCCGTTGAACCCGCGGCTGATTTATGCCTCGTTCACCGCCTATGGCGAGGCGGGCGAGGAAGCGGCGAAGACCGGTTTCGATTCGACCGCGTACTGGGCACGCACCGGTCTCATGGACCAGGTGCGCGCCGAGGCAACGACGCCGCCGTCCCGTTCCATGCCCGGCATGGGCGACCACCCCAGCGCCACCGGCCTGTACGCGGCCATCGTCACCGCGCTGTACCGGCGCGAGAAGACCGGCCGCGGCGGCGTGGTGAAGTCGTCTCTGCTACAGAACGGTCTGTGGGCCAACGGCTGCGCGGTGCAAACGCGCCTGTTCGGCGAGCACGTGGCGCATCGTCCAACCCGTGAGGAAGCGCCGAACGCGTTGGCGAACCACTATCAGACCCGTGACGGCCGCTGGTTCATCATGGCGCTGTTCAACGAGCAGCGGCAATTATCCGGATTTCTGTCCGCCATCGGGCGCGAAGACCTGACCAACGATCCACGGTTCGCCACCAACGAGTCGCGCAAGCAATACGCGGGCGATCTGGTGAAAATCCTGGATGCCGAATTCGCCAAACGCGATCTGAACGATTGGCGGACGATCCTCGACGGTGTCGGCGTGACGTTTGGCATCGTTGGCACCGTCGATGAAGTTCTCGACGACCGGCAGATGCGCGACAGCGGTGCGTTGGTGCCGTTCGCGGATGAAGCCCAGTGGACCGTTTCTTCACCGTTTCATATCGATGGCGTGGAGAAAGTGCCGGCGCGAAGAGCCCCCGCCATCGGTCAGCACAGTGACGCGGTGCTGCGCGAAGCCGGTTACTCCACCGACGACATCGGCCGCTTGCGCGCTTTGGGCGTGCTGGCGTAATCCGGGCGTCCGCCTTCACACTGACCGCCGCGGTGGCGCTGGGTGTCACCTTGGCGCTGCGCCATCTGCGCGGCGGTCGATGGCCGGTCGTTGGCATCGTGCACGGGTTATTGGGCGCGGTCGGATTGGGCCTTCTGGTCATCGCGCTACAGGGGCCTCGCCGCGGGGATGCGATGGGTGTCGGATCCTTTGGCATCGCCGCGGCGGTGCTGTTCGGCATCGCGCTGGCGTTCGGGCCATTCATTCCGTTGTTGAAGAAACGAGCGCGGCGCTTCGCCGGTCTTCTGATGGCGACCCACGCCACCGCCGCCATCACCGCGTTCGTCTTGCTGCTCGCCTGGGTTTCGCTGTGACGGGCGGCCTCTCGCGGAGGCCGCCCGTCCACCGGACTTACGAAATCGCCAGCGAGTAGATGTCCTTCACGCCCGCCGGCAAGGTCAGCGCTTCCCACGTGGCGCCGCCGTCTTCGGTGCCGTAAATCTCGCCTTCGTAGCGCGCGCCGATCGCCATGCGGTTTGGGTCCTTGGCATGCGGCGCCACCGACATGATCGTGCCGTGCACCTGGACGCGATCGTAACGGCTCCAGGTCTGGCCCTTGTCGGTGCTGCTGTACACGCCACCATCCTTGCTCGCGGCGGCGACGCTCAGCGCGGCGTAAAGCGTCTTGCCGTCAGCACCGACCTTGATGTCACGCCCGTAGGTCGTCGGCGAGTACCTGCCGACTTCCATGTCCTGCCAGGTCTCACCGCCGTCATGGGTTTGGAACAAACCCATCCGCGCCGCGAAGATCACGCCATCCGGATCGGCCGGATTGATCGCGATCGCATGGCCGTCGAGCATGCCTTCATTGTAGGTGTTGCTGACGATCTTGCTTTTCAGGTTCGGCTTCTCCGCGAGACGCAGCAGATCCTTGCTGCGGTCCGTCCAACTCTCGGCGTAATTGTTGGTGCTCATCACGCCGTTCACTTCCAGCGCGGCGAAGATGGTGGCGGGCTTTTTCGGATGTTGCGCCATCCGCATGACCCGGCAGGCGAACGGCATCACCGCGCGGTCCGGCATGCCAGGGTCGGGCATTTCCTTCCACGTTTCGCCGGTATCCTCGCTGCGATAGATCGAGATCGGCGAGCCGCCGGCATACACCAGCTTCGGATTTTCCGAGTCCACCAGGAACGACCAGATCTGTCGCGCGCCCGGGAAGTTCGTGCGCCGGAACGATTTGCCCTTGTCGGTGCTGCGATAGACGCCGTCCTTGGTACCGGCGAACACCACGTTCGGATCGATCGGATGCACATGCACGGTGTACGTTTCGTGTTCGCTGATCGGGTGTGTCCATGTCTCGGCTCCCGCCGCGCGACTGAACACGCCGACCATTCCCACCTGATCGGCCCGGCCGACATAACCGGCGACACCGGCATAGATGTTTGACTTCGCCATGGCACGCTCCTCTCTTGAATTCCCCTCCGTATCCTACAGAAGCCAGGCCCGCTTGGCCAGAGCGGCCTGAATGGCGTAGCCTTCCGCCAAGCCTGGGAAGGGAGTGGATCCATGCCAAACGTTACCGCCGAACGTCTGACGGAAATCGAAATTGGGCTGCTTGTCGCCGCCGGCGCCTCCGCCGAGGAAGCCGCGACCGTTGCCCGCTACAATGTCGGCGCCAATCTGGTGGGACATGACTCGCATGGGATCATTCTGATCCCGCAATACATCGACCGGATCAAGGCCGGCCACATCGTGCCGGGCGCGCCGTGGGAGATCAAGCAGGAAACCCCGACCACGACGGTGATCGATGGCAACTGGGGTTTTGGCTATGTCGTCAACGACCGGGCGATGCGCTACACGATCGAAAAGGCGAAAAAGCAGAATGTCGCCGCCGCGACCGTGTTGCGGCAAAGCCATGTTGGCCGGCTCGGCAGTTACCCGCTGCTCGCCGCCGCCGAGGGCATGATCGCGATGACGACCGCCGATTCCGGGCGCTCGCCCAAGGCGGTCGCACCGTATGGCGGGGCCAAGGCGCGGCTGGGTACCAATCCCATCAGTTTCGCGATCCCATCGAATCTGGAGGGGCCGTTCGTGTTCGACATGGCGACCTCCGCCGCCGCCGCCGGCAAGATCAACGTCGCCACCGCGCGCGGCGAGCAGGTGCCGGCGGGCTGGCTGATCGACGCTGAGGGCAAGCCCTCCACCGACCCGAAAGTGCTGCGGGCGGGCGGCGCGTTGCTGCCGTTGGGCGGCACCGAGGGCTACAAAGGAACCGGCCTCGCCGCGATCGTCGAAATCCTGTCCGGCCTGCTGACCGGACTTGGTTTCGGTATCGATCCGCAAGGCCGCCACAACGACGGTTGCTTCATGGCCGTGTTCAATGTCGCGGCTTTCCGCGATCTGGCCACGTTCAAGAAAGAGGTCACCGATTTCGCGCACTACCTGAAAGACACGCCAAAGGCGCAGGGCTTCACCGAAGTGTTCTATCCAGGCGAGGTCGAATTCAACAAAGAACGCGATCGCCGCAAGAACGGCGTCCTCATCGAAGACGCCACCTGGAAGCGACTGGGCGATCTCGCCGCGAGCTACGGCATCGCCGATAAGTTAGGGTTCTGATCATGGTGGATCTTGTCATCCGTGGCGGCACGGTGATCGACGGCACTGGCGGCGACCCGTTCGAAGCCGATGTCGCGGTGGAAGCCGGAAAGATTGTCGCGATTGGCGTGGTCTCCGCGCGGGGAAACGAGGAAATCGACGCCAGGGGCAAGATCGTCACCCCTGGCTTCGTCGATCCGCACTCGCATTATGACGCTCAGGCAACGTGGAGCAGCCGGATCACACCGAGTTCGTGGCACGGGGTGACGACGACGTTGATCGGCAATTGCGGCGTTGGCTTCGCGCCGTGTGAGCCAGCGGATCAGGGCCTGTTGATCAAGTTGATGGAGGGCGTCGAGGACATTCCCGAACCAGTGCTGATCGAAGGAATTCCCTGGAACTGGCGGTCGTTTCCGGAATACCTGGATGCGCTGGAGGCTCGGCCGTACGATCTCGACATTGCCACGCAGGTTCCGCACGCCGCGGTTCGCGTGCATGTGATGGGTCAGCGCGGCGTCGATCGCGAACCGGCGAGCGCGGCGGACGCGCAGGCGATGGCGCGGATCGCGGTGGAAGGGATCCAGGCGGGCGCTCTGGGATTTTCGACTTCCCGGACCATCAATCACAAGACCAAGGCCGGCGCGCATATTCCGACACTGGACGCAGATGAGGCGGAACTCAGCGCCATCGCCCAGGGATTGCGGGGGATTGGCGCGGGTTGGCTGCAGGTGATTTCGGATTTCGATGATCCCGGACTGGAATTCGCCATGCTGCGCCGGTTGGTCGAACGGGCCGGCCGGCCGATGGCGATCACCATTCTGCAACGGGATGCCAAACCCGAGGAATGGCGGCAGATCACCGGCTGGATCGCCGACGCCAATCGTTCCGGTTTGCCGATGCTCGGTCAGGTGCTGACGCGGCCGACCGGGATCATCCTCGGCTTCGAGATCTCGCAGAATCCGTTTCTTGGCCGACCGAGCCATGATGCCATCGCCGATCTGCCGTTCGAGCAAAAGATCGCCGAACTGCGCCGGCCGGAGCGCCGCGCGGCGATCCTGTCCGAGGAAACCGGCGATGACGGCCTGCGACGCCGGGTGCGCCGTTGGGACCGCATGTTTCCCATGTCGGACCCACCAAACTACGAACCGCCGCCCGAGGACAGCATCGCCGCGATGGCCGCGCGGATGGGCCGCGATCCGGCGGACCTCGCCTACGATCTGTTGTTGGAGAATAACGGCAAGACGTTGCTGTACCGTCCGCTGTCCAACTACAGCTATGGCAATCTGGATACCGTCCACGACATGCTGGCCCATGATGCGACGATCGTGGGGCTGGGTGATGGCGGCGCGCATGTGGGTATCCTGTCGGATGCCAGCGCGCTCACCACGATGCTGACCCATTGGACCCGCGACCGGAAGGGCGCGCGGTTTTCGTTGCCATGGGGTGTGAAGCGCATTTCCCGTGATTCAGCCTTGGCGATTGGGTTGCACGACCGCGGCCTCGTGGCACGCGGATATAAGGCGGATCTCAACGTGATCGACTACGACCGGCTGAGCGTGCGAGCACCGGAAGTCGTTTACGACCTGCCCACGGGCGGCCGCCGCCTGATCCAGCGCGCCGATGGCTACGACGTGACCATCATGTCCGGCGTCCCGGTGACCCGGAATGGCGAGGCCACGGGCGAGTTGCCCGGGCGTCTCGTCCGCGGAGCGCGAGCCGCCCCGTGACGTTCATCGGCCAGTCCACGCGCCGGGTTGAGGACGAACGTTTCCTGACCGGCCGCGGGACGTTTGTCGATGACGTCAATTTGGCTGGACAGCTGTTTGCGTATGTCGTGCGTTCCCCGCACGCGCACGCGGTGATCGAACGCATCGACGGGCGTGGTGCGTCGGTCTTTACTTACGAGGACATCGCCGATCTTGGCTTGCTGCCCTGCGCGACAGCGGTCGCGACGGTCGGGCCGATGTTGGTGCCACCCAGACCGGCCCTGGCGAATGGCCGGGTGCGCCATGTTGGCGATCCGGTGGCGTTCGTCGTCGGCGAGACACCGGCTGAGGCACGCGACAAGGCGGAACGCGTGGTGGTGGAGTATCGGCCTCTGCCACCGGTCGTCAATGCCGCGGCGGCTCTGGCGCCGGGTGCGCCGCTGTTATGGGATGAGGTTCCCGGCAACCTGTCGTTCCGATTTCAGAAAGGCGATCCCGGCGCCGTTCGCGCTGCCCTGGCACGCGCGGCCCATGTGGTCGAGCTTGACCTGATCAACAACCGTCTGATCATCGCACCCACCGAAACCCGCGCGGCGATCGGACGGTTCGAACACGACACGTTCCATCTGTTCGTCACCGCCGCCAGTGTGCACGCCATACGCGACCAGCTTGCCGGCGTGTTTCGCGTGCCCACGGACAAGGTTCTGGTCTCCGCCCCGGATGTGGGCGGCGGCTTCGGCATCAAGAACGCGTTGTATCCGGAGTGGGTCATGCTGCTCTGGATTGCGCGTCAGCTTGGCCGGCCAGTCAAATGGGTCGAGGACCGCGCCGAGGATTTCGTCAGTACCGCGCAGGGGCGAGACAACATCACCACCGCGCGTCTGGGCTTGGATCCGGACGGACGCTTTCTGGCGTTGGATGTTTCGACGATCGCCAATCTCGGCGCTTACATGTCGGGCGGCGGGCCAGGCAGCTCGACCAACGCGCCGGCGAATGCCATGGGCAGCGGTTACGTCATTCCGGCGATCGCCATGGATGTGCGGGCCGCTTTCACCAATACCGTGCCGATCGACGCCTATCGCGGCGCGGGCAAGCCGGAGGCGAACTATCTGCTGGAGCGGTTGATCGATCTCGCCGCGCGTCGTCACGGTTTCGATCCGGCCGATCTGCGGCGGCGCAACATGGTCACTGATTTCCCGTACACCAAGGCATTGGGCAGCGTCATCGATGGCGGGCGTTTCGCCGCGAATGTCGATGACGTTATCGCGCTTGCTGATCGTAACGGTTTCGCCGCCCGCCGCGCCGCGTCCGAGCGACGTGGCCTGCTGCGCGGACTTGGCCTGTGCTGCTTCATGGAGACCGCGCGCGGCGCACCGAATGAGGGCGCGGAAATTCGTTTCGCCGCCAATGGCACCGTGGAACTGCTGGTGGGAACTCAGTCGAACGGGCAGGGGCACGAGACCAGCTATCCGCAGATCGCCGCCGATTTGCTTGGCCTTCCGCCGGAGACATTCCGCTACACACAGGGTGACACCGGCCGTGTCCGAGCCGGCAATGGCCACGGCGGCGCGCGGTCGATGCACATGGGTGGCGCGGCTCTGTTCCGCGCGGCGAACGAGGTCATCGCCAAGGGCACCGCCGCCGCCGCGCTGCTGTTGCAGGCGAAACCGGACGAGGTACGGTTCGAGAATGGTGCGTTCGTCGCCGGCGAGCGGGCAATCGCATTGCTGGATGTCGCGCGGGAGGCACCGCTCGACACCTATGTCTGGAACCTGCTGGACGTCATTACGTTTCCGAATGGTTGCCATATCGCCGAGGTCGAAGTCGATCCCGAGACCGGCCTTGTCACGCTGGATCGCTACCATGGCGTCGATGATTACGGCACCCTGATCAATCCGATGCTGACGATCGGCCAGGTCCAGGGCGGCCTGGCGCAAGGGATCGGCCAGGCGATGCTGGAACACACGGTGTATGATCTGGAGTCCGGCCAGCTGCTCAGTGGTTCGCTGATGGACTACGCGTTGCCCAAAGCCGCCGACCTGCCGGACCTCAACATCATGCTGTCGGGTACGCCGACCAACGCCAATCCGCTCGGCGTCAAGGGTGCCGGTCAGGCCGGAGCGATGGCCGCGCCGCAGACGATCATTTGCGCCATCCTGGACGCGTTGGCTCCACTTGGCGTGACCCATATCGACATGCCCGCGACACCGGAGCGAATCTGGCGCGCGATTCAGGAGAAGGCCAAACCATGACAAGGATTGCCGCGGAAGAGTATCTGGACGCGCTCGCCGCGCATGGCATCGACCATCTGTTCGTCAATCCCGGCACCGACTTCGCGCCAATTGTCGAGGCTTATGCGCGTGCCGCTCGCACCAATCGGCCGGTACCGACGCCGATGGTCGTGCCGCACGAAAACTGCGCTGTCGGCATGGCGCATGGCTACACGATGGTCACCGGCCGCGCGCAGGCGGTCATGCTGCACACCAACGTTGGCACCGCCAATTCCATCAACATGCTGATCGATGCGAGCCGCGATCGCATTCCGATGCTGCTGAGCTCCGGCCGTACCCCGTTCACCGAGTCTGGTGCCGAAGGCTCCCGCAGCGTCCACATCCATTGGGCTCAGGAGATGTACGACCAGGCCGGCATGCTGCGCGAAATGGTTAAGTGGGACTACGAAATGAAGCGCGGCGATCAGGCGGGCACGGTGGTGGATCGCGCGCTGGAGATGGCGTGTGCCTCGCCACAGGGACCGGTGTATTTAAGTCTGCCCAGAGAAGTGCTGGGTGAAACGGTCGGAACGGCGGAGAGCAATCGGGCGCATCGTGCCCGGCCGCGCCCGCCGGAGGCAGCGACGCGTGACATCGAGCAACTCGCCGAATGGATCGCCGCGGCGCGTAATCCGTTGATCATTACGGGGATGTTGGGGCGCGATCCGCGGGACAGCGTGGCCCTGGCGCGGCTCGCGGAGCGTTACGCGTTGCCGGTCGTGCCATTCAACACGCGGTATTTCGCGCTGTCGGCCAATCATCCGATGTTCCAGGGATCGGCGCCCGGATCGTTGCTGAAAGAGGCCGACCTCGTCATCGTTTTCGAAACCGACGTGCCATGGATCCCCAGCAAGGAGTCGCCGGGGGCGGATGCGAAAATCGTGCAAATCGGTGAGGACCCGTTGCACGCGCGCCTGCCGATGCGAGGCTTTCCGTCAGACCTGACCCTGACCGCGACGTCGCTGTCCGTGCTGGAGGCGCTGGAGACGGCGCTCCTGGGCCGGTCAATGCCGCATGTCGCCGAACGTCTGGCGCGGCTGACCGCGCGGTCCAACGGGTTGCGGAAAACCTGGCGCGAGGAAGCGGAACGGGCCGGCAATGCGAACACCATCACCTTGCCCTGGCTCAATCATTGCCTTCGCGATGTTGTCGACGCTGACAGCATCGTGATCAGCGAATATTCGTTCCGGCAGGAGTATTGCCCGCTCGATATGCCGGGCAGCCTGTTTGCCCTCAGCTCCGCCGGTGGCCTTGGTTGGGGTTTCCCCGCGTCTCTCGGCGCGAAGCTGGCGTCGCCGAAGAAGCTGGTCGTCTCGGTGCTTGGCGACGGTGCCTATATGTTCGCCAATCCGACGGCGTGCCATTACGTCGCGCAAATGCAAAACCTTCCCGTTCTGACGGTGATCTACAACAACGCGCTGTATGGCGCGGTGCGACGGGCGACATTGGAAATGTACAGCAAAGGTGTCGCGTCGGAGGCTGACGGCAGATTGCTCGCCGACCTGCCCGCGCCGGCGTTTGAAAAAATCGTCGCGGCGCATGACGGTCATGGCGAAAAGGTGGAGCGGCCAGCCGATCTGCCGGCGGCGTTAAAGCGCGCGGCGGCGGCGGTGCGCGGCGGTCAACAGGCGCTGGTGAACGTGATATGCCCCTGATGCGAACAGCGGTTCTGATTGTTGGTGGCGGACCCGTCGGGTCCACCCTCGCGCTGGATCTCGCTTCGCGCGGCATCGACGTCGTGGTCGCTGAGCGCAATCCCCCGGATCAAATGCGGGGCGTGAAATGTAATCACGTCGCCGCTCGCACGATGGAGGTGTTCCGCCGCCTGGGGATCGCGCAACAGGTTCGCGATACCGGTCTCCCGGCCGATCATGCCAACGACATCGCGTTCCGCACAGCGGCGATCGGGACCGAGTTCGCCCGTATCATGATCCCCTGCCGTCGCGATCGTTACACCAACAAAGATGGGCCGGATGGTTGGTGGCCGACGCCGGAGCCGCCACACCGGATCAATCAGATTTATCTCGATCCGCTGCTGGCCAGGCTCGCCGGCGACCATCCGCGGGTTCGCTATATCAACCAAATGGAAGTGGAGGGTTTCACCCAGTCCGACGACGGAGTTGTCGCGGAGGCCATCGACAATACGACGGGCGCGCGTCATGTCATTCACTGCGACTACCTGGTTGGTTGCGATGGCCCAACGTCCTGCGTCCGGCACTTGATCGATGCACGCCTGACCGGCGATGCACTGATCGGGCGAACCCAATCGACCTATGTCAGGGCTCCCGGCCTGGCGGAGAGAATGCGGGCGACACGCGCATGGTCGACCCAGGTGATGAACCCGAAACGCAGTGGCAACATGTTCGCCGTCGACGGACGCGAGACGTGGCTGGTCCACAATTATCTGCGCGACGAGGAAACCGAATTCGACGCCATCGATGCCGACTGGTGTCTTCGCACCATCATGGGCGTCAACGCGGACTTTCCTTACGAGATCATCACCCGAGAGAACTGGATCGGCCGCCGCCTGCTCGCCGATCGGTTCCGCGACCGTCGCGTCTTCATTTGTGGCGATGCCGCGCATCTTTGGGTGCCATCCGCCGGCTACGGCATGAACGCCGGCATCGCGGATGCGATGAATTTGGCCTGGATGTTGGCCGGTGTGCTGCACGGTTGGGCCAGTCCGGACATTCTCACCGCGCATGAGGCCGAGCGTTGGCCAATCACCGAGCAAGTCTCGAAATATGCGATGTCCACGTCGCTGGCGGTCGCGCGGACCCGAAGCGAAGTGCCGGCCGATATCGAGGACAGCGTTGAGGCTCAGGCGGTTCTTGGCCGGCACATGCTGAAGATGCACACACCGCAGTTTTGCTGCGGCGGGTTGAACTTCGGTTACTTCTACGACCGGTCGCCGCTTATCCAGTACGACGGAGAAGCCGCGCCACCCTACACGATGGACCGGTTCACGCCGTCAACGGTTCCGGGTTGCAGAACGCCGCATTTTTGGCTTGAGGACGGACCGTCGCTGTATGATGCGATGGGTGGCGATTTTTGTTTGCTGCGATTCGACCGTTCCATCGATGCGAGCGGGCTCGCGGACGCCGCCGCGCATCGCGGTGTTCCCCTGCGGGTGCTCGATGTCGCTCCGTTGGACCCTTACCGCCACAAGCTCGTGCTCTCCCGACCGGACCAGCATGTCGCCTGGCGCGGTGACGCGCCGCCCGACAATCCGCTGGCCCTGGTGGACAAAATCAGAGGTGCGGCCTCACCTTTTCGCTGAACAGAGCCAGACTGCGCGCGGTGTCCTCGTACGCCATCGGGCCGAGCCGGAATTGCATGATCAGACCGCCGATCCCGGTCTTGCCGACAGCGGCCAATTTTTCGGTGACCGTCGCCGGTGACCCGCAAACCAAAGAGTGTTCCAGTACCATGCGCGCGGGCGGTGCCGATCCTGGTGCCGGCATCGGGACGATCGACACGCCTTGCTCCTGGTAGACGCGCTCCCGCATCGCCGTGCGGTGCGCGTGCATGGCATGGAACGCGGGCACGGCGATGCGTTCCGCCTCAGCATCCGTTTCCGCCACGAAGACATTGCGCCAGGCCCAACAGGCGTCGGTGTTCTCGGCGACCGTGGCTTCGTCCTGGCCGATCGAGCGTAACGTCTGGCGGTACAACTCCATCCGCTGCGCTGTTGTTTCGTTGCTCTGCACGTTCATCATGAAGGGTCGGCCGCGCTTCGCGATATCCAGCATGCCGTGTTCCGTCGCGGCGGCCCGAATCACGTAAGGATGCGGCTTCGTGTAGGGCACTGGACGAAACGCCGGCAGTCGCAGATTGAAGAATTCGCCGTGATGCTCGAACGCGGCGCCTTTCCACGCCTCGAACATGATCGCCTCGGCTTCCTCGAACCGAGCCTGTGCCTCGGTGTGATCAATCCCGAAACCTTGGTAGTCGTAAATGTTGTAGGCGGTGCCACGGCCCAGACCCACGATCAAACGTCCCTTCGACAGGTGATCTATGAGCGATATCTGCTCGGCCATGCGGATCGGATGATGCAACGCCACCTGCGCCACGGCGAAGCCGATCTTGGCATGCCGCGTCGCGGTGGCGAGGGCGGCGGCGAAACTGACCGGATCGACATAGGCGCAGATGCCGTCGAAGTGATGCTCCGCCAGCCAGATCGCGTCGAAGCCGAGTTCATCGGTCAACCGCGCCTCGCGCAGTGTTTCATCGATGACGCGCGCGTCGTCGTCGGCGGTGGTGCTCTGCGGGAACAGGAAGTTGGAAACGCGCATGGTGGGGCCCTTCGTCCGGGCCGCCAGTATGCCCATATCGCCGCCGTCAGGCGAGGACGTCGTTCAGGTCCTCGGCGGCGAGGTCGGCATGCTGGCCATGCAGGTGGCAGGCGGCCGCGTGACATGGGCTGATGCGCGACAGAGGCGGCCGCTGGGTGTGACAAACCGCCATCGTGAATGGGCAGCGATCCGCGAACCGGCACGCCGCGTCACGCTCCTCGGGCCGTTGCACGTCGGGCTCCGTGGCCAGCCAGTCGCGCGTCAGGCTGACCTGAGGAATCGATCCGACCAGCAGCTTCGTGTACGGATGCGCCGGTGTCTTCACCACCGCCTCCGCCTGACCTGCCTCCACCGCCGACGCGCGATACATCACGATGATGTTGTCGCTGACCTGCCACGCGGTCGCGAGGTCGTGCGTGATATACAAAATCGAAATGCCAAGTTCGTCGGTCAGCCGCCGCAACGATCCGAGAATGGTCGCCCGTAACGAGGCATCAACCATGGAGACGGGCTCGTCAGCGATGATGATTTTCGGCTTCAGCAGCAGTGCTCGCGCGACCATGGTGCGCTGCCGTTGACCGCCGCTGAGCTGATGCGGGTAGCGGCCCAGAATTTCCTCGGGCCGCAGCCCAACCGTGCGCAGCGCCTGCTCGATCAACGCGCGGGCTTCACTCCGTGACGATGCGAGACGGAATTTCCGCACCGGCGTCGTCAGCACATGGTCGACCCGATAGAATGGATTGAACACACCGTACGGGTCCTGGAAGATCGCCTGAATGTCGGTCCGGTACGCGCGCCGGGAATCACCTGAAAGTCGAGCGATATCTTCGCCTCGGTAGCGGATCGTTCCGGACGTGGGGGTTGTCAGGCCTAGCAGCAAACGTGCGAGCGTGGTTTTGCCGCTGCCGCTCTCTCCCACGATCGCGGTGATCGACGGACTTCCGGTGCCCACCGACAGCGAGAAATCATCGAGCGCCACCGTGCGCGCCGATCCCAGCATCCCGCTGCCATAAATCCGGCCAGCCCGGTCAGCCTGAAGCAGAGGTGTGGTCACGCGAAATGACATGCTGCCAGCACGCCGCCTTCGATCTCGCGCGGCAGTGGCCGTTCCGCCCGGCAACGGTCCCGCGCCTTCGGGCAGCGGGGATGGAACGCACAGCCCGAGGGCAAATCACGCAGCAGCGGCGCCAGACCGGGAATGCCGCGCAGCGCGTCTTTGTGATCCATGGAAGGGAGGCTCGCGATCAACATTTCCGTGTACGGATGTCTGGGCTTTCGCACGATCTCGGCGATCGGCGCGATCTCCACCAGACGTCCGGCGTACATGACGCCGAGTCGGTCGACGAATTGCGCCATGAGTCCCATGTCGTGGCCAATCAACAGGATCGCGGCGTTCAGATCCTGTTGCACAACCGCCAAAGTCCGCATCACCTGACGCTGCACCACGACGTCGAGCGCACTCGTCGGCTCATCGGCGATAATGACCGTCGGCCGCAGGCAAATGGCGATGGCGATGCAGACCCGCTGTTTCATCCCACCGCTCAGTTCGTGCGGATATTTCTCCACCGTGCCGGCCGGCAGACCGACCCGAGCCATCAGTTGGTCGATATCTCTGGGCTGCACCCCATGATCCCGCATCGCGTCCGCCACCTGCGCGCCAACGCGCATGACCGGGTTCAACGCGTTCATCGAACCTTGCGGCACCATGGCGATCCCCGCCAACCTTGTCCGCCGGATCGCATCGCCGGACAGTGTCGAAAGGTTCGTGTCTCCCAGGAGAATGTCGCCCCCGTCGATGTGGCCCGGCGGGCGGATCATGCGCATGATCGCGAGTGCCATGGTGGACTTGCCGGACCCCGACTCGCCGACAAGCCCGAACCGTTCGTTTGGCCGCAGCGCGAACGACACATCGTCAACCGCGCGCACCACGCCCAATGGATGGTCGAAGGAAACCCGCAGGCCCTCGATCCGGAGCGCGTTCATATCGAACGCCGTAGTCTGGGATTGGCGATTTCGTCCAGGCCGACGGTCATGAAAAACAACCCAAGGAACACCAAAAGAATGATCACGATCGGTGCCATCCACCACCACCACCAGCCATTGATGATCGCGGCGTTGAAGTTTACCCAGTACAGCGTCATGCCGAGGGTCGGAGCCTCCAACGGGCCAAGTCCAAGAACTTCCAGACCAATGGACGCGAGAATGGCGGCGGACACCGCATTCACCAGAGTGGCGCCGAGGTATGGCAACAGATTGGGAATCATTTCGAAAAAGATGATTTCGGGTCCGTTCATGCCGGACAGTCGCGCCACCTCCACATAGCCGCGCTCCCGCAAGGTCAGCACCTGGGAGCGAATCGTTCTTGTTGGATTGAGCCACGCCAAAGAGGCGACCACCAGCGCCATCTGATTGACCGTCAGGCCGCCGCGGACCGAGACGGCGATGATAATGAGAATCAAAAGTCCAGGCACCGTCAGGCCAATATCGGCGACGCCACGGATCGCCGTATCGACGATGCCGCGATAAAATCCCGCGACAAAGGCCAGGATCGTTCCGATCACGACGCCAAGAATGCCCGCGATGAAACCGATACGCAGCGTCAGTGGCGTGCCGACCACCATCGCGGCGAACAGATCGCGGCCCTGGCGGTCGGTGCCGAAGGGATAAGCCCAGGATGGGGGATGGAGAGCGGGTGCGGAGAGGGGACGGGCGTCCTCGGGGTCGATCAGTATCATGCCAACCGCGATGAAGACGACCAGGACGCCCAGAAAACCGATACCAACCGTGAGGGATGGATTGCGCTTCAAATACCGGAGCACTTATCAGGTCCGCTGATAGGAGATGCGTGGGTCGAGCCAGGGATACAAAACGTCAAGAATAAACGTCGTGAACCCGAGCGCGACGATCACCGTGAACACGATACCCTGAATAAGGAAATGATCGTTCTCTCGAATGGCCTGGAACAACAGGGCGCCGATGCCGGGATAGCCGAAGATGACCTCGACCAGCACCGCGCCGGACAGGATCTGCCCCAGAGCCAAAGCCAGCGCGGTGGTCTGTGGCAGGATCGCGTTGCGGACACAGTAGCGCAGGAAGATCGTTGATGCGCGCAGACCTTTTGCCTCAGCGAAGGTGACGTAGTCCTCGCCCATGGTGGTGACCATCATGCCGCGCATGCCCAGGGCCCAACCACCGGTGGCGACCAGAATGATCGACAGCGCGGGAAGGGTGGCGTGCGCCATCACATCCAGGACGAACCGGATGTTGAAGCCTGGCGAGGCACCGGGAGAATAGCCGCCGAAGATGGGCAGCAGGCGCAACTGGAACGCGAACAAATACATCAGGATCAGGCCAAGCAGGAAAAACGGGATCGCGTGCAACGCCCATAACGGCGGCATCACGTAACGCATCCACCGCGGGGCTCCGGGCCACGCCAGCAACGCGCCCAGAAAGCTGCCGATGCCAAATGACAGCAGCGTTGTCATGCCGAGCAAACCGACGGTCCATGGCAGCGCCTCAGCGATCAGATCGCGCACCGTGCGCGGATAATTCGAGATCGAGTAATTGAAGTCCAGCTGCGCGGTGTCACCGAGGTAGCTCAGATATTGTCGCCAAAGCGGTCTGTCGAGGCCAAATTTCTGATTGTACTCCTTTACCATGTCCTCAATCCCGGCATGCACATATCCGCCCAACTGCGCCTCCGCCAACAGTTTCGTGCGCACCGGGTCTTGGCCGGACAGCCGCGGCAGAAAGAAATTCAGCGAGGCCGCGAGCCAGACGATCAGCAGAAAGACCGCGAACCGTCTGGCGATGTAAAGCGCGCGCATTCGATCAGGCTTGCTTCAAATTCCACAGCACGATCGGATAGGTCAGATGCCAGGACGCGCCGTTGACATAGGCGTTGTCCTCGGTGGGCCAGTTCGTCCAGTAGGTGGTGTTCATTGGAATCCGGTGAAAGTTCTGCACGAGCTGGATGTCGGGCAGCTCCGGAATCCAGATTTCCATCGCCCGCCGAAACAGTGGGATCATGCGCGCTTTGTCGCCCGGTTCAACCGCGAACATTTCGTCGGCGACCTTGTCGAACTCGGCGTTCTTCCAATGCGAGAAATTCACCAGATGCGCGCCCGGTACGGCGAGGGTCTGACCCTGATACAGCCGCAGCATCCCGTACGGCTCATTGATCGACCCGCCATGCCCATAGATCGAGCCGACGAACTGGCCTTTCTGGAAGCGGTCGTCAAAGTCGGGCGGCATGCTGAACGCCGAGTCGACACCGTGACGTTTCAACATCTCGGTCAGCAGCGGACCCATGGCGGGGCCGGCGGCACCGAAGCCAATGATGTCGACCTTGATGCGGTCGCCGTCCTTGGTCCAGTACCCGTCAGCGGCCTTTTTCCAGCCTTTACCGCTCAACAGGGCATCGCCCTTTTTCGGATTGAACTCGAGCGTGTTGTATTTTTCCAGCAGGTCTTTGACGGCGTCGAAATACGGCCGCAACGGGAGATAATCGGGCATCGGCAATGCCGACACCTGCGATGCGCCGAGGTAGCCGACATCGATCAACTGGCCGCGGTCGATGTAATACGACAGCGCCCAACGCACGTCCTTGTCATCGAACGGTTTCACATCGTTGTTGACGTAAAGGGAGATCGGCCACCAGTCGACATAGCCGTACGGCGGCTTTCGACCGGTATAAGTCGTGATCTTTGGATTGCCGTCGAACACCGTCTTGAACGTCGCCGGCTGCATCCCAAATCCCGCGTCGATCTGGTTCGTGATCAGCGCCTGGGCCAGCGCCTGCTCGCCGACCGCGGGGAGCCAGATGGTCCGCTCCACCACCGGCAACGGGGCGAGACCGGCCTTCGCGGCCCACCAATCGGGCCTGCGATCGAATACTTTCTGCTGCAACGAAGCCTCGGTGACCTTCCAGGGCCCGGTGCTGATGGGCCAGCCCTTGGCGAGGTCGAAATGTTTGAACGTTGTCCAGTCCTGGCCTTCGAAAATATGTTTCGGTACGATATAGACGCCGATGTCGTACTTATAGGTCATGAAGAAAAAGAACCGCGGCGAGGGGACCAGGAAATCGATCACCACGGTGTTGGCATCGGTGGCCTTTGCCTCTTTCATCACCTGATGAATATCGACCCCCCATTTCACCTTCGGGCCGAAGTCGCGTACCGAATTCAAGGTGAACGCCACATCCTCGGCGCTGAATGGCACACCGTCGGACCACGTGATGCCGGAGCGGGTCTTGATCGTCAGTTGGCGGAAGTCCGGCGCGAACTGATAACTCTCCGCGAGCCACATATACATTTTGTCGGCGAAGGCCGAGTAGAACGCCAGCGGCTCGTAGATGATGTTGGGGCCGTTCTGGTGATTGGAGCCGATCGAGTAGGGGTTCCATAACTCGTAATCGACCCAGCGGCCCTCACGCGAGCCTGACCAGACCAGGATCATCGTCTTTTCCCGCGGTACCGCCGCGCTCTGGGCTGTCGCGAGGCCGAAAGGCGTGATCGCCGCGAGACTGGCCGCGGATGCGAGGACGGTTCGCCGGCTGGGTGCTGCGCTCGTCATGATGTTGCCTCCGGTTTTCGGCATAATGCCAAGGGAGGGCTCATCCCGCCAGAGGAGGGTAACTCGACGATCCCGGTTCCCAGGACCGAGAGTTCGTCGTCCTGATTGCGGGCCTCCTGTGTGATTTCAACCAGGCAGCGGCCGTCGTCCTGGAATTTGCGCGCGACCGTGGCCTTGATGAACAGCGCGTCGCCCTCGGGATTATGGCGGCGAATCTTGCTGGTCGCGTGGCGCAAGAACCCGTCGTCGCCCATCCAGTTGGTGAGTTGATGCGTCAGCCAGGAGCACCGCTCCGGCCCGTAATCGTAAGCGCCGGGCGCGCCGACCATCAGCGCGAATTCGGGTTCCCAGTGCACCCGTTCCGGGCAGTCGGGAATGTTGAACCGGTTGGGGATACCCAGGCCAGGATGCGAATGAATTTGCTTCCAGGCCAGCTTGTTGGCGCGGATATACAGCCCGCCCCAACCTTGCGCGTAAGCGATGAAGCCAGTCACCGTCATCGGTCCTTTGACCATGGTCGGCAATGCATCG
>ODAK010001562.1_pt1 | contig 24718 bp, 10 predicted proteins | sample 1539591 | NCBI WGS metagenome assembly ODAK01 (sample SAMEA3539303, study PRJEB22396) | soil metagenome | biome: tundra; feature: field; material: soil | place: USA | collected 2010-05 | depth 0.15 m | reverse complement strand
CTTAAAGCCCGCTTTGTGCCCTCTGCGGTCACACAACGAGCCGTTCCGAAAGGAAAACGCCTGCCAAAACGATCACCAGGGCCGATACTCAATCTCATTTCTCTCCCGGGTGGAATTTTGGCGATCCACAGGAGACGCGGAAGGCCCCATCTGTTACAAACATCTTGATAAGACAGTGCCTGATGGACAAAATAGTGGCAAGATTGCCGACGCACTGAGAGAAATCTCAGAACGCGTACTTCAGTGAAAGTTGGATAAAGCGCGCATCCGGAGTCAGTTTCTGGAAGCTGCGCGGGCCGGTGATCTTGCCCCCGGTGCTGTCGATCGTCATGTCGCTGGGCTGGCCAAGGGAGGGTGTGTTGAACAGGTTGAAAATGTCAGTGCGGAACTGTACGGTCTGCTCGCGGGATACGTTGAAAGTTTTGAAAACTGACATATTGATGCGCTCATAACCGGGGCCATAGACATCATTACGCTTGCCACCCAGGAACCCGAGGGCCGACGCGAGGCTGGTCACGTAGACAGGCTGCGAAGCCGTGGCATGGTGTGGATCGGAGGTACCGGTCGGGATGTAATGGCCTGGCTCATACGCCCAGTCGTTGGGATTCCAGGGGTTTTCAAAGGAGCATGGGTTGTACCAGTTGTTGCGATTGCGTGTCTGGGCGGCGCAGGCCACCCGGATATTTGGATCGGGGCTAGTGAAAGTGCCGCCGCTGGCGTAGGGGTTCTTGATCTTAACAGCCCCCGCTGCATAGCCTCCACTTGTCAAGCCGATGGCGGTCGGGTTAACAGAGAAGGGGTTGCCGGTCTGAGCCGCGAAGGTGGTGTTGGTTGACCAGCCGCCGACCAAATCGTTCAGCACGCCCTTATCGTTGAGGAACTTACGTCCCGACCCGAAGGGCAGATCGTATAAGGCATTGAAGGTGAAGCGTTGACGGGTATCGAAGGCGGAGTTGGAATAGTCCATCTTGATGGGAATCAGATTAGTCTGTCGGTATGCTGCATCCCCCGGCGCGAGCATCATCGCAGGCGCATCGTCCAGGGAGTGCGACCAGGTGTAAGTGGCCAGCAGGCTGTTGCCGTGGGAGTATTGCTTTTGAACCTTGGCTTGCAATCCGTTGTAGTTACTGCTGGCAATGTGGCTGGTATATTCCGTACTACCAAAGTCCGGTAGCGGACGGGCGTTCTGCGCGCTGTTACTGGGATTCTCAAGCGCCAAAGGGCTGTTCGGATCAGTAAGGGACCCCAGGTGATGCGAGGAGTCCCCCACATAACTGATCGTGGCAAAAATGCTCTGGGCAACGTCGCGCTGAACTGATAGGTTGTAGTCCTCCGTGTAGGGTGTCGTGACCGTCGCCGTAGCGCCGCGAAGCGTTAAATCGCTTATATCGTTGGCAAGACCGTTGGCCAGGACGGTAGAGAAGCCGCTGCTTATGGTAATGCCATCGGGGGGGCAGGAGGTTGCGGAACAACTCTGGGACAGGAAGGTTGAATCGTACTGGAAGGGATAGTTTTGCCCCAGATTGGGGAGGTAACCGGCGCTCTCCAGCCCGCCGTAAAAGAACCCATATCCAGCGCGAATGACGGTTTTGGCGCCCGGCGAATCGGCAATGCCGAGACGCGGCCCGAAGTTACTCTTCTGCGCCGTGAGGAGGTGCTGGTCATCGTCGTAATTCAAGGCGATGTTGTCCCGGGCGAGAAGATTGGGGAATGCATTCGAGGTCTGGGCAAAGATGGATTGCACATAGCTCTCGGCTTGACTGGGAATCTCGAAGACAGCCGAGCCGCTGCCATATCCGGTCGTCGTATTGAGCGAGGACGGGCCGGTCAAGTGGTAGGAGGCCTGGTAGCCGCCCACATCCTTATAGGGCTGGAAGTATTCCCAGCGTAGACCCGCATTGACGGTGATCTTCTTCGTGATACGCCAGTCATCCTGGAAATAGGCGGCGCCATACCAGCGAGCCTGCCCGCTGACAAACTCGCTGGAAAGAACCGCACTGTTCTGGCTGTCCAGCAAGAAATCGGCCGGGGCGAAGCCCGTGTTGGGGGCATTCAGGTCGCTCGTGTATTCACCGTTGTACGTAAACGTGCCGCGAGAAGCCACCGGCTGCAACGTGGAGAAGCGGATGCTCTGGATGTTTGCGCCTGCCTTGAGATCGTGGTTGCCAACAATCTTTGTGACATTGTCAAGGAACTGGTATACGTTCTGTTTTTCATTGGTAGGCGAATACCCGCCGCCGCCAAAATTGGCAGTGATGGAAGCCTCCCCCTTGAACGTAACCTCTGGCAATCCGCCGTTCAATGGGCCACCCGGTATGCCGCCGAATCCGAGACTGGCGGCGAAGCCTGTATTCGTTGCATCGAATTGTAGCTTCTGTGCGTGGATGTAATTGAAACCCATTCGGAATTCGTTGGTCAGCGTTGGGGTAAAGACATGAGTCTCACTGAGCATAAAACTTCCACTCAGGTTGTTGCTCACTCCCCCGCCACCATCTAGAATGCCAAAGGTCGGAGCCTGGAACGATGGCTCATGCCAGTAACTGAACGCGGAAGATGCGGTGTCCTTGGTGCCGATGTTCCAATCCAACCGTACATCCCACTGCGTGGTGTCGTCGCTCGATGGAGAGCCGAAAAGATAGTTGTTATAGAGCAGTCCACCGTTGGTATTGGGTTGCGGAAGCATGTTGAGGATCGCCAGGGCGGTCGCGTTCGGCCTGACCCCTGAAATGCCCGAGGTGAGATTGTTATCCGGAAATGGCTGAGGCGCCCCGACAGAACTTTGGTGATACAGCTGAATGGGTCCGGACGCCCCCGTAAGCGCGGGGTTCAACAACTCGGAGAAATCGCCCGTGCGCTCCCGTAGCGAGGGTACGGTGGTGTTAATGGTTTGGTGGTAAGCGATGCGATTGGCCTGCATATCCCCAAAGAAAAACAGCTTGTTGCGGATAATAGGTAAACCGAGGGTCGCGCCAAAGAGGTTTTCGTGATACGGAGGCACGGACGTTGCATTCCAGTCCCTGGCGTCGAGGGCCGTGTTGCGCAAGTATTCCCACGCACCACCATGCATGTCGTTTGTGCCCGAATTCAGGCTGGCATTGATGATCGCTCCCGCGGAGTGTCCAAATTCGGCCGAGTAGTTTCCACTTTGCACGCTGAACTCTGCCAGGCCCGCGGGTGGAGGCTGGGCCACAAAGCTGGCGCCGGTACCGAGATCCACGAGATGATTAGTGTTGTCCACGCCGTCGAGGATATAGTTATTCTGCTCCGCGCGCTGTCCGCTGGAGTTGAAGTCCCCCGTGCCGGCGCCGTGCGTGCCCTGCGGCGGAGCGGCTCCGGCCGACAGTTGGGCAATATAAACCCAGTTGCCCCCGCTGAGAGGTACCTTGTTGATGGATTGGGCGTTCGTCACCTGACTGATCGAACTCTCCTGCGTCTGCATCTGCGATGCCGTCGCAGCCATCGAAATGGTTTCTGGTGCAGTGCCGGGCTTTAAGGGCACAGCCACATTGAGATGCTGCTGCAGGCTGAGATGCAGATTGATCACCGTGGTGGTTCCGAAGCCCGGCGCACTGGCGGTTATCTTGTAGTTGCCGATCCTGACCGGCGGGAAAACGTAGACACCGGAGCCGTCCGATTTCGCTTTCAACACCTGCCCCGTATCCACACTTGTGAGGGTTATAGTGGCGCTTGGAACGACGGCTCCGGATGGGTTTTGGATCACGCCTGTAATCGTGCCTTGATCTGCCTGTCCTATTGCTAAACGCCCCGACCCAAGCAAAACAATAAACGCAAAGACGGTCATTTTCAGTTTCATCGTGTTGTCTCCAAACCCATGGAAAAGAATTTTTCTGAACGGGTTGCAGGGCCGGCAATTCGATTGCTTCCTGCGTAATTCTCGACTTTCTCGCGAGTGCTAGTGCGCAGAAGTGTTGAATATCGTCCATCTGTTCTCATACACCGGCTCTCTGGGAACGGGGAAACTCGCGTCAAATATCGATACCGTTTCGAGCTACTCCAGCCCGTACCATGCCTTTTGTCACTGTCTGGTGGCGCGGAACGATGCGCGCTTCAGACGCAGTGCTCTAAAAGGCGAGTCTGTCCGGATTTGCGCCTATCGGCGCTTGGTCGTGCGCAGATAGGCAGGGCTCACCTGTGAACGTGCCCGCCGCGGTTTGAGCCCGAGGCGAGCACTCGTGACGAGATAGATCGCAAATACGGCTTTTTCGAGTGTCCAAAGTGCAGCGCGCTCACAGATAGAGCGAGTGTGCGCCTGCCGGAGATATGCTCAGGCAGGCGCCATCGAAATTCTCGACTTATGGCATACGGTAGAGCTGGACCCGCTCGATTATGCCCGGATGCAGCACCAGAATCTCACCCTGTGCATCGTCGTCGCCTTCGATCCAACGGGTAAGCTCCCACTTTCCGTCTACGAACTTGCCTGTTTGTACGACGCCGAGTCCCACATTGGCCGGTCCGGGCGTATTCGCCGTAAAGTCGACGCGCATACCGCCGCCGGCGAAATAATACTCGTCGGGCCCGGTGGCAATCGCAATTGCAGAAGCTTCCAGCGGCGGCAGAGATTCGGCCCCCGGTTCAGGGTCTCTCGGCGGAGACGCCACTGCTCCCCCTTTGGGTTGCGGGGGAAGGCCCCTGGCCCGGCCGGTATAGGTAAACGTCAGGGTGTAATTGCCCAGTCTGACCTGCTTGGGCGAGTCGCCCTGGACCATCCGCATCGCGGTCATGGTGCCGGTTCCCTGGTGCGCCAGAATCAACGGCGCCAGATTGTTGAGCATTCCATATGTGGCGGCAAAGTCCGGGGGAATCGGTCTCCCACCGTCCACGCCAAACGGAGAATAGCCGATCGCATTGTACTTGCCAACGGCCATGATCACGTTGCCCGCAACGGTGCCCGACTCGGGAATAAAAAGCGGGTCCCCGTTCTGGATCCATCTTTCGCAGATCACGTCGAAATACGGCAGGTAGAGATCCGGCGACAGGATGTCAATTGCCGGAGCTCCGGCCCGCCAGATGTCGTGCACCTCTGGCAGTGGACCGCCGCTGGGAAATGTTCCCGGCCAGGCCTCATTCGGTTGCTGTTCCCACCCGTTCACGTACATGGGAATGTCATAACCCGACTTACCCGCCTCGGCTACCTTTCCCACGTAACGCGCGTAGTTCCAGGCCATGAAGAACTCATCCGAGGCCCAGTGCAGTTCCTTCCAGCTGCCTTCATGTTCGTACGTGCTCATCGGCGGGCTTTTCGTCTCGACCGGAATCTCCACGTCGGCCGGCTTGCCGGGACCGAAGACCCCTTCCCAGGTACCCGACTTCTTCTCGCCGTTCGCCACCCAGGCAGCGCGGAGGTCGGGCATGAGATGGTTCTTATGCGCTTCCAGGTAATTCATCAGCTCGGCCGGCACCTGGCCGGCAAAGGCGCGGTTCGCCGCCGGTGACCGGTCGCGTGAATCCCGCAGAACGCCCACTTCGTTCTCCACCTGGATCATCATCACGGTGTGCTGGGTGCCGTCGACTTGCTTGATGTGCGCCATCAATGCCTTGAACGCGGCTGCATCCGCATCCCGCGTGGCATCTCCGAAGGTGCTCAGCAACTCCACGGGGCCGGAGATCGAAACTGTCTTGCCGTCGTTGATCTGAATGCGCGGAAAACGGGTGTAATCCTTCTTCACCCAGTACGGCGCAAAACTAGAGGTACCGTTCTTCCAGGAGGCGAACCAGATAATGACAAGGTGAAAGTGGTTCTCTCTGGCCTTGGCGATCACGCCATCGATCTGTGTGTAATTGAATTGCCCTTCCTCGGGCTCGAACTGCGACCAGCAGACGCCGACGAGTGCGGTGTTGAGGTTGCCTTCGACGAGCTTGGGCCAGATGGGCTCCATCATGGGAAGACTGGTCGCCGCGTTGTTGGTGAGTTCTCCCGCCAGGGCGAGAAACGGTTTTCCATCCACAATCAGTTGGGTAGCGGTACCCTGTTTCTGCAAGTGCGGCACACCGGCATCCATCTGCGCAATGGCCGAAATCGTCAAGGCAGCGCCACACACAAGCAAGCCTAACGCGGACATCCCCTTCATTTTCATTCGCATACATTGCTCCTTTGATTCTTGGACACAGAAAGCCGTCGAGCGGGTCGCCCTCTTCATCTCTATCCGGCCGAATCGACCGGCTGTGCTTTCAGAGTCACCAAGAACGGTACGCTGTGCATTGCGGCCATACATCGGCCAAAAGTCGGATCGTCAAAAACTTATTGGCCGATTTCGGGAAGCCGAATCGTCTCACTGGCGCCGGAGGGCCACAATGACGTTTCATCCTGGTCCACCGTTCCGCTTCATGCAGTCCGCGATTCCGCTAACTACCCGAAATGCGGACCGCCTCCCAGCGAAATCCTGGACCACTGCAAGCGGAATCACCGGACCACTTCGACCAGAATCCGCACTCCGGACACCGGGATAGCCTCTCCGATATCCGCAAACCTCCATGGACACGTGCCAAGCGCATGATTCGGACAGAATTCAACCAGGTAGCGATCCAAATCCGCGGTAAATTCTCTCCATCATGGCGAATTTCAACAAGTTCCTATACCTTGCTCCCGCGTCCACTCAATAGCCGTAAGAGACCGTTTCCTGAGTTACCGGACTTTGTCTCAGGCATTGAGGAGGGCGCTTGAATTCTTGCGCGAGGGAGAAGGATGCGAACTGAAGTTCCTTGGCCCGGAGCGCTATCGATCGCCAATTCACCGTCGAAATCGGCAATACGCTCCTGCATGCCCAGAATGCCATAGTGGTCTTCAGAATTGGAGTCGTTGGCTGTAAAGCCTTGCCCATCGTCTGAGATCCCGATAGCGAGATCGCGCGCCGAAAAGTCAACCTGTACCCGGATATTCTGCGCATTGGCATGAAGGACGGCATTGAAGATCGCTTCCCGCACCACCATGGCTATCGCGTGGCTGGTCTTCTGATTGATGTCGAACTGCTCTCCGCTCACCACCAAGGTCGTCTCAATGCCGTAGGTCCGCCAGGTTCGTTCGGTCATAAGCCTTAGAGTGCACACTAAGTCTTGTGGGGTCTGCGCATCAGTTCGCAGACCAGCGACAGCCTGGCGCGCCTCATCCATCGTGACCTGGATCTGTGTAGATGCAAATCGAACCAGATGGGAACGGGATTCAAAATCTCCAGCATCATCGCTCGATGCCGCGTGGAGAAGTGCTGAGACGCTCGCGCATCCTTGTATCAAGGTATCGTGTATCTCGCGTGCAATCCGGCCTCGCTCTTTGATGACTGCCTGAAATTTGCTGGTCAACTGCGCCTCATGCACCCAGTAGGCGAGCATCAACAAACCCAGCACGGCAAGAAAGCACACACTCCGAAACCGGAGCGTTTGATAAAAGAATTCGTCCTTGACGATATTGAGGCCGGCTTGTATCTCGTGTTCAGGGCTGTCGGTCTCCCATGCCACGGCTTCGAACCGATAGTGTCCAGGAGGAAGATTGGTGTATGAGGCAACTCTCTGCGCCGGGTCCGCTTGTATCCAGTCGCGGTCAAATCCGTCAAGCTTGTATCGGAAACGAAGTTCGCTTCTAGGACTGAGCAACGCGAGATCGTACGCAATTTCGACCCGCTTGCTATCCGCGGTCAAGACTACGGAATTCGATGCAGGAGCGGTACGGCCATCTACGGACACGGAATCGATATTCAGGTGTGCCAGATGCGATGGAACACCCGCGTCGGGATTGATAATCCATATTCCACTGATCGTTGCGAAGCACCCTTCGCCGGCGCTCGTGATGACCCCGGAGGATTGTCTACCCCCGTAAAACTGCGTCGCCATCTCTCCGGCATTCGCCGAAAAGATATGCATCGATACGAGCTTTGATGGAGCATCCGCCTGATGAATCAACTCACTGCGGTTCAGCATCATGACGGCTGTTGGGGTGCTGAGCCAAATACGGCCCTTTGCATCTTCCAGAATGCAGTAGATGCTGTCGCTCACCAAGCCTGTTTGAGTGGTGTAATGAGCGAAATGCCCACCAGCGTAGCTATAGAGCCCATTTCCCCTGGTGCCGATCCAGAGAACTCCATCGGAATCCTGGTATAGAGACCATACCCTTTCACCACTCAAAGCCCGGGTTACCGCGTCGTCGATAAACGATTCGCCTCGTCTATGACTAAGACCGCGATCTGTCCCTATCCAGACATCTCCGTCGCGATCCTCGATAATGCAGCGAATGCTGCTATAAACCAGCACATTTTCTATCATAAAAGTTCGGAAGCCGTGAGGGACAAGATGGCTTACGCCGTAGTCGGTTCCGATCCAGAAGCTGCCATCCTTGGCCTCTGTTATACTTCGCACATAGTTATTGACGAGGCCATTGCCGATATCGTAGTGTACGAAGCCCGAAGGCGTCTCGTGATACAGACCGTTTCCGTCTGTCCCAATCCAGAGAGACCCGTCCCGGGCGCGGAAAACATTTCGTACGTGAACTCCATTCATGCCAGGGAAGTGCCATGGGATTAGATCGTTTCCTTGAACGTGAAAGAGCTGTTTGTAAGCGGCCCACAGTCCCCCATTAACATCCAGAGATACTGTTGCATAGTCTTGGCTTTCGTTGTCTGGTATATCGACGATGCGCACCGGCGACTTGCTGAGACGCACTAGCCCTGCTTCCGTTCCTATCCAGAGGTCCCCATCGCTGTCTTTGAGCATGGCAAGGACAGTGTTGCTAAGCAGCGACTTTGACGCAGCGAGGCGCGTTACCTCATTGTTATGGACACGGTAAATACCTTCTCCGATCGAGGCTGCCAATAAGTCTCCATTTTCCATCTCTTGCAAGGAGCGGACAGTAGCATGAATGCCGCTTACACGTTTGAATTGCTTCTGCCCCCTTGCGAGCCGGTATAGACCCTCGACAGTTCCAGCCCAGATCGTGCCGTCATAAGTTTCTAACAAGGACCTTACATGGGCTCGTGGGTCCCCTCGGTGGAGGACATATTCGTGGGCCTTTCCGTGGTCGCTTACAAAAAGTTGTGGCCCACCTATCCAATAGCGCCCCAAATGATCCTGTATGATTCGGTTGACGTTCAAAAAAGGAATGCCAAGCTCACTACTGGCGGACTCAAGATGGTCGCCCTGAACTCTAAAGAGACCGCCATCGGTGGCCACCCATATAAGTCCATTTGTATCCTGATAAAGGCCCTTGATGAAGGCGCTTTGCGGGCTGTTTGCGGCGCGATAGCGGCGAGCAACTCCTCCTTTGAGCTGGATTAGACTTTCTCCGTCCGTTCCAATCCAGAGGCTGCCATCCCGCGAAGCCAGCAAGCCTATGATGTCGTTGTCTTCGATACCCGGTATGTCCTGATTTGTATACGAACGAAACCTTAAGCCATCGAATCGCGCAAGACCGTTGCTGGTGCCGATCCAGAGGTAGCCGTCGGAAGTCTCGCTCAATGCAAGTACGGTCGCCCCCGGGAGTCCATTCCACATCTGCCAGGAACCGATTCTGTAGTTGGATAGCCCGGCAGAAGCTGGAACTTCAAGCGCGCGCGCCCCCCGGGGTACACGAACCGCCTGTGCGCGGAGTTGATGGGTCGCTCCCCACAATGCCCCCAGGCAAAAGAGAATTTGGATGGCCCTTGAGAAATGCTCAGTCAGCACATGCGATCTTGCTCGTCCTGTTTGAACATCCACCGGTCTCAACGTAGTGGCGGGCATAGGTGATCTGTGTGAAGGCACAAATCATCGACTGTCCATGCCCCTCCTGTCAAGGGTTGAGCGGAGTTCGTCGTCATGCGATCGTCCTCATCCTCATTAGATGGATACGCATGGGGCATCAGGTTTTCCGGCGAGCCTCATGCAGCGGCAACCCGGAGGCCCGTTGGATAACGACGCAAAACCCAAAACCCAAGGCGGCTTGAAGTTGAGGCATCGAGGTCATTGGATTGTGGGCCATAAGTCAATATTCCAAAGAATCAATCAACATGCTATTATGCGTCTGCGCTAGAATGCCGATTCAAATCCTCATCGTCGATGACCATCCAATAGTGCGCGTTGGCGTTGCGGCCATGATTGCCAGATACGACGAACTCAGAGTTTCAGGCTTGGCTGGCAGTGGTGAAGAAGCGCTCGAACAGTATGCCAAGAATCGTCCCGATATTGTTCTGCTCGATCTCCGTTTGCCTGGGATGAGCGGCTTGGAAACCCTCCAGATCATTCGCAAAAATGACCCCAGGGCACGGATCGTTATACTCACCACCTATGATGGCGATGAGGATATTCACCGCGCGATGCTGGCGGGCGCCAAGGGATATCTGACCAAGGGACTCCCACCAGAAACGCTGCTTGAAGCTATCCGTAAAGTCTATGCTGATGGCTTATATATTCCATCGCCTATATCGAGATCGCTCGCCAAGCGGACCGCCGACACCTGTTTGAGCACCCGTGAATGCGAAGTGCTGCAGCTTATGGCCGAAGGAAATTCAAATAAGGGTATCGCAGAAAGGCTCGGAATTCGTGTATCCACCGTCAAGTGCCATATAAGCGTGATTCTCACTCGACTGAATGCAAATGACAGGACACAGGCAGTCATCATAGGCCAAAACCGCGGATTTATGCATCCGTCCAAACCCGCCTGAAGTAAACTCGTCGCTCATCGATCCAGCGCTTGGGCAGGATTTTGAACTGCTGCACCTCATTACGCTCGACCACTTCGACCTGGCAACCGAACATCTGCTCGGCCCCTTAGATCAGCATGCCTGTGTAACCGTCGTCAACGAACACCTTGGCGATGGTATCGAAGCGGCAGAACAACCGCGTCAACACGGCCCGGGCTCCGACCCGGTCCTGAATACCCGCCGAGTGTACGATCACGGTGAATAGGTTACCTTCCGTATCGACCGCGAAGTGTCGCTTGCGCCCCTTGATCTTTTTGCCCGCGCCGTAGCCGCGCCGCCCCTTTTAGACAGGTTCTAAGGCTTGCCGGCGGAGGCATAGGCGGTACAGAGTTCGTCAGTCACTCCTTTTCCTTCTTCCACAGTAAAGATGCGATCCGCCGCTGTGAGGTTGAGCTTTTCCACCTGCCCGCTGGGCCAGTGAATCTCTACTGCATCGACCTTGTCTGCATCTCCCAGGCCAAAGTGGACCCGCATGTCGTTGGAGGAGAGATAGCTCCCGCCGCTCAGCACGTCTCCACGCTGACGAATGCCGCCCGCTGTCAGATAGACTGTCGCTCCAACCGCATCGCGAGGGCTCTTGGCCCCTCCGATCAGCTTCAACTCGACCCAGTGGTGGTGGTCCGGATTCACGTTGCGAAGCAGCACCGGAACGCCGTCCATGTTGTTAATGACGACGTCGATCTTGCCGTCGTTGAAGAGATCACCAAACGCCGCGCCGCGTCCCACGCTGACAGTCGCAAGTCCAGTTCCCTCGACTGCGGGAACCAGCTCAAATTTGCCATTCTTCAGATTGTGGTAGAGCAGCGGGCGCTCGGCATAGCTGGTTCCCCACTCCGGATGCTGATCCACTTGCGGATACACATGGCCGTTTATGATCAGCAGGTCTTTCCACCCGTCGTTGTCGTAGTCCAGGAAACCGTCGGCGAAACCGACAAACGGGATGGAGGACTCCGCTATGCCGGACTGATAGCTGATATCCGTGAAATACCCTTTCCCGTCGTTCTGAAAGAGAACATTGTAGTCGTCGGAAAAACTGGTGTTCACGATATCGAGGTGGCCGTTGTTCAAATAGTCTCCAGCAGCGATGCCCATATTCGAGATCTCGCGGCCGCTCTCGTTCACCGCGTATCCGCTCATGTAACTGTTGTCTTCGAAGGTCCCATTGCCTTTGTTGATATACAGATAGTTAGGCGTGGAATCGTTGGCCACCAGAAGATCCGGCTTGCCGTCCCCGTCCACGTCCACAAACAGCGCCCCTAGGCCGTAGTACCCGCTGGGATCGTCCACCCCCAGCTTTTTGCTGACATCGGTAAAGGCTCTGTCTCCGTTGTTGTGAAAGAGATGGTCATGCTCGCCCCGCAAGCCGCGCGGGCCGCACATCACCTGCACAGCGCGGTACTGGCAGAAAGCACCGTTCGCAGTTTTTGATCCGGAGGCCGTGAAATCGGACGGGGTCAGGTGAATATAGCCATCCACGAAGAGGTCCAGGCGTCCGTCGCCGTCGTAATCGCCGAAGGTGGCGCCCGCCGACCATATCGGTTGCTGCGCCGTGCCCACAGCGACGCCAGCTTGTTCGGCGACATCCGTGAACGTGCCGTCGTGATTGTTGTGATAGAGGCGGTTCATCCCGTAATTGGTGACGTAGAGATCCGGCCAGCCGTCGTTGTCGTAATCGCCGACCGCACACCCGAATCCCCAACGGTCGTTGGCGACTCCCGCTTTTTCCGTCACATCGGTAAACGTGCCATCGTGATTGTTGTGAAATAGGGCCGCGTGCGGCGGAGCGGCTTTGCCGTCCAGCGCATCGTAGGTTGAGCCGTTCACCAGATAGATGTCGAGCCAGCCGTCATGGTCATAGTCCAGCAGGCACACCCCCGGACCCTTGGCTTCAAGAATCATGCGCTTTGCGGGAGTGCCTGCCGTGTGATGCCAGTGCGTAAGTCCGGCGCCCGCGGCTACATTCTGAAAGACGATGGGGCCGGTTTCTACGAAGCCGCCGGCGGTGATCGGACGGTGCTGGCTATCGAAGACAGCCGTTTGCGGGCCTGCGTTGGCCATCCCTCCCTGTGCGTATAAGGCGGGAGTTCCCGCCAGAATAAGAAGGAATGAGATACACGCGGCATCCAGTCTCCCCAAAAGCCGACCGCGACCCGCAATGAAACCACGCTGAATCCGCGATGGGCACGGCTGGACAGAATCAAAGTTCAAAGCTCAATCTCCCCTTCCGGAAATGACGCATCGACACGCGCATGTTGGCGGTCAAGGACGGCCAAAGCCGTCCTTGACCGCATCATGCGATTGCGCGCGAAACGGCGCGAGATTCACTGCGATTCGCTAAACGCAACGTAGCTATGCGGAAGCACCGTCAGTTGAAAATTCATGCGCGCCGGGCTTCTGCTCAATATCCGACCCCCGTATCCGCGGCGGGGCGTGCTGGCCTGGCCGGTGATCGTATCCCCGGTCTCCATGTTCGTAATCTTCGCAATGCCGCCGGTAATCGAAACGGTAACCGTAGTGGGATGATCCAGATAGGACTCCACTACGAACGCATGATTGTCGTAGGCGAAGAGACTGACCTTGCTGGGACCATCCATGCGAACCGGAAAGCTTTCAGTGAGAACATTCTTGATCGCGGAAACCACACCCACCGGATAGGAGTAAAGATCGTTGAAGTTATCCGGAATCGTGAGGATGTAGATGATCCCCTTGGAATAACGATCAGAGAGGAGGATCGGGAAGCTATTGCCGTTGGCGAAGCCTTGCAGCATGGGGACAGCATCATTCGTGTAAAAGTCGATCTCGGGGATGAGAACGCCGGGGTTATTGCCCTCTTCCACCTGGCCAAAACCCGCGGAATACTTATCCACGATGGCCTTGCGCGCAGTGTATCGCAGGTCGAGCAGGTCGCCCAATCCCTTGTCCTGAAGCGCGTGAACCAGCCCGGAGGTCATGATTACATTTCCTCCCGCTTCGAGCAGGGACTTGATCTTAGCCACGAGCTGCGGGTCGTACGCCGCCTCCTGGGTAAGCAAAACCTCCTTGGCGCCAGTTGGGAAGGTCGGAGACATTTCGATCGGAATGCCCAGCATTCCAAAGTAGTTCTGCAGGAAATCTTCTCCCGATGAATCGTATGGTTTGTAGCTTGCGATCCCGATCGGGTTCCCCAATTTACCGACAATTGGATCGATCTCTCCCAGCGCATAGCCAGCCACGCCGGCCATCGTAGAACCCAGCCCGGGATGAGCTTTCTGGTATTCATCGACAAGCTGCTGATAGTCCAGGCTGGTGTGGATGGCGCTCCACGCCTGCCTCTGGCCCGGCGTCGCTGGATTCAGAAGCTCCGTCCATTTGAAGAGCATGATGGTGGGAGCCTTGGCCAGCATTGTGTCCCAAAGCTGCTCGGCGTACCGATCCACATAGCGGAGGCCGCCTGTATCCACCCAGCCGCCACCGTTTCTTCCCGGCGAGATATTCTCGAAGTAGCGGGAGATTTCATAGCTCTCATATTGCTGTAAGTGCTGCGACGTCATGTCGGGCTCACGGGTTTCATTCCCCGTCCAGATGCCATCGAAGATCACCGGCTCGTTCTTAAGGTCGTAACCGTTGCCCTGGAAGTGTTCATACCAGTTAGGGAATTTAATGATGACCTTGACCTTGGGATTGACAGCCTTGGCAGGATCCACGATGAGATCCCGCGAAGCTTCATCCATCAAATCCAGACGGAATTGGGCCCAGCTTTTGTTGCCCTTGGCGGCAATGTCGGAGTCGTTCTTGGTGTTGTTGAAATAGAAGTCGTCGAGGATGATTTCATCGAAATGGCGCGCCGTTTTCTGCGCGACCATCTTGACATAATCGCGATCTTTGGGATCCGTATAGCAGAACGATTGAAAATTATTCGACTCCATGACTGTCAGCCCGATACTACCGGCCACTTCCACGCCGCGATCGACAAAGAATTTCTTGACCTGCTCGAGCAATTGATCGTCGGCGACTCGCCCGCTTCGATACGTCTCAAGATAGACCTTGTCGACCTTGACCTGGCTGCCGATTGTCTCCCACGTGCTCAGCAGATAGTTCGGATCTTTCATCTGCTCGACCACGTATTCCGGTACATAGACAGCGACCTTAAAGCTGTTGTATCCGCTTGCCGCCGCCGGGGCGGGAGATAAGAGACACAGAAACGGAAGCCCAAAAACGAGGAGCAGCAATCTCCACCGAAAAGTCGTCACTGACAAATTCCTCCTTGAAGGTGTATCAACAGGTTATTCCTGATCAAGCCGGATCGGCTGATAGGCGGATACTTGTTGAGGCTAGCATGTGGGCGGTGCCAGTTGTAGTCATGCAGCCATGGGTATGGGCGCGTGCTGTGCGCCGGTGCTAAAATCGCCGATCCGACTTTTGGCCGATGCGTTGCCGCATCGCACAGGCGTATCGTTCCTTTTGACTCGGAAGGCGCTCTCGGCCGATTCGGCAGAATAACAATGAAGCTAGGCGGCGCGCGTGACGACTTTCTCTGTCGAAAGATCAAACTGGAGCGATGTATGCAAATGAGAATGAAGGGGATGTCCGCGTTGGGCTTGCTCGTGTGTGGCGCTGCCCTGACGATTTCGGCCATGGCGCAGACAGATGCCAGTGTGCCGCACTTGCAGAAACAGGGCACCGCTACCCAACTGATCGTAGATGGCAAGCCGTTTCTGATTCTGGCGGGAGAACTCGGCAACAACTCGGCAACCAGTATTCCCATGATGGATCCCGTCTGGCCAAGGCTTGTCGGCGGCAACACCAACGCTGCGCTCGTCGGCGTCTCCTGGGCGCAGTTCGAGCCAGAGGAAGGGAAATTCAATTACACCCAGGTGGATGGCGTGATCGCCAAGGCTAGAGAGAACCACATGCATATCGTCTTTCTCTGGTTCGGCGCCTGGAAGAACGGCACCTCCAGTTTTGCGCCCTACTGGGTGAAGAAGGATTACACTCGCTTTCCGCGCATTCAGGTCTACGACGGCAAGACGGTTTCGATCTCCGGGCCCGTGGAATTGCTGAGCACCTTCGGCGAGGCCACGCGGGATGCAAATGCAGCCGCGTTCAAGGCTCTGATGGCGCACATCAAGGAGGTTGATGGCACCCAGCACACCATAATGATGATTCAGGTGGAGAATGAGGTGGGCGTGCTGCGGGATTCGCGCGACCGGTCACCGGCGGCAAACCGCGCCTTTGCCGGCCAGGTGCCGGCCGAGCTGATGAATTACCTGGAAGCGCATAAGGACCATCTGATCCCCGAGCTGCGCGATGTGTGGGCGGCGAATGGCTTCAAGAAATCGGGCACCTGGGAAGAGGTCTTCGGCCCCGGCAAGCCGGCAGACATGCAGATTCCGGTACAGACCACCAGCCCGCCGATGAGTGAGTACGATCATGAAGTCAACTGGAAAGAACTGCATTGGGCTTCGGATGAGTTCTTCATGGCTTGGAACTATGCGCGCTACGTGGAGAAGGAGGTGTCTGAGGGTAAGTCGGCCTATGACATTCCCATGTACGTGAACACATGGTTGCAGCAGCAGAATCACGCCTGGCCGGGAACGTACCCCAGCGGCGGACCGGTGCCGCAGGTGCATGACATCTGGCGGGCCGGAGCTCCGGACGTGGACATCCTTGCGCCGGACATCCATATCCCCGATTTCGACGAAGTTACCCAACGATTCATCAGGAACGGGAACCCGCTCTTTATTCCCGAGGCGTCCAACAATGTGGCCGATGTGATCCTTGCGGCCGGCAAGTACGACACGATTGGCTATTCGCCCATGGAGGGCTTCGAGGATAAAGTCGGTTCCCACTGGCTGCTTGCGCCCACCTATCGCATGCTCAACAACCTGGCGCCGATGATTCTGGCGCACCAGGGAACCGGTACCATGACCGCGGTGCGGATGGTCCAGGGCGACCCGCCCCAGCATATCAAGCTGGGCAATTACACTCTGACGCTGAGCTACACGGGCCAGGGTTCCTTTCTTCCTCCACAACCAAAGGGAGGGGTGGAATCCATGCACTTCGAGAATGAGCCTGCGCAATCCGGGCCGCCGATCGAAGCTGCCGCAATTATCATTTCCACTGGCCCCGACGAGTACTATTTCGCCGGCGGCGGTATGCGCGTCGACTTTACGGCGGACACGCCCGGACCGGCCAACGTGGGACTCGGCATCGTACAGACAGGCAACTTCGTGGACGGAAAGTGGGAGCTTACCCGTTGGATCGAAGGCGACGACGATGCGCAGGGAGAGATTCTGGTGCTGCATCCGGGCACGATCGAGCGTGTCCAGCTCTACCGTTTTCCATAAGTAGAAAATCGAATCACTCCAACATTACAGTAGAGGAGCAATGCCGGCTGGCCATCGTCCGCCGGCATTGCTTCTATCACCGCCAAAGTCAAGCGCCAACAAGCGAAGAGTGTGGGCATGGACCGGCGGGACAGGCAATGACCGGCTTACGCTTCCCCGCATGACCTCTTGCTTCCCAGGGCAGTACAGTTCCTGCCAAATGAGGGCAAAATCCCATGTGCGCGTTCACCGTGAGTCCATCAACAAAAAAATAGTCGCAATCCGACTTTTGGCCGATACATTCCAAAATCGTGCGGGCATATAGTTCCTCCGACATTGAAAAATGTTCGCTGGCGTCTTGAATGAGGGAAAAGCCTGCCGTTCAAGAGCACGAGAAACCAATAACGTGGAGATTTGGAAATACATTAGGAGGATAGCGAGTATGAAGGGAATTATGCAACAGAGATCAACTTTCGTCGCGCTTCTCATCATTATCCTGTTTGGGCTGGGAAGCATAGCGATGGGACAAACGGATCAGGGCACGATTACGGGCGTGGTTCAAGACCCGTCCGGCTCCGTCATTCCGAACGCCAGTGTAACCCTTACCGGCCTGGACAACGGCCAGGTCCTGAATACCACGTCGAACGAGACCGGCGTCTACAGTTTTCCACCGGTCAGGATCGGCAGTTACAGCGTAACGGCCACTTCGCCGGGCTTCGCGAAGACCACGCAGACCAACATAAAACTCGGCCTGCAGGAACGGCTTAATGTCATCGTCACCCTGAATCCGGGCGCCACGAGTGAAACCGTAACCGTGACCGGAACCGAATCGGTGATGCAGAGCCAGGAGGCTTCGGTCGGCCAGGTGATCAGCACCACGACCCTCAATAACATTCCTCTCAGTGCCGGCAACTGGACCTATGCGGCGCAACTGTCGGCCGGCACCGTTCCGTCGGTGGGCACTCGCGGCAATGGCACGGGTGACTTCAACTCCAACGGACAGCGCGCGGAACAAAACAACTACATCCTCAACGGCGTCGATAATAATGTCAATCTCGTCGATTTTCCCACCGGCGCCAGCTATGGGGCCCGGCCTCCGACGGAGGCCCTGGCGGAGTTCAAGGTGCAAACCGCCGACTACTCGGCCGAATTCGGCCACTCCGCGGGCGCGGTCGTCAACGCCAGCCTTAAGTCGGGCTCGAACAGCGTACACGGCAGTCTGTGGGAACATGTGCGCAACACCGCCTTCGACGCCAGGAACTGGAATGCGACATCGATTCCCGCGTATCATGAGAACCAGTTTGGCGGCACCATCGGCCTGCCCCTTATCCGCAACAAGCTGTTCTTCTTTGGGGATGTCCAGGCCAATCGAATCTCCTATGCCGCGGTCGCCATCGACAGCGTACCCACGCTGAAGATGCGCACCGGCGACTTCTCCGAGTTGCTCAGCCCCTCGCTCACCGGCCAACCTGCGCCGGTTCAACTGTATTATCAGGATCACACCCTGGGACCGCAGGCATTCCCGAACAACAATATGGCCACGGGCATCCACGGGGTCGCCCCGAACGCGACCGCCCTGGCGGTCCTGAACATGTATCCCAAACCGACACCAAACTACGCCCCTACCGGCCAAACCTACAACAACTACTATTTCAGCACTTCCGATGTTGACAACACCGCGCAATTCGATGCACGTATCGATTGGAACATTGACAGCAAAGATACGATGTACACCAGCTTCAGCTACTGGAATGAACCGTCGTTCAATCCGTCGCCCCTGGGCGAACTGGAAGGCGGCGGGTCAACGAAAAAGAACCTGGACGAAAACTTCATGTTCGCCGAGGCACACATCTTTAGTCCGACGCTGGCCAACTCGTTCCGCGTGGGTTACAACTACATCCACGGAGTAAGTCTGCAGATCGACGCGAACGATCCCACCTTCGCCTCCAAGGTAGGGTTTGGCGGTATACCCGGCGGCCCGAATAACGGAGGATTGCCGGGTATCACCGTCAGCGGCATGTCCAGCTTTGGCGCCGGGGGGTATTCACCGACCAACGAGAGAGAGAATGTTTACCAGATCATCGACAATGTCACCAAGATTATCGGCAACCATTCCATCGAAGCAGGCGTCAGCTTCCAGAGCATCCGCTTCTTCACGTTGCAGCCGGTGGCTTCCCGCGGCACCGAAACCTACAACGGTGTATTCACGAGTAACCTGAATGCAGCCAGCACCGGCTGGGGCGTGGCCGACTTCCTGCTGGACTCTCAGAACAGCGCATCCCTTTCCAACCTGATCATCAGCCGCGATGCGCGCTGGTACAATGCGGCCTTCGCCGAGGACAACTGGCGCGTCAACCAGAAGCTCACCCTCAATTTGGGCGTACGTTGGGAGTACTACCAGCCTTACAAGGAACTGGGCGGCTGGCAGGCCAACTACAACACCACCGGTCCGAGCACGCTCAACACAACGACCGGACATGGCAGCGGCTCGGCGCAGTACCTGATTCCGAACCAAAGCAAGGCCTACGCGCAGAGCGTCTTCACGGCGACTTCCAATCTGTTCCCCAACGTTCTTGCAAAGGACAATATCACCCTGGGCTACACCGGCTCGCCGGCGATCATCACTGCCCAGAAGGCCAACTTCGGACCGCGCGCCGGCCTCTCCTATGCGCTTGACGCCAACACCGTCGTCCGTGCCGGATATGGGCTCTTTTATGGCGGCTTGGAGAACGAGGGGTACTACGGCAACCTGTCGGAAAACTATCCCTTCCAGTACCAATCCAGCTTTCCGGCGGCCAGTTGCAATGCGACCTACTGCCCAACGAACGGTATTACCATCGCCAACGGCTTCACTACCATCCTGGCCAACGGCTTTGCCAATAACGTATCCTTCCCGTCGATGCGCGGCGGCGATCCAGCGCCCAAGACGCCCTACGCGCAGGATTTCAATCTGTCCGTTGAGCGCAACCTTTTCAAGGGCATTTATTTCACTCTCGGCTATGTGGGCTCGAACGCGCGCCACCTTTTTGCAACCGGCTACGATCCGAACGCCCCCCTGGCCCTTGAGAATCCCAGCAACAGCACGCAGAATGCCCGTCCGTTCCCGGACTTCAGCGGTTCGAGCTACATCTCTGACCCAGGCAGCAGCAATTACAACGGGATGATCGCCAAGTTGGAAAAGCGGTATTCCGACGGGATCAGCTTGCTGGCCAGCTACACCTGGTCGCACGCCCGCGACGATGCGCCGCCGATGTTGACAACCACGAACCTCGATAACCAATACCGGGAGCCGAACCTGATTCCCATCCAACTGGAGTACGGCAACTCCAGTTTCGATACCCGTCAGCGCATAGCCCTCAACGCCTCGTACGAGTTGCCCTTCGGGTTGGGGCGTAAGTTCCTCAATCAGAATCGCGTACTGGATTACTTGGTTGGCGGGTGGTCCGCCGACACTCAATTCTCGGCTCAGACAGGCAATCCTTTCACGGTTTACGAGAGCGGCATTTCCAAGGTAAGTGGAGCGCAAGGCAAAGGGATTGCTGCTGTCAAGGTCAAGGATCCTTACGCGTCCGGCGGTACTTTCACCAGTACCAATCCAAATATCCACCCCACGTGCGCCACCAGCACGCGCAACCGCAAGAATTGGTACAACCCGTGTTCGTTCGAGAACCCGTGGAATCCCAACGACTGGACGGATGAGCCACAACACTACATCCCGCTCAGCACCTCCGATCCACACTATGCGGCGGCACAGCAGCCGATTTACGTAACCAGTCTCCAGTCGGCCCAAGGGTTCCTGGGCGACCACCGGAACGAAATCTACGGTCCCGGCTATGAGCGCATCAACGAGTCCGTCTTCAAGAATTTCAAGGTATACCGTGAGCAGACCTTGCAGTTCCGAGCGGACGCTTTCAACCTGTTCAACACGCCCTCCCTTGCCCAGCCGACCGACTTTACGATCGACAGCACCGGAGGACAGATCACCACCCCGCGGAGCTTCCAGAGCCTGACTCCGGATGCGCGCTTCTTCGAACTGTCAATGATGTACTCGTTCTGAGAATTTTCAGAACGCACCTAGAAAAACACATATTCCACCATGAGGAGGTCCGCTTCGGCGGACCTCCTTGCGTCCGGCGGCATCGAGGGAAGGACGTTAGCACGAAGATGTTCCAACAGCTTGTCCATTGAAAAGAAACCATATGGTCAGCGTACAAGCCCATCGCTCCACAGCCGGCAGTCATTTAGACTGCTCGGGGGAGGCTCTTTCTCTGAGAGTAGGCGGGAATTTGCACCTGGCGCACCGGCAGTGGCGATGGTGGAGTGGAGCGATGGCGTTGTTTTGTGTCTGCTTGTCGCCGGGTTCGCAGGGCTATTCATCCACCCCCGCTGCGGCGAACTCCGCAATCGAACGCGAGTTTCAGGCCGCGATGGCCGCTCGGGACAAGGGCGATCTGGACCGGGCTCAATCGCTGCTGACCGATTTGCACACCAAGCATCCAGGTATCTTCGCGATAGATGAGTCGCTGGGGCTGGTGTATGTGGCCCGCGAAAATTTCGCCGGGGCGCTGTCGCTGCTTGAAGCCGCCGTTCGCGAGGCGCCCTCCTCCGATGTGGCCCATGCCAACCTCGGCGCCGCTTATTTCAAACTGCACCGCAACCGTCAGGCCCTGGAGGAATTCCAGCGTGCCGCTCAACTCAATCCCAGAAATGCCGAAACGCAGCAGGCTCTGGGACAGCTATGGATGGATGCGCACAGGCCGGATCGCGCAGCGGAGGCCTTTGCGGCGGCGCTCGAGCAGAACCCGGGCAACACCGACTTGCTGCTGAACCAGGCTCAGGCTCTTGAAGAAGCGGGTCAAACCCGCAAGGCGGCAGAGATTCTGGGCAACCTGCCCGAAGCTGATCGATCGGCAGCCGCGCAGTCGTTGCTGGGCGATATCGATGAAAAGTCGGGCGCTTACCAGAACGCCGCGCAGCACTATGTCCGCGCCGTCGAACTCGACCCGAGCGAAGCCAACGTGTGGACGCTCGGCACCGAGTTTCTGCGCCACTGGACCTTTACAGCGGCGATCCGGGAATTTGAGGCGGCGGTGGTCAAGTTTCCGCAGAGTGCGCGCATGAAGCTTGGCCTGGGTTCTGCCTACTTCGGCAATGGAGACTATGCCAAGGCGATTCCTGTTTTTGCCGGTTTGCTGGATGCCGATCCTGGCAACAGCCTTTACGCGGATTTGCTGGGCCAGTCCTGCACGGCATCTTTACTGGGCGCCAAGGGCCGTTGCAGCGCTCTCCTGACCTATGTGCATTCCCATCCCGACGATGCCAGGGCCTCAACCAATGCGGCAACGACGCTGATCGATGGAGAAGCGACAGGTGAGCAGATGCGTCTAGCCGGCAAGCTCCTGGAGAATGCGATTGCGGTCGATCCCAAGCTGGCCGACGCTCAATACGAGATGGGTTTGTGGAAGCAGTATCGGTCTGACTGGGCCGGAAGCATTCCCAATCTCGAAGCAGCCGTAATCATCAAAACCAACTACGCGCGCGCCCATTACCGCCTGGCTCTAGCCTATGGTCGCACCGGCCGTAGGCAGGAGGGTCAAGCCGAGATGGAACTGCAAAAAAAATACAGCAAACAGGAGCAGGACGATCTGGATCAGCTTCTACATCAGATGACGACGTTTGTCGTTGCTATGCACAACTCTAACCAGTGAGGCAAGTCGGAATGCTTCCCGACGGAATCTCCTCAAGGTCGCAGCCGTCCTGCCAGTGGACCGATGAGCCGGACCGTCTGAGTCTTCAGAAAGAAAATGGACTTTGTCGAGAAGATACAATTTCAAATCCGCCCTCTCAATGGTTATTCAGCCAAAGCTCATGCGGAAATATTTGAGATTGCTCGGCGAGGAGATGGGCAAGATTGCTCAAGAGCAGTACGATTTGGCGATTCACAGTTGAAAAAGGAGATTTCTGTCTATGCAAAGGCTTTCCGTTTTCGCGCTCGTTGCCGGAATCACCCTAACTGTCGTTTGCTCGCAGGCACAGAATCCAAGCCAGCGCCAGGAACTCGAGCGCAAAGGCGAGACGATTGTGCTGGAGCCCTACGCGCCTAACATTCTGCGCGTCACGCTCAGCCTGCAGCGCGAACCGGCTCTGGCCGCGCCGGGCTATGGCGTTGTGGCTGCGTCTGACGCGGCCGGCTGGAGCGCAAGCCAGACCGCGCAGGCCGACGTGTACAGTTCGTCGCGGATGGTCGTCACTGTGGATCGCGAACTTCCTGCCGGGCCGCCGCCGCTGCAAACGATGGACGACATCGCCAAGTACTTCAACGGCTCCACTGCGGGCGCGCATATGATCTTTCGCACACCCGGGGGCGCCAAGCTGCTTGAACTTACCGGATGGTCCCAGGCGGTCCCCAACCACAAGGACGGCACCGCCTCCCTGGACAACGATCACCGCCCCACAGACCCGCCGTTCTTCACCGTGGGCGCAACCTTTGCCTCGCCCGCCGACGAGCACTACTACGGGCTGGGACAGAACCACGAGGGCTTTCTGGACCACCGCGGCCATCCGGTCCGTTGCTGGGCAGATTACACGGCTCCGGCCGCTCCCAGTTTCTGCGTGCCGTTCCTGGTTACCAACAAGGGCTACGGGCTGTTGTGGGACAATCCATCCAAGACCACCATTTCGCCGGGCTTCAACGAGCAGACCCGCTGGGAATCGGAAGTGGGCGACCGCGTCTCGTTCTTCGTGATCGCCGGTGCCACCGCGGACGAGATCTACGCCGGTTACAGGCTGCTCACGGGCCCCACGCACATGCTGCCCAAAGCGGCCTTCGGTTACATTCAATGCAAACAGCGCTATGCCAGCCAGCAGGAATTAATTTCGGTTGCAAAGGGCTATCGCGACCGCCATCTACCGGCTGACATGTTGGTGGTGGATTGGTTCTACTACACGAAGATGGGCCAGATGGACCTTGATCCCAAATACTGGCCCGACCCGTCGGCGATGAACAAGCAGCTTCATGACATGGGCTTTGAAACCATGATCAGTGTCTGGCCGCGCTTTGTGCCCGATGATCGGTTCTACGACACGCTGCGGAAGAACAACTGGTTCATCCACCTGGCCGACGGCACGCCCATCGACGGGTTGCCTTACGACCGCGCCGGCTCCGACATCGACACCACAAACCCCGAGGCTGCCCAGTGGTACTGGAACACCATCCGCGACAATATCATCAGCAAGGGTTTCGACTCTTTGTGGGCCGATGAAACCGAGCCCGATCTGCCTCCCAAAGGCTCCTACTATCATATTGGTCCCGGCACGGAGTTCTTCAACGTCTATCCGCTCTTCCACACCGCGGCGCTCTACAACGGCTTCCGCAAGGACGAGTCGGACCGGCGCGCGCTGATTCTCTCTCGCGACGCCTTCACGGGAGCGCAGCGTAATGGGACCATCTTCTGGTCCTCCGACATCTATCCCACCTGGGATACGCTGAAGCGCCAGATCCCCACCGGGCTTGACGTTGCGGCCTCGGGAATCGCGTACTGGTGCAACGACACCGGCGGCTGGCAGTATCTTCCCGAGGAACACCATCCGGCCCACCCGCCGCTGCTCGATCCCTCCGACGCCCGCGCCAACGTGGGCGGATACGACGACTATCCAGAGCTCTACACACGCTGGTTCGAGTACGCCACATTCGAGCCCATCTTCCGCACGCACGGCAGCCGCCTGGCCAAC
>ODAK010001561.1_pt1 | contig 24748 bp, 23 predicted proteins | sample 1539591 | NCBI WGS metagenome assembly ODAK01 (sample SAMEA3539303, study PRJEB22396) | soil metagenome | biome: tundra; feature: field; material: soil | place: USA | collected 2010-05 | depth 0.15 m | reverse complement strand
CGGCATACACCATGAGATGTATGGCGCCCTGCGGATTCAACACATCGCGCAGGGCACACAAACCGAGATCGGGGTCGGGCAAATGATGCAGCACACCGGTGCAAACGATCAGATCAAAGGAGCGCCCAAGCTTCCGCACGCTCTCGAGGGCGAGCGGATGCAGTTCGAGGTTCTCGAGCGAGTATTGCCGCTTCAGATCGGCCGTGTGTCGCAGGCTGGTCTCGCTGATATCGATCGCAGTCACTCGGGCATCGGGCTCGCGCATGGCGTAGCGGGCAGCCTGCGACGTACCGCAGCCGGCGATCAGAATCTCCTGCCGGCCGCCCGGCCGCCCGCGCGGCCATATGCGATGGTAAAGCGCCCGGCGGCGGGCCGGATTTTTATACGATTCACGGTCGTCGAGGTGGGTGAGCGGCGGGGGATAGGGCAACTTCTCATAGAAGTCGCGCACTTCATCGGACGCCGCCGCACCGGGGGCATCGCGTTCCCCGGTGATGCTCACCTCGAATTCTCCAAGGCGGCCAGCGCTGCGATCAGCGTCGCGTAGTTCGTCTCCGGTACATGGCTCGGGAGGGAGATGACGACCGCGGTCGTCATCTCCGTCATCGCCTTGAAGCGGAACCAGCCCTGTTTCACCCCGGGTGCGCGGCGGCTTTCAGCACCTCCGCATTCTTCTTGAGCTTCTCCATCATCTGATCAGGCGTCCAACTCTCCGGACTCTGGCGCGGCGGAAATTCCAACATGGTCTGCATGTACTGAGCGACCAGGGCACCCGCCGGCAACAGCAAGTAGATGCGGTCCGCCCGCCACTTCCAGTAATATATGTTGCCGGAAATGTCCGCATCCTCGAACGGGTCGCTGCGCAGGTTCATGACCTTCGGCAACTTAAGCTGTACCAAGGCGTCTTGCCACGCCTCGGCGCCTTCCAAACGCTGCTCCGCGAAGTGGATTTTCCAGTTGCCGTAGCGCAGTGCCATCAAGTCTCCCTCATCGCCCCAGTACAGGAATCCCGGGCGCGGACTCGTCTTGACGTCGCCTTTCAAATAAGGAATCAGGTTGAAGCCATCCAAATGGACCTTGTAGGTCTTGTCGCCGGCTTTGTAGCCTTTTTTGCATTTCTCGACCACATCCGGTTCACCCGCAGCGGCCACCAACGTCGGCAGCATGTCCTGATGCGAAAAGAGCTCGTTGCTGATCGTGCCCGGCTTGATCACGCCCGGCCAGCGGATCGCGCACGGCACGCGCCAGCCGCCTTCCCAGTTGGTGGCCTTCTCGCCGCGGAACGGCGAGGTTCCGCCGTCGGGCCAGCTGCATTTTTCGGCACCGTTGTCGGTCGAGTACATGACGATGGTGCTCTCCGCGATGCCTAGCGCGTCGAGTTTGGCGAGGAGTTCTCCCACATGACCGTCGTGTTCGACCATGCCGTCCGGATACACGCCGAGTCCCGTCTTGCCCTTGGACTCTTGCTTCAGATGTGTCCAGACATGCATGCGGGTGGAATTCCACCAGCAGAAGAACGGCTTGTCCGCCTTGGTCTGGCGCTCGATGAAATCGAGTGCCCCGTCCGTGATCTCCCGATCGATGGTTTCCATGCGTTTGACGGTGAGTCGACCCGTGTCCTCGATCGTCTGGCCGCCTTTGCCGTCCGATTTGCATTTGAGAACCCCCCGGGGTCCGAAATTCTTGGCGAAGTTGGGGTACTGTGCAGGAGCGGGATAATCCTCGTTTTCCGGCTCCTCTTCGGCATTGAGGTGATAGAGGTTGCCGAAGAATTCGTCAAAGCCATGCACCGTCGGCAGGAACTCATCGCGGTCGCCCAGATGATTCTTGCCGAACTGACCGCAGACGTAGCCCAAGGGCTTGAGCAGCTCCGCGATCGTCGGATCCTCCGGCTGCAGACCGAGCTTCGAGCCGGGTAGCCCGACTTTGGTCAAACCGGTACGGATGGGCGATTGCCCGGTTATGAAGGCGGCGCGGCCGGCCGTGCAGCTCTGTTGGCCGTACCAGTCGGTGAACATCATGCCTTCCTTGGCGATCCGGTCGATGTTGGGGGTTCGATACCCCATGATCCCGTGGTTGTAGGCGCTGATGTTGAACCAGCCGATGTCGTCGCCCCATATGATGAGAATGTTGGGTTTCTTTGCAGCCATGAGTCGTTCCTCTCAGTTTTCGGTCACACTAAATTTCAATGAGCGAGCCGCGTGCTCAATCGCGCCCGTGTTAAGTCGCCTCGGCGCGCACCGCTTCGCTCCGCCGTTCGTCCGATCCGCGATTGCCGTGGCAGAAGCGGAACTTCTCGCCGCTACCGCAGGGGCAGGGCTGATAAGGTCCGCGCTGAGAGTCAGCGGCGGCGATCGCCGCCATAATTTCCGCGGGCGCGTGGCCCCGCTGGATCAGCTTGGCCATCGCGCTGAAGGTCGGGCCCGTATGCATGAAAAACAGTTCGAGGCCCGCACACAGGTAATTCTGGCCCGGCTCGCCGTCGCGCGAAAGTGCGAAGCGGTCCTTCGGGCAGCCGCCGTTGCACCAATTCCTCACCTTGCAGCTGCGGCATTGGGCCGTGAGCGTTTCGCGCTTGTCCTCGCCGAACTTGCGTTGCTCCGGCGAGGCCACGAGCTTCAGCATGTGCGTTTTATGGATGTTGCCGAGCTTGAAACGCGGCTCCACGAAATGATCGCAGGAGTATAGATCGCCGTTGTACTCGAGCGCCGGACCGTAGCCGCAGGTGGGCGCATGGATGCACAGCAGGTGGCGGCCGAAAAAGGCCTCGAGGGTCACATCGAAGAGCTGGACGTACACCTCGCCCACGTCGCGGCGCACCCACTCTTCGAAGACGTCAACGAGAAATTGACCATATTGACGGGCGCCCACCGTTCGCTCGGTGACTAAGTTGCCGGTCTGCGTGTAGAGCAGGCGCTTACCGCCGCTCGCGGGCTCGCTCCAGCCCTGGTTGGCGATCGCGAGGGTCTCCTGGGTGGCCCGCTCGACGATGGGGATGAACTGCACCCACTTGGCGCCCAACTCGTCGCGGAAGAAGCGGTACACGTCGCGCCCGTGTTTCTCGTTGGCGGCATTGACCGTGCATAGAATGTTGAATTCGACGCCGTGCTTGCGCAGTTGCCGCCAACCCTGCATGACGCGATCGAAGGTGCCGCGTTTGCGGCGGTCGAGGCGGTAGGTGTCGTGCAGTTCGCGCGGCCCATCGACGCTCAAGCCCACCAGAAAATCGTGCTCCTTGAAGAAGGCGCACCATTCATCATCCAGCAGGATGCCGTTGGTCTGAAAGGTGTGCTTCACGACCTGGCCCGGTCGGCGGTATTTCTCCACGAGCTCGACCGAGTGTCTGAAGAACTCGGGCTTCATCAGCGTCGGCTCTCCGCCCTGCCACGCCACCGTGACCTCCGGCGCGCGGTGCGATTCCAGCAGCTGACGGATATAGGCTTCGAGCGTGGCCGCCGACATCCGGTGTTTTTCGTTGGGGTACAGCGCGTCCTTCGAGAGGAAGAAACAATACGTGCAATCGATATTGCAGGTCGAGCCGCTCGGCTTCGCCAGCAGGTGAAAGCCCGGCGGCGCATCGGCCGGCAAGGCATCGGCGATTTCGGTATCCGGAATGGGCATACTTTAAAGAAACCTTGGGCAAACAGCAGCTAGGCCGCGAAGGCAGCTATCCCCCGAGAGGGTATGAATCGTGACACCGAGTGTACATTGGACCTAAGTCTACCCGAGCGGTTCCGTTCGGGACGTCCGCCCCGATCAAACCGGCCTTCCGAGAAAGAAATAAAAACTTCCCAACCCGGCAGCCGCGCGGCCATAGGCCAAATACATGGGCCCTATCGGCGTATCCACGGCGACGAAGTACGTGCCCCCGGGCGTTGAGCGGCTGATAGAACTCGGTCGACAGGTTGGAGGTGCGACCCACCTGAGCGTCGGTGCGCCATTCCGCACCGAGCGAATTGAGCCAGGTCTTGCGATAACTCGCGAGCGCGTTGAAAAACGCATCGCCGCTAGAATCACTGGACAGTCCCAGACCCATGCGCAGGTAATCGGGACCCCATCCTTTTTCGACTGCGTCCACTGCGAGCACCCGTTTGCCCGGTTCCTCGAGGAACCGGTAACCCACGCTTTCGAAATCACCCGTCCCGTACAGGCGGCGCATGTCGGCATCGAGGAAACGGGGCATATGCCAGCGCCAGCGAGGCAATGCCAATGAAAGCAAAGCTAACAACGCCGCAATCCGATTGCTTCGCTCACCCCAACGGCAGCAGGATCAATCCATAGGCAAGTCCGCCGTACATGAAGGGCAGGAATCGGCCTTTGCTCTCGGAGGGCAGCTCCGTGATTGAACTGTTCATGATGACCGCCCCCGAGATGAACGCAATCATCAGCGCGAGCACGGAGCGCGGCAAGGTGACCAGCATGCCCACCGCCCAGCCGAACAGGGACATCGCGGCAAGCACTAAGCGGCCAATTCGCTCATACACCGCCCCATACTCTTCGCGCAACGCGTGATCGACCCCCAGGAAATGCACGGCAATGGCCAAGGCAAATAGCGCGACCGATCTCGGAGTGTCCTCGAGGTTATGCACCAACAGATACGACATCAGGCCAACGTAGGCGGCGAAGCCCGAGATGCTGATGATGAATGCCTTTTCCACGCGCTCCTTCGCGGAACTTTCGTGCAGACGTTTACGCAGGTGATCCAGGCCGTAGAACAACAGAAATCCCATTAGCGAAACATAGAAGATCGACATTCCCTCGTAGCGCAACGGCAGCGAAGTCGATTCCGCGAAGGCGCGGCGCGCACTGTTGAGCTCCGGCATGACGTGCACGAACACATAGGCGGTCGCCACCCCGGCGCCGAACGAGACCGCGGAACGTTCTCCACGGACCAGCCGTCGAAATGGCCGCAGTTTGCCGACCAGCAGGAAGATCGCGCAGAATAACAGCGCGGCGGCAGCGGATTCGATATTCAGCTCGGTCTGCATCGGGAGCTTCAGAACAACTTCGTCATGATGCTGAAGAATAGAAACACTCCCATCACGGACATGATCAGCGCCATGACCAGCGAGGGTCGCGAGAGGCGAAAATCCTTGATTTCATGCAGCTCCTTGAGCCTCTGCCATTACTCGACCGTTCCCATCAGCATCGCGACGGTGCCGAGCCCGGTCAGGAACAGCCCGATTGTGCGCGGCGTATGCTCCCGGCGCAATTGACCTCCGCCTTGCTGAAATGCCAGGAGCACCATGTATATGGTGAAGCCGAAACTGTTGAGCGCGAGAGAGGTGCGGACCCAGGCCATCAGGGTCCGGTCCGCCGCCATCAAATTGCGCGGAAGTCTTGGGCGGCAGTCAGTGGAACGTGCTGCGCTCGACGGAACCTTTTACACCGGCGGGCGCACATCGACGAACGGTAGCCTGGACAACGATCTGCAGCGCAATTCGCGCTGGGGCGGAACGTTCGCACGCACGCTCACGCGGCACAATTCGCTCAAACTGTACTTCAGCAGGGAGCTGGCCGCGCGAACCGGAACGGAATTCAGAATCTACGGAATCGCATGGCAGTACCGCTGGGGAGCGGGGCTCTGAACTGCGTGATGATGAGCCGGCGCCGGCAGCGAATTGGCCCATTCGGTCGAGAGATGGCGCCATTGGACCAAGGTCCAGCCCAACGTTTGTCTTGCAGGCGAGATATGATTCACGCACCGTCGGTGTACCGCACTTTCGATTGGGGATGAATCCTTAGGAGCATTTCTTGAGTTACGGTTGTTGGAACCCGCTGGCTGCCCACCGCTCTCTGCGGTTGCGGACGGCATCTTCAATCGGCGCTACGTTAGCAGTTCTGATTCAGTTGGCCCTATACGCGTCGCCCGCCCTCGCGCTCGATACTCCAACGCCCGACTCGGCGGTGGCCACGACGCAGGCGCCATTCGTCGACAGCGACGAGGCTGAGACGCCGGATTCGACCGAGCAGGGCCACACACAGATGACGGACAGTTTCGAGCACAGGCCGCTCGCGGCCTTGCTCCACGAATCCAAGCTCGTCGGCGTGCGCGATACCACCTTCAATGCGCAGTTGCGCACCGAGTTTCTCAATCGCGACAATTTCAATGAGTCCGCGAGCGAGACCTGGGCCGTGGGCGGTTCGGCGGGACTTAAGACCGGCTACTTCGGTGACTTCGCTGCGCTCGGCGCAACCGGCTACACCTCGCAGCGTCTCTATGGTCCGCTCGACAAGGATGGCGCGAAGCTGTTGCAGCCCGGGCAGGACCAATACACCGTGATGGGCGAACTCTACGGCCAGTTCAAGCTGACCGAGGAAATCTTGGCCGTGGCGGGCCGCCGGGCGTTCAACACGCCGTTCATCAACACCCAAGACTCTCTCATGACGCCGAACACCTTCATGATGTATGCCGTACAGGGGTTGCTCCACAATTCAGATGACACGAGCACGTTGCGCTTCGGCGCGGGCTATGTCGACAAGATGAAACCCCGTAATGCCCAGGATTTCGAATCCATGGCCACCGCCGCGGGTGCGCCGGGCGGGGTGGAGCGCGGCGTCTACGTCGGCGGTGCAAACTATATGGCCGGCGGGTTTTCCTTCGGTGCGGTCGACTACTACAGCGCCGACATCATCAACATTGCCTACTCCGAAATAAAATACGCCGTCCCGCTTGCCAGGCGGGTGACCCTGCGCTTCGGCGCCCAGTACGCCGGCCAGCACAGCACCGGCAATGAGCTGCTCACCGGCAAACCCTTCGCGACCAACCAATACGGCCTCAAGGCCGAGATTGGACTCGGCGGCGCGCTGCTCACGGCGGCACGGACCCACACGGCCATCGGTGACGTCAGCTCCAACGGTAGCGGCACCGACATGCGAAATCCGTGGGGCGCTTATCCCGGCTACACCGCCGTCCAAGTCGAAGATTTCTACCGCGCCGGCGAGAATGCGACCCTGCTGCGCGCCGCGTACAACTTCCCAAAAAGGACGAACCTGAGTGTATACGGCCTATGGGTGCATGGTTCGACCCCGGATGTTCAAAAGCAGTACGCACAAAGCGAGTACGACTTCAACGTGCAGTGGAATGCGCCGAAGGGCACCTTCGATGGACTCCAATTGCGCGTGCGTTATGCACACGTCACTCAGGCGGGTCCGAGCGACCAGCATGAAGATGAGTTGCGGCTGTTGGTTTACTACACTCTGCGTTAAGTCGACGCTCGATAGCCACCCAGGTTGATTCTTGCCGTGCCCATGACAAGACCCCTGTCGCGATATCAAAAGGACTGGTTCCGATTCGACACCGTGGCGGGCCTGACGACCGCGGCGGTGGTCATCCCAAAATCCATGGCCTACGCAAGCATCGCCGGTTTACCGGTGCAAGCGGGACTGTATGTGGCGCTGGTGCCGATGTTCGTCTATGCGTTGCTGGGGACCTCGCGTCCTTTAAGCGTGAGCACCACCAGCACCATCGCGATATTGACGGCAGCCGAGTTGGCGCTGGCCGTGCCCGGCGGAGATTCCGCTCACCTGATGGCTGCAGCCTCGACGCTCGCGCTGCTGGTTGGCGCCTTCCTGGTCGTGGCCGGCCTGCTGCGGCTCGGGTTTCTTGCCAACTTTATCTCCGACCCGATCCTGACCGGCTTCAAAGCGGGTGTCGGCGTGGTCATCATCGTCGGTCAGGTGCCCAAACTGATGGGCGTGCACATCGAATCGAGTGGTTTCTTCCACGATGTTCTCTCCACGCTGCAGCACGTACCCGACACGAACGCCGTGACACTGATTCTGTCCGCGGCCACTCTGTCGATCCTTCTCGGGCTCGAGCGTTGGCGCCCGCAGACGCCTGCCCCCCTCGTGGCCGTGGTCATGGGTATCGCGGCCGCGGGATTCCTCGGACTGAAGGCGAGCGGCGTCGCGCTGACCGGTCCCATTCGGGCAGGGCTTCCGGGTCCGGCGCTTCCGGATCTGGCATTGCTCAAGGTCCTGTGGCCCGGTGCGTTGGGTATCGCGCTGATGTCTTTCACCGAGTCGATCGCTGCGGGCCGTGCCTTTGCCGAGCACGACGATCCGCCTCCCGTCCTGAACCGGGAGTTGATTGCGCTCGGGGCCGCGAATCTAGCGGGGAGTTTCTTCCAAAGCTTGCCCGCGGGCGGAGGGACCTCCCAGACGGCGGTGAACTCTCGCGCTGGAGCCCGCACCCAGGTGGCCGAGCTGGTGACGGTGGCAATCGTGGTGGCGACGCTGCTCTTTCTGTCGCCGCTCATCAGCCTGTTGCCGCAGGCGACACTGGCCGCGGTGGTTGTGGTCACCAGCGCCCCGTTGCTCAGCACGACCGATTTTCGCTCTATCCTGGCAGTAAGACGCATGGAATTCTTGTGGGCGCTAGCGGCTTTCGCCGGCGTGGTGCTGCTGGGAACCTTGCAGGGGATTCTGGTCGCGATCGGAATCTCGGTGTTGACGCTCTTTTACCAGGCCAACCATGCTCTCGTTTACAGCCTGGGTCGCAAGCCGGGCACCGATGTGTTCCGGCCACGTTCTCCTGATCATCCCGAGGACGAAACCATTCCGGGACTGTTGATCGTGCGGACCGAAGGCCGTATGACCTTTGCCAGCGCACCGCGGGTCCAAGAGCGTCTCGCGGCTATGGTCGATGAGGCGCATCCGCAGGTGGTGATATTGGAATGCAGCGCCATCCCCGACTTCGAGTACACGGCGCTGCAAGCCCTGACCAAGGCGGAGCAAAGACTGCGCGAGCGCGGGATCGCCTTATGGCTGACCGCATTGAATCCGGAGGCTTACAACGTGATCAAGCGCTCAGCGCTCGGCCGGGCTCTCGGGCCTGAGCGCATGTTCTTCAAGCTTGGCGATGCAGTGGCAGCTTTTGAGAAACGTGGGCTAACGGTATGAGTGTCCGACAATTGTGTTTCCGCCTCGAATCGTTCGCATCGGCCCGCGGGATAGCTAGAGTCGATCAGTGTATTAGGGGAATCTGAGCCGCCAAAGCCAAATCAACGGTGGCATCGAGTTTCTGATCGATCTGGAAGAATCGAGCCACGGTGCGCGCCGACAGCACTTTCGACATCTTCGCGACGTACGATTCTTTGATCGAGATCTTCTCCTTCTCGATCGCAAGGAATTCCTTGGTCAGGCGTTGCGCTTCGTCCTGGCTCATCGCGTCTATGCCGGCTGCGAAGTCCGTAATCAGCCGCACTTTGCGGTCACCCAGTTTGTTGCGCGCGGCCCGATATTGATCGTAGAGCGGCCAGAATATCGTGCCCTCGGACTTGGTTAAGAGCATGTCGGCCTTGACGATCTCGCGACGATCCTGACCGGTTTCCCGACGCAGCTCCGCAATCGCGGGGGCGAGATCAGAAAATCTCTCGTTGACGATCGGCTCGGAGTCATCACCCAAGGCCACACCGGTAGCGACGAGCGAGCCAATGCTCGTCATGCCGAGGAGAGCCGCCCGAAGAAATGGCGTACGCCAAGCCAATGGACGGAGATTGTCGGCAATAGTCATGAGAAGAACTCCTCAAACGTAATGATCCAATTTACCTCGGGGGTAGCCTATGGCCAAGCCTAGCCGCATGTGAGTGGAGCGGCATAGATCTTAAGGGCAACGGCAAAAATTTCAACGCTAGTGTACATTGACTGTGCGTGATCTGCCGGAATCTTAGGTGCACAAATATGGCCAAATATCTCATATCCGCAGCGGTGCTGACCGCCGCTATGTTCACCGCCCTGACGGGGCTCGGCATCCAGGGCTCCAAGATCACCAAGTTGGAGAAGTAGACAAGCTCGGCGAGGGATCGCTGAATAAGGTCGCCCCGCCTCTGCCTAATTATAGAGGCAACTACGCTATGGCTCTTAGGCCCATGGTTTCGCATCGGTTGATCCGCCTAGAGCGCTGCGATCGGACTCTGTGTCGGTACACAACGTCGTTTACCATCCTGCACGCCAACGACTTGCATTCGAGTTTCATCCAATGAAAGAGATCATCATCTCCACCCTCAAGATCATTGCACCGATCGCCGTGGCGCTGATCGTGTTCGCCCAAGGGCTGAAAGTCTCCCCGACTCAGGTGCTGATGTACTTCAAGGCGCGACCCTGGCTGATATTGCGTTCGCTGCTGGCGGTGCTCGTTCTGGTCCCCGCGGCCGCGCTGGCGATCATTTTGTTGTTGAAGCCTGCGCCCGAAGTCGCCGTTGGGCTGGCCATCCTTGTGGCTTGCCCTCCGGCCCCGCTGATGCTCAAGGGCGCTCCCAAGATGGGAGGAGGCAGTGCGGCGTATATGGCTAGCCTGCACCTGAGCCTCGCCGTGCTTGCGTTCATCACCGTACCGATTTGCTTGGACATGCTGTCGATACCGCTTGGGTTCAATACCGAGGTCGACCTCGTCGCCATGGCCATGATTCTTGGGAGGACCATTCTCATTCCCATCGGCCTCGGCTTGGCGGTCCACTCCTTCTTCCCCACATTCGCTGACACGATCGGTCCCAAGTTGGACAAAGCCGGCGCAATTGGATTACTCGTTGTGGTGCTGTTCGCCTTGGTGGCGCTATTTCCCGCCCTGTTGAAGATGGATCCCTGGTCGTATCTGGTCATGGTGGCCGTCTGCGCGGTCGCTCTCGCCATCGGACACGGGCTCGGCCCACGCGACCCCCGCGATCGAACCATCCTGGCGGTGGAAAGCGGTGTCCGCCATCCCGTCTTGGCCCTCACGATCGCGGCATCGAACTTCACGCCTCAGAAAGCGCTGCCGGTGCTGGTCCCCTGCGTGCTCGTATTCATTGCCGTCGCGGTAGTTTATTTGCTATGGCAAAAGAGGAGTCTTGCAGCCGCGTAAGCTACAGTTTCATCGACGCGGTTGAGCCTTTCTTCGACAAGACCTTTAGCCTGCCCGATTTTGCATTGGTAGGTTGAACCGCGCGTGATGACCCGGAAGACCACGCCTTCCGTCGCATAGCGGCGGCCGTGGTGGCAGACATCGAACCCCAGGGACCGGGTCAACTCGTGGAACCGGCTGCAACCAGCTGCGCTGAATCGCCCCGCGTTGAATCGACGATTGCGCCGACAAGTGGCCTGTCACCCGGGTCATATGAATTAGATTATAGTTCGCAACCTGGAAACAGGAGCCGCGAAACAGGAGCCGCCCGCGTTCCACCGAATTTATCTGCAGCCGTTGATGAGGTGAATTGTGAAACTACCAGTGAGCTTGAGCCCAATTGTGGCCTGCCTGATCGGGTTGGCCCTCGTGGCGGGGTGCGCCTCGACCAAGGAAACCGACCAGCAGAGCTTTGTGAGCGGACAAATCCCGCGCCCCGGTCAAATCTGGGTATACGCCTTCGCCGCCACGCCCGCCGAGGTGCCTCCCCAGTCCGCGCTGGCCGGCCACGCCTCGCCGCCCCCTGCGCCGCCGACCCCTCAGCAGATTGCCGAGGCGCAAAAGCTGGGCTCCGCAATAGCGATAGAGCTCGTCCAGGAGATCGTTGGCATGGGCATGCCCGCTGCGGTGGCTTCAGCCGCTACCAGACCGCAACTCAATGATCTGGTGATCGAGGGCACTCTCCTCTCAGTGGAGCAAGGCAGTGCCCACGAGCGGGTCATCGTCGGATTCGGCGCCGGCGGAGCGGAGTTGAAAGTGGCGGTGGAAGGCTTCCAGATGACGCCGAGCGGACTGCGTAAGCTCGGATCCGGCGACTTGGACGCCACGGGCAACAAGACCCCGGGTTCGGCGGTGGGGCTCGCTTCCCTGATCGCCACCCACAATCCGGCGGGATTTATCGTCAGCACCGGGATGAAGGTGTACGGGGAGAAAAGCGGCAGCGACACGGTCCAAGGCCGGGCGCAGCAGATCGCCAAGCAAATCGGCGATCAGCTCAAGCAGCGGTTCCAGCAGCAGGGCTGGATCAGCGGCTCATAAGAGGGAATGACGCCATTCGCGCCGTCCAGCATGACAAGGACTGCTCCACCCAGGCAGCCCCGACCTCGCACATAAGTATTCGAGACTCGCAAGGCGGCGATGCGCCAATGTCGGTCTATGCCCTGGACCGCCGCATCTGCGTCGCGCCGATGATGGAGTGGACCGACCGTCACTGCCGCTACCTGCATCGTCTGTATGCGCCGCATGCCCTGCTGTACACCGAGATGATCGTATCGGCGGCGATCGTGCGCGGTAAGGCAGAGCGACTGCTCGAGCACGATCCGCAGGAGCATCCGGTCGCGCTGCAGTTGGGCGGCTGCGATCCGCAGGAACTGGCGCAGGCGGCGCGCATCGGCGCCGCGGCCGGCTTCGCCGAGGTCAATCTCAACGTAGGCTGTCCCAGCGATCGCGTGAAAAGCGGATCGTTCGGCGCCTGTCTCATGTTGAATCCGGCGCTGGTCGCAGAGTGCGTGCGGCGCATGCGCGATGCGGTCTCCGTGCCGGTCACGGTCAAGTGCCGCATCGGCGTCGACGATCGCGACGATTATGAATTTTTCTTGGGGTTTGTCGATGCGGTCGCAGGGGCGGGGGTGGCCGCGCTCATCGTGCATGCGCGCGCCGCGATACTCGGCGGCTTGACGCCCAAGGAAAATCGGGAGATTCCGCCGCTCAAGTACCATTTCGTGCAGCGGCTGAAACTCGAGCGGCCACGGCTCGCCATTGTGCTCAACGGCGGCGTGGCCGAGAGCGCCGCCGCGGTCGGGTCCATGGCGGCGGGACTCGATGGCGTGATGCTCGGCCGCGCGGCCTATCACCGTCCCGCCTTGCTGGCCGAACTCGAACAGGCGGTGGTCGATCCCGGCTGGCGCATACCGGAGCCCCGGCAGATCATCGAGCGCATCATGCCCTATGCGCGTGCCCAGGTCCGACAGGGCGTTCCACTGCACTCGATCACACGCCACATGCACGGTCTGATGGCGGGGCGCCCGGGCGCGCGCGCCTGGCGCCGGTTTCTATCCGAGGCCGCGGCGCGACCGGGAACGCCGCCGGAGGCACTCTTTTCGGCGCTTCCGCTCTTGAATCAGGGGATAGCGGCCTAAACGAGGGGTTGTCCTAAACGGCCGAAGCGTCGCGAACCCGATTAAGTATAATTTGCCGGCAATGGGAAACGATATTGAACTCGCAATCGTCTTTGCCGACGTGGTCGGCAGCACCAAGCTGTATGAATTGCTGGGGGATAACCGCGCGCGCGACATGGTGGGCATTTGCATCGATGTGATGCGCGCCGCCACCGACGAGCATCATGGCACCGTGATCAAGACGATGGGCGATGAGGTCATGGCGACGTTCCCCACCGCGGACGACGCCTTGAATGCCGCCGCGCAAATGCAGAAGCACATCACCCTGCATCCGTCGCTCAAAGTCGCGGAGCAGTCGGTGGCCATCCGGATCGGCTGCGATTTCGGCCCGGTGGTGCTGGAGAACCGGGATGTGTTCGGTTCGACGGTGCACACCGCGAACCGCATGACCAGCCAGGCGAAGGCCAACCAGATCATCACCACGGCCACCATGGTCGAACATCTGACGAGCGAATGGCGCGCCTCGGTGCGTCAGATCGACGTGGCAACGCTCAAGGGACGCTCGAGCGAAGTGGCGCTGTTCGAAGTGCTGTGGCAGAGCGAGGACGTCACCAGCATGGTGCCGGCGATCGCCACCTCACGCGACAAGTCGAACACGCCGCAGTGCCTGCGTTTGCGCTATCAAGGACAAGAGGTGCTGGTGCAAGACGGGCGCGCGAACATCACCATGGGCCGCGCCGAGGAGAATGATCTGGTCGTCAAAGGAAATTTGATTTCGCGCCTGCACGCCCGCGTGGAATTCAACCGCAACAAGTTCACGCTCATCGACCAGAGCACCAACGGCACCTTCGTCATCGGTAAGGACGGCGAGGAGGCCTTCGTGCGGCGCGATTCCATGCAAATTCGCGGCGAGGGCTTGATCGGTCTCGGCAAGGCGCCGGACAGCAATTCCTCGCAGGTCATTCGCTACGTCTGCGAAGAGTGAGCGCGGCCGCCTGGCGGCCCCTTCTTGTTGATCGACGAGGCTACGCGGCCCCGCTTGCGGTGCCCGCGTTCACTTGGGCGAGCGCATGCTCGAGTTCGCTCTTGAGAGCCTGCGGCACGCGGTCGCCGAACTCCGCGAGATAAGCGCCGACTGCTTCAAGTTCCGTGCGCCACGAGGACGGTGAGACGGCGAGCAATTCCTCGAGCGTTGCAGGGGCCACCTCCAGCCCTTGGGTATCCAAGTCGGCCGGGTAGGGCAGCTGTCCGATGGCCGCGTCATGAGCGGGCGCCACCCCTTTGCAGCGGTCGATGATCCAGCTCAATACGCGCAAATTCTCGCCGTAGCCCGGCCACAGAAACTTGCCGCTGGTATCCTGGCGGAACCAATTCACGTGGAAGATCTTTGGCGGCGATTTGAGTTTGGCGCCGACGTCGATCCAATGCGCCCAATAATCGCCGAAGTTGTAGCCGGTGAAGGGCTTCATCGCCATCGGGTCACGGCGCACGACGCCGACGGCGCCGGTGGCCGCGGCGGTCGTTTCCGAAGCGAGTCCGGCGCCCACCAGCACCCCGTGCAGCCAGTTTCGAGCCTGATACACCAGCGGTGCGAGCGAGCGGCGGCGGCCGCCGAACACGATGGCGGAAATCGGCACGCCGCCGGGGGCATCGGCGAGCTTAGAATAGGCGGGATTTTGCTGCGCGGCCACCGTAAAGCGCGAGTTCGGATGTGCGGCGGGCCCGTTCGCCGGATCGTACGGACGCCCCTGCCAATCGAACGCCGGTTTGCCCTCGGTCAGGCCCTCCCACCAAGGCTTGTCGTCAGCGGTGAGCGCCACATTGGTGAACAAGGTGTCGTGGCGAATGGTCTCGTACGCGTTGCGATTGGTCTTCGCATTGGTGCCCGGCACCACGCCGAAGTAGCCGGATTCGGGATTGATCGCGTACAGCCTGCCGTCCGCGCCCGGGTGCAGCCAGGCGATGTCCTCGCCGATCGTCCACACTTTCCAACCGCTGTAGCTTGCCGGCGGGATCAGCATCGCGAGGTTGGTCTTGCCGCAGGCGGAGGGAAACGCGCACGCCAGATAATGGATTTCGCCCTGCGGATTTTCGATGCCGACGATCAGCATGTGCTCCGCGAGCCAGCCTTCGGCGCGTGCCTGCCAGCTCGCGATGCGCAGCGCGTGGCATTTCTTACCCAACAGGGCATTGCCGCCGTAGCCCGACCCGAAGCTCTTGATCGACAGCTCTTCGGGGAAATGCATGATGAAACGGCGGTCGGGATTCAAGTCCCCGGTCGAATGCAGACCTTTCACGAAATTGCCGTCCCGCGTGATGCGCTCGAGTGCCGCCCGCCCCATGCGCGTCATGAGCTTCATGTTGAGCACCACATAGGCGCTGTCGGTGACTTCAACCCCGCAACGCGAGAACGGCGAATCGATCGGTCCCATGCAGTACGGCACCACGTACAGAGTGCGCCCCCGCATGCAGCCGGCAAACAAGGCATCCATCTTGGCGTGCGCCTGATCGGGAGGCAGCCACGGATTGTTCGGGCCGGCATCGTCGCGGCTCTTGGTGCACACGTACGTCAAATGCTCGACGCGCGCCACATCCGACGGGTGCGATCGGTACAAATAGCATCCGGGAAAGCTTTGCTGATTGAGCCCCAGCAATTCCTTCTTCGCCACCAGCTCGCGTTCGAGCGATTGATACTCGGCATCGCTGCCGTCGCACCAGTACACCCTCTGCGGCCGGGTGAGCCGTTCGACCTCATCGACCCAGGCCGCGACATCACGGTTCAACGAGGCGAGAGACGTGACATGCAAGGCTGCAGTGACCATAAAGGTCCTCGTCGATGAGCTTAAGGAAAGGGTGCAGGATGACAGATGACCGTGTACCCGCCAACTCCTCTGAGGTGGGCGCCGGTGAGCATGCGCACGCTGGCCCGGGAGTTCGGGTGGAATATCGAAATAGCTGGTAACCCATTGATTATGATCTTGTGGTGCTAAACTAAATCTTATGGTTAAAAGGCTTGGATTTAATCTCACCGGCACCGCTCTCATGGTTCTAGGCCTTGCGGTGGCTGCGAGCGGACCGAGCCGGGCCGCGCTTGCGGCCGCCGATGCCAAAGGCGATACCCTGGCAGTCAAAGCAAGCGCCGAGGTTGAAACCAAGGTCTCGTTGAACGGCCGCGATACGATCAAACTCATGCCCGCCGATCGCGTGGTGCCGGGCGATGAAGTCATCTATACCCTGGAAATCCGCAATACCGGCACCGCACCGGTGCTTGCGCCCAGCGTGCGCTTTGCGATTCCCCATCACATGCGCTACATCGCCGATTCCGCGGCGGGTCCCGGCGCCGAGGTGAGCTTTTCGGTCGACGGCGGCCGCACTTTCGATTTACCGGAGAATCTTCAGGTCGCGGGGCCGGCGGGACGGCTGCGACCGGCCACCGCGGCTGACTACACCCACATCCGGTGGCAATTGAAGCAGCGTCTCAACGTCAATTCGGTCGCGTTTGCGCGGTTTCGCGCAGTAGTGAAATAGCGGCGGCAAAAACGTCGTAGGCTAGGGGCCCCAGCGCCTTAATTGCGCCGCCAGCGAGCGAGCCCATCGACACCGACTATAAAGACGTCTTCGGAGCCGACGGGCCGCTCGCCCGTGCACTGCCGGGCTACGCCTATCGACCGGAGCAATCCGCGATGGCCAAGGCGGTGGGCCTCGCGCTCGCGCGCAGCGAGCCCTTGATCGTCGAGGCGGGCACCGGCACCGGCAAGACTTTCGCCTACCTGGTCCCGGCACTTTTGTCGGGTCGCAGCGTGATCATTTCAACTGGTACGCGCACGCTGCAGGACCAATTGTTCCGGCGCGATCTGCCGTTGCTCGCCAAGGCGTTGGGATTGCCGGTGAGCGTGGCCCTACTCAAGGGACGCGGCAACTACCTGTGCCGGCATCGCCTGGATCTGGCCGACAAACAGCGAGCGCTTTTCCCCGCCGAGCGCGGATCGGCACGAGTGCTGGCGCGAGTGGCGAGATGGGCGGCGGCGACAAAATCCGGCGACCTCGCCGAGCTCACCGATTTGCCGGAGCAGTCCCCGGTTTGGCCGATGATTACCTCGACGCGGGAGAACTGTCTTGGTCAGGAGTGCCCCCAGTTCTCGCGTTGTCATGTGTTCGAGGCGCGGCGCGCGGCTCAAGCCGCCGAGATCGTGGTGGTGAATCATCACTTGCTGCTGGCCGACCTTGCGCTGAAGGACGAGGGTTTCGGCGATTTGCTGCCCGGGGCGGAGGCGGTCATCTTGGACGAAGCGCATCAGGTGCCGGATATCGCGGCCCAGTTCTTCGGACAAACCTGGTCGATGCGCCAGGTACAGATCTGGTCGCGCGATGCGGCCTCCGAGATGAGCGCCGCAGGCGTGCGCGCCCCGGCCATTCTCGGCGCTATGGCCGCGGTGGAATCCCTGCTCGCGGAATTGCGCGCGAGCTTGCCGGCGGGCCCCGGCCGCCATGAGTGGCGGAATCTGCCGGATTCGTTTTTGGACGCCTTGCCGAGGCTCGAAGCGGCTATCGGCGACATCGCGGTGCAGCTCGAGGGTCTGGGCGCCGGTGCCGGAACCGCCCAGTGCGCGCGCCGCGCTGCCGCGCTCGCGCAACGTCTTGCGGCGTTGAACGCAGCGTCCGAGGAGTTGGGCCTGCGCTGGGTCGAGGCCGACGCCGCTGGGTTGTCGCTGGAATTCACGCCCTTCGAAATCGCCGATCGATTGCGCGACTATGTGCAGGGGCGAGCGTGCGCGTGGGTATTCACCTCGGCGACTTTGGCGGTCGGCGACGACTTTTTGCACTTCGCCGCGCGTATCGGGCTCACCGATGCGCGCACGCTCAAGATCGATAGCCCGTTTGACTATCCGATTCAGGCGCGCATCTATCTGCCGCGCGCCATGCCCGAGCCGCAGCAGCCGGGTTTCGCCGAGAAATTCATCGACGCCTGCGCGCCGCTGATCGAGGCGACCGGCGGTCGCGCGTTCCTGCTCTACACCAGCTATCGCGGTCTGGCGGAGGGTGTGCGCGCCTTCACGGCGCGATTTCCCTCACCGCCGTTTCCGGTGCTGGTGCAGGGGCAAGCGCCGCGCGAAGCGCTGCTGAATCGATTTCGCGAATACGGCAATGCGGTGCTGCTCGCCACCGGCAGCTTTTGGGAAGGCGTGGACGTCAAGGGTGAGGCCCTGTCGATCGTCGCCATCGATAAGCTGCCGTTTGCCTCTCCGGATGATCCGCTGCTCAAAGCGCGCCTCGAGGGAATTCGGCGCCGCGGCGGCAATCCATTTTTCGAGTATCAATTGCCGCAGGCGGTGCTGGCCTTGAAACAGGGGGTAGGGCGCTTGATTCGTGATTTCGATGATTTCGGGGTGATCGTACTCGGCGATCCGCGGCTCAGGACCAAAGCCTACGGCCGGGTGTTCATGGAGGCTCTGCCGCCGAGTCCGGTGATTGCGGATGGCGCCGTGGCGGCGCAGTTTCTCACCGAGCGGTTGAGTCGCATGGGCGCGGCGCAGGCCGCCTCGCGCAATACCCGGGCAGGCTCCTAGCATGCGCGTACTCGCGTTGGACACGGCGACCGAAGCTTGCTCGGTGGCGTTGCTCACCGACGACGGTTTGCTCGCACGGTGCGCCGAAGTGGCAAGAGGGCACGCGGAACAGATTCTCGGCATGGTCGATGCGGTGCTGGCCGAGGCCGGCATATCGCTGGCCATGCTCGACGGCGTTGCCGCGAGCGTCGGGCCGGGCGCGTTCACCGGAGTCAGGATCAGCGTGGCCGTGGCCCAGGGCCTGTGCTTCGGTGCGAATCTGCCGGTGGTGCCCGTGACCACGCTCGAGGCCTTGGCCCTGCAAGCGATGCATGGCGGGGCGGGCCACGTGCTTGCGTGCCTGGATGCGCGCATGGGCGAGGTGTACTGGGGCTGCTTCGAGGGCGATGCGGCGCGCATTGTCGTCGCCTGCGGTGCGCCTCGAGTGGGGCCCCCCGCCGAGGTGAAATTGGCCCATGCGGGCGCGCGCGGCATCGGCCGCGGCTTTGCCGCCTACCCCGAACTCGCGGCGCTCCCGGGGATCGAGGAGGTGCAGGCGCAGGCCTTGCCCGATGCGCGCGAGATGGCGCGGATCGGCACCGTTCGGCTATTGGCCGGAGCGGGAATGGACCCGGCCGACTTGAGGCCTCAGTATTTGCGCGACAAAGTGGCGCTGACCGGCGAGGAGCGGGCCGCCCTCCACCGCGCCGCGCGCTGAGCGCCGCTTGGAGGTGCCCACGCGGGCCAAGAATGCGAGTCACGCAACTGTCACACGCCGCGTCTGTAATAGCGGGCTTTAAGAATCAGGGGACTAGCAGAATCACATGACCGCCAAACGCATCCTCGTGGTCGAGGACGAAAAGGCCATCCGTGACATGATCGCCTTCGGCTTGCGGCGCGCCGGATACGAAGTCGGGGAGGCGGAGGATTGCCGCGAGGCCCGTGCGCGCATCGTCGACAGCCGGCCGGATTTGATGCTGGTCGATTGGATGCTGCCGGACATGAGCGGCCTGGAACTCACGCGCTCGCTGAAGCGCGCCAAGGATACCAAGGAGATCCCGGTCATCATGCTCACCGCCAAAGCCGAAGAGCAGGACAAGGTCGGCGGCCTCGAAGGCGGGGCGGACGACTACATCACCAAACCATTTTCGCCGCGCGAGCTGCTCGCGCGCATCCAGGCGGTGCTGCGCCGCGCCGCGCCCGCGGGTGCCGCCGACGTCATGGAGGTGCAGGGTCTGAAACTCGACGACTCCAGCCACCGGGTCAGCGCCGGCGAGCGCGAAATCGCCTTGGGACCCACGGAGTACCGACTGCTGCATTTTTTCATGACCCATCCGGAGCGGGTGTTCAGCCGCGGCCAATTGCTCGACCGGGTCTGGGGCGGCAATACTTACGTGGAAGAGCGTACAGTAGACGTGCACATAAGGCGGCTGCGCAAGGCGCTCGAGCCATTCTTGCTGGAGCGTTTCGTGCAGACCGTGCGCGGCGCGGGCTATCGGTTCTCTACACGGGACGCATAGGGCGAGACTCAACAAGGCGAGACGACCCCCAGATCATGGCAGCGATGTGGACTTTCGCGCTCGCGCGGCTCGCGGGCATTTTGCTACTGGGCTTGGGCGTAGGCCTGTTTTTCCAGCCTATCTGGCCTTGGGTTCTGTCCGCGGCCTGCCTCTACCTGGCCTGGCAGCTACTCAATTTGTATCGCCTGGATCGCTGGTTGCGGCTGCGCTCGCAACTCGATCCGCCCAGCATCGGCGGAGTCTGGGGCGATGTCATCGGGCAGGTGGTGCGCCTGCATCGCCGCAAACAATTTCACAAACAACGGCTGGTGCAGCTGTTTCGCGAGTTGCGGCGCTCGACCGCGGCGCTGCCGGACGGCGTCATCATTCTGAGCAGCCAAAAGGAAATCGTCTGGTTCAACCGCCAGGCCGCGCGCTTGCTGGGCCTGAAGCGCCCGGTGGATATCGGTCTGCGCATCGACAATCTGATTCGCGCGCCGGAATTCGCGCACTATCTGCACGGCGATGACTTTCAGATGCCCTTGATCATCCGTCCGCCGGTGCAAGTGGATCTGCATTTGGCGTTGCAGGTGGTTCCCTATGGATCCGGGCAATCACTGCTGCTGGTGCGCGATGTCACCCGCCAAATGCGCCTCGAAGCCATGCGCAAGGATTTCGTCGCGAATGCCTCGCATGAATTGCGCACCCCGTTGACGGTGATTGCGGGTTACCTCGACACCCTGGCCGATGACCCGTCCGTCGATGCCGCATGGGCCGGGCCGATCAGGGACATGCGTGCCCAGGCGCAGCGCATGAACGTCATCATCGCGGACCTGCTCGAGTTGTCGCGCCTGGAGTCGGCCGACGGCGAAGCGCCGCGCGACCCGGTCGACGTACCGCGGATGCTGGAGCGTCTGCATCGCGATGCGCTGGCAAAAGCCGATCGGCCGCGGCACTTGTCGCTCGATGTGGAGAGCGCCGACGGCCTGTTCGGCGCAGCCCACGAAATCGAGTCCGCATTCACGAATTTGCTGGTGAATGGCTTGAAATACACTCGGGCGGACGGCACCGTGCGCATGCGTTGGTGGACCGACCAGGAGGGCGCGCATTTCTCGGTGATCGACAACGGCATCGGCATTCCGCCGGAGCACATTCCGCGCCTCACCGAGCGCTTTTATCGGGTGGATGCGGGGCGGTCCCGCGACCAAGGCGGTTCGGGCCTCGGTCTCGCCATCGTGAAACATGCTCTGCAGCGCCACGGAGGCGAGCTCGAGGTGCAGAGCATCGAAGGCAAGGGCAGCACATTTACCTGCCATTTCCCGTCGCAGCGGATCTGGCATCTGAGCGTGCGGGCTGCGGCAAGCGCGTGAACCTGTCTAATCCGTAAGCTCACGGACCGCGTAACGTCACAATTATTCCCCAAGCTGTTGACGTACGGCGTGATCGGATGTAAACGCACGCTTGTGTTTGCAGGTGTCGATTCATTGCTGACTTCAAGGTAACCATCATGGAAACGGCCGATCTTACCCACCACATTTCCCGGCGCTTCAACGAAGATCTGGAAAAGGTGCGCAACCAGGTGCTGCAAATGGGCGGCTTCGTGGAACAGCAGCTGCACAAGGCGATCCTCGCCTTGGTCGAGGGCGACAGCCGCTTGGGAGAGTCCGTTGCGACCGAGGATTACAAAGTCAACGGCATGGAGGTGTCGATCGACGAGGAGTGCAGCCGGATCCTCGCGCTTCGCGCCCCCGCGGCGGGCGACTTGCGAGTCATCGTCGCCATCATCAAGACCATCACCGACCTGGAACGAATCGGCGACGAAGGGGAGAAGATCGGCTATATCGCGTCGCGGCTCGCGACCATGGAGCGGCCGGCGGACAAGTACCGCGAAGTGAAGCATTTGGGCCGGCAGGTGGCGCAGATGGTGCGTGATGCGCTCGACGCCTTCGCGCGCATGGATTCGCAAGCGGCCTTGAAGACCGCGCAGGAAGACAAGATGGTGGACGAGGAATACGAGTCGATTCAGCGCCAGTGCATCACGTTCATGATGGAAGACCCGCGCACCATTCGACGGGCACTTGAAATCATGTGGATCGTTCGCGCCCTGGAGCGCATCGGCGATCATGCCAAGAACATTTGCGAATACGTGATCTACATGGTGCACGGCAAGGACATTCGCCACACCTCGCTCGAGGATGTGGCCAAGCAGATCGGCGCGGCGCAGGCAGCTGCGCGCAGCTGATGAGCGTGCGCAGCGCGAATCTTCTGGGGGCATTGGCCTGCGGGGGCCTGTTGGCGTATGCCTATTACGCGCAGTTCGTCATGCACTTGGAGCCCTGTCCCTTGTGCATCTTTCAGCGCATCGGCGTGCTGGCGATCGGGCTCACGTTCGCGATCGCGGCGGTGCACGATCCCGCCGGCTGGTCGCGCCGGCTGTACGCCGGGCTGCTCGCGCTCGCGGCGTCCGCAACCATCGGGGTCGCGGTGCGGCAACTGTACATTCAGAGCCTGCCGCCGGGCAGCGTCCCAGCCTGTGGGGCATCGCTCGAGTTCATGCTCAAGGTGTTTCCGCTCACCGATGTGCTCGTCAAAGTGCTCACCGGCTCGGGTGAATGCGCCAAGGTGGACTGGCGGTTTCTGGGCCTGGCGATGCCGGCGTGGGTGCTCATCGCCGCACTTTGCTTAGGAGCGTGGGGGCTGTGGGCCAATCTGCGGCGCCAGCGGCCGGTTCTGCGCTTCTGATGTCGAAAACCCTGGAGCTGACCTGCGACTTGATGTCGCGTGCGTCCGTGAGCCCCGTCGACGGTGGTTGCCAGGCGTTGATGGCCGAACGGCTGGCGGCGATCGGCTTCAGCGTGGAGCACCTGCGATTCGGGCCGGTCGACAACCTGTGGGCCAGACGCGGACGGGAGGGCCCGGTGTTCTGCTTCGCCGGCCATACCGATGTGGTGCCGCCCGGACCGAGCGAGGAGTGGCACAGCGCCCCGTTCTCGCCCGACATCCGCGACGGCGTGTTGTACGGTCGCGGTGCCGCGGACATGAAAAGCGGCCTCGCCGCGATGGTGACCGCCTGCGAGGAATTCGTGGCTCGCCATCCCAGGCACCGCGGCAGCATCGCCTTCCTGATCACCAGCGACGAGGAAGGCCCATCGGTCGACGGCACGCGGCGGGTGGTCGAGGTGCTGCGCGAGCGTCAGGAGACCATTGATTGGTGCCTGGTGGGAGAGCCCTCGAGTGAGAGCGCCCTCGGAGACACCATCAAGATCGGCCGGCGCGGCAGCTTGAGCGGGCGGCTCACGGTGCACGGCGTGCAGGGGCACATCGCCTATCCGCAATTCGCCGACAATCCCATTCACGCCTTGGCGCCGGCACTTGCCGAATTGGCGTCGCGAACCTGGGATCAGGGCAACCGTCACTTCCAGCCCACCACATTTCAGGTCTCGAATATCTCGGCCGGAACCGGAGCGCCGAACGTGATTCCGGGCGAATTGAGAGCGCGCTTCAATCTGCGGTTCTCGACCGAGCAGACGGTCGACACCCTCAAGGCGACCGTTGAGCGCATCTTGCGGGAGCATCGGGTGAACCATTCGCTGGACTGGTTCGTGTCCGGCTACCCGTTTCTAACCAACCCCGGGACACTGTCGGAGACGGTTTCTCGCGCCGTGCAAGAACAACTCGGGATCAGCCCCAAGCTATCGACCGGGGGCGGGACTTCCGACGGTCGGTTCATTGCGCCGATGGGCGCCCAAGTGATCGAACTCGGCGTGATCAACGCGAGCATTCACAAGGCGAACGAGTGCGTGCGCGTCGCCGACATCGATGCACTGCATGGCCTCTACCGCCGCACCCTGGAATTGCTGCTCACCGACTAGCCGCTCGGGCGCCGGCGTTGCCGGCTATTGCACGCTGTAGCCGCGGCCCTCCAGGCAGGCCGCTTGGGCGCGCATGTAATCGTTGCCCTTATTCGCCGCGCCGGCCGTAGCGGCACCGGTCGTGGGGTCGAAACCGGTCTGGCCCACGGCCCATTGGTGACACTCGAACTTGTCCTTCGCCTGTTGTTCGGCGGTCTGTCCGTTCTTCGGGTAGGCCATGAGTTCGCTGCTGGAGGCCGGCGATCCGGCCGCCGGCGCCTGCCCAGCCGGCGCTTGCCCATCCTGCGGTTGCAATCCGGCCGGCGGAGCCACGGTGATGTACTGATTCACGTTCGGGTCCCAGTTGTAATAGACATCGTTGGCGTAATAGTAGGGAACGCCGCCCCAATAATAGGTTGAGTAATAAAGAGGCAGCGTCGCGAAGTACATGCCAAGGCCCACGCCGCCCCAACCCCAGCCCCAGCCGCCGCCCCAGCCATAATAGCCGCCCCGGTACCCACCGTAGTAGCCGCCGCGGTAGCCGGGGTACCCACCGTAATAGCCGCCGCGGTAGCCGCCGTAATAGCCGCCGCGGTAGCCGTAGCCTGCGGTTCCGCCATGATAACCGTAGCCTCCGGCTCCGCCATGGTAGCCGGATCCCCCCGAGAAGCCTCCATGCGCGCCGCCGCCGCCGCCCCCTCCAGAACCATGGCCGCCGCCGCCGCCATGTGCTTGCGCCAGCGCGCCACCGCTCAACGTAAGCGCGGCAAGACAGCCACCCAACAGGATCGAGAGCTTATGGACCGAGGTTCGACTTTTCATGACGTCACCATTTTGAGCGAATCTTAAGATA
>ODAK010001560.1_pt1 | contig 24780 bp, 15 predicted proteins | sample 1539591 | NCBI WGS metagenome assembly ODAK01 (sample SAMEA3539303, study PRJEB22396) | soil metagenome | biome: tundra; feature: field; material: soil | place: USA | collected 2010-05 | depth 0.15 m | reverse complement strand
TGCGCGCCGCAGTAGGACTGGATCGTCGAGATCCCCATCTTCGAGATCGTCTTCAGCAGGCCCTTGCCGATCGCCTTGCGGACGGCGATCTCGGCCTCGTCGCGATCGAGTGCGTGTCCGCTCGAGTCCACCAGCAGGCCGTCGTCGACCTCCTCGCCGACCGTCTCGAACATCACCCACGGGTTCACGACGCTGGCCCCGTAGCCGACGAGCGTCGCGATGTGGTGCACCTGGCGGGCCTCGCCGGTCTCGATCACCAGACCGGCCTGCAGGCGGGTGCCCTCGCGCACGAGGTGGTGGTGGACCGCGGCAACCGCCAGCAACGACGGGATCGGCGCGCGCTCGGGGCCGACGGCGCGGTCGGACAGGATGATGATGTTGATGCCGCGGGCGATCGCGTCATGCGCCTGGTCGCAGACGTCGCTCAGCGCGACCTCCATCGCGTCGGGCCCGCCGGCGATCGGCCAGGTGATGTCGATCGTCAGCGGCTTGAAGATGTCGTGGGAGACCGTGCGGAGCGTCTCCAGCTCGTGGTTGCGCAGGATCGGCTGGTCCAGGACCAGCTGGTGGGCGTGGCGCGGGCTCTCCTCGAGCAGGTTGCCCTCGGCGCCGAGGCCCGCGCCGATGCTCATCACGATGTCCTCGCGGATCGGGTCGATCGGCGGGTTCGTGACCTGCGCGAACAGCTGCTTGAAGTAGTTGAACAGCGTCGGCGTGGCGTCGGAGAGGACCGCCAGCGAGATGTCCGAGCCCATCGATCCGATCGGCTCCTCGGCGGCCAGCACCATCGTCGGCAGCGTCACGTTGATGTCCTCGCGCGAATAGCCGAAGGCCAGCTGCAGCGAGCGCAGCGGCTGCGCGAGCGCCAGCGGCTGCGCGAGCGGGATCTGGTCGAAGTGCACGCTGTGCTCGTCGAACCATGCGCCATACGGCCGGCGTGTCGCGACCGCAAGCTTGGCCTCCGCGTCGGGGACGATCCGTCCCCCCTCGAGGTCGATCAGGAACAGCTTGCCCGGCTGCAGCCGGCCCAGCCGCTTGATCGACGACGCCGGAATCGGCAGCAGGCCGATCTCCGAGCCGAGGACCACCAGGCCGTCGGAGGTCTCCAGCCAGCGCCCGGGCCGCAGGCCGTTGCGGTCGAGCGTCGCGCCGATCATCCGCCCGTCGGTGAACGCGACCGCTGCCGGCCCGTCCCACGGCTCCATGAAGCAGCCGTGGAAGGCGTAGAAGCCACCCAGCTCCGGCGGCAGCTCGCCGTCGCGGTTGCGGTAGGCCTCGGGGATCATCATCATGATCGCGTGCGGCAGTGAGCGGCCGGCGAGCGTCAGCAGCTCGAGCACGTTGTCGAACGTCGCCGAGTCCGAGCCGCCGGGGCGCACGACCGGCAGGACCTTTGCCAGGTCGTCGCCGAACAGCTCGCTGGCCATCTGGCTCTCGCGTGCCCGCATCCAGTTGACGTTGCCCTGCAGCGTGTTGATCTCGCCGTTGTGGGCGATCATCCGGTAGGGGTGCGCCAGCTCCCAGCTCGGGAAGGTGTTGGTCGAGAAGCGCGAGTGCACCAGCACGAACGCCGAGCTCATCCGCTGGTCGGCGAGATCGGTGTAGAAGTCGGCGAGCTGGTAGCTGATCAGCATCCCCTTGTAGACGAGGGTGCGCGAGGACAGGCTGGCGATGTACATGCGATCCTCGAACGCCTTCTCGGCGACGCGGCGGATCACGTAGAGCTTGCGCTCGAAGGCGTCCTGGTCGGCTTGCTGCGCCGGGCCCGCGCCGATGAACAGCTGGCGGATCGTCGGCTGCGACGCTCGCGCGGTCGGGCCGATCCGCCGGTCGTCGGTCGGCACGTCGCGCCAGCCGAGCACGCGCTGGCTCTCCTCGACGACGGTCCGCTCGAGCAGTGCCGTCAGCTCGGCCTGCTCGGTCGGGTCGGTGGGCAGGAAGCACATCGCGACGCCGTAGCCCCCGGCGGGCGGCAGCTCGAAGTCGACGACCGCGCGCAGGAACTCATCGGGTATCTGGATCAGCAGACCCGCGCCGTCGCCGGTCTCCGGGTCCGCGCCGGCAGCCCCGCGATGCTCGAGGTTCGCGACCGCCTCGATCCCGAGCGCCACCACCTCGTTGGTCGGGCGATTGTCGAGCCGCGCGACAACGGCGACGCCGCACGCGTCGTGTTCGTAGCGTGGGTCGTACAGGCCGTCGGCCTGCTGGGGCTGGCGAATCCTGGTCATTTGTGAGTGATCCCGACCGGCGCGTCCCCGCTGAACGGGGTTGCGGGCACCTGAAGCGGAGGCGAATCCTAGCAGTCAAAAGCCGCCCCGTAGGGCGCTGCGGCGGTCCGTTCCGGCGCCGCGGCACTCGCGGAGGCGCCGCTCGCGGGGCCGCAAAATCACGCGCTGCGGGGTCTGCTCAGCGTCAGCACCTCCTCGTGCGAGCACAGCCGGGCGCGTCCCGGGCAGCTTCCGCAGCGCTCGCGGTTGGGATCGGTGGACACCTCGAAGTGCCCGGCACGCAGCGGTTCCAAGCGCGCCGCGAGGAGCTCCTCCAGGCGCGGGCGCTCAGCCGCCTCGAAGCGCGTCGCCAGCAGCAGCTCCGGGCGACGCAGGAAGCAATGGGCCACCTCGACCGCCGGCGCGCCCGAGGCAAGCCCGGCAAGCGCATAGACCAGACGCTGCACCGAGTAGTCGCGCTCGACGTGCGCAGCGAGGTCGGTCCCGTCCGCCACCTGGTCGCTCTTGTAGTCGACGATCAGCAGCGTGCCGTCCGGCTCGACCGCGGCGACGTCGAGGAAGCCGCGCAGCAGTTCCTGCTCGCCGCGCAGCGCGAATGCGAAGACCTCCTCCCGGCGCACGTCGCGAGCCCGGGCGAGGCGCCCGCACAGCGGGCTTCTCGCGAACGCACCGGCGAGCGCCGCCAGCGCCCCACGATCCTCGCCCGGCCCGAGCGCCACCCCGGCGAGCGCCGCGGCGTCCGCGACCTCCCGCTCGCTCGGCGCAAGCGGCGAGGCGAAGTCGAGCCGTTCGAGCAGCGCGTGGACGACGACTCCGCGCGCCGCCGCAGCCGTGTCGCCCCCGCCGCCCGGCGGATCGACGTCGGGCAGCCCGATCACGCGCTGCAGGTGGTAGCGGTAGGCGCAGCGCTCGTATTCCGCGATCGCGGTGTAGGAGAGCGCTGGGGGATTTGGCGCTGACACGCGCATGGCGGCAGCGGCGCCGGGCATCGGATCGGCGTCCGCCGGCGGCGCGGCGGAACCCTCGTCGATGCCGTCGTCCTCCGGCCCGCCGAGCCCCAGCAGCTGCTCCGCGTTCTCCGGCGTGCAGAGCGTCAGCGCCAGCGCGACGTCGCCCGAGCCCTGCAGCACCGCGACGCCACCGCCCGCGCCGGCGCGCGCCGGGAGGTCGCCGACCAGCGCCGGCCCGAGCCACGCGATCGCGCTCGCGGCCTCGGCCGGCCATCTTGCGAAGCGGGCCGCTCCGCTGAGGATCAGCCGCTCTCGCGCGCGCGTCATCGCGACGTAGATGATCCGCTGCTCCTCGGCGAAGGCGGCGACCGCGCGCTCCGCCCGCAGCTGCGCGTAGGCGAGCGTGTCGACCGCCCTGTGCTCGACGGTCGGCAGGCGCAGCCCGACGCGCCCGCGATCGACGAGCAGCGGCGGCTCGCGGGTCGCGAGCTGATGCGCGAGGTCGGCAAGGCACACGACCGGGAATTCGAGTCCCTTCGCGCTGTGGATCGTCATCAGCCGGATCGCACCGGTCCCCGCGGCGGGCGGCGGGGCCTCGGTCTCGCGGACCGACCCGACGCGCCCGGCGGCGAGCGCTTCCGCGAGGCGGCGAAGGTCGCGGCCGTCGCGCGCCTCGAATTCGCGCGCGAGCCGCTCGAGCTTGCGCACGTTGGCGATTCGCCGCTCCGGCGCATGCAGCGCGCAGAGGTGGTGGTCGTAGCCGAAGCCGGCGACGGCGCTCGCCACGATCTCACCGAGGCCGCTGTCGGCGGCGGCCCGCCGCGCCTGTGCGAAGCGTACGGCGAAGGCGGCCGAGCGTTCGTCGGGAGGCTCGTTCTCGAGCTGCTCCCAGACCGAGGTTTCGCGCTCCCGTGCCCGCAGTGCGAGCTCGACCAGCACGTCGGGCGAGCAGCCGCAGAGCGGCGATCCCAGCACGCTGTAGAGCGCCAGCTCGTCGAGCGGGTTGGCCAGTGCCCGCAGGTACGCGACGAGGTCGACGATCTCCGGGCGCGCGAAGAACCCGCCACCGGCGGTGGCGAGCGTCGGGTGGCCGAGGTCGGCCAGCGCCGCCTCGTAGGTGCCGATCGCTCCGCCGGCCCTGAACAGCACGACGATCTCCTCCGCCCGCGCCTCGCCGGCAGCGATCAGCTGATCCACGCGGCGGGCCAGCAGCCGGGCTTCGGCACGCCGCCACAGCGGCGCCGGCGCCAGCTCGACGCCGAGCAGCTGTTCGTGGGGCTCCCAGCCGTCGGTGTCGGTGACGAGCAGCTCGACGAGCGGCTCCGACCCACCGCCCGGATCGTCGCCGCGCCCGGCGATCAGCGGCACGAACTGCTCGCCGAATCGCGCGCCGAAGACCGCGTTGACGGCCGCAAGCAACGGCCCGCGTGAGCGGAAGTTCGTCGACAGGACGCTCGCGGAGCCGGTCCGTCCCAGCGTCGCACGCCGCTCGCGGAACAGCGCGACATCCGCGTGGCGAAAGCCGTAGATCGACTGGAACTCGTCGCCGACGGTGAACAGGTTGCCGCGGTCGAGCGTCGCGAGGATCGCCATCTGGCGCGCGTTGGTGTCCTGGAGTTCGTCGACCATCAGGCGCTCGAACCGATCGGACCACAGCATGCGGATCTCCTCGTGCTCCGCCAGCAGCGCGCCGGCCTCGAGCTCGAGATCGTCGAAGTCGACCACGCCGCGGCGGCGTTTGAGCGACTCGTAGCGCTGCGCGAACGCCCCGAGCAGCCCGTCCAGGAGGGCCACCGCCGCGACGCCGAGCCGGTCTGCGCAGGCCTCCTCATAGACCGTCCGCGCCGCCTCGTAGCGCTCGCTCGCGGCGCTGACGAGCGCGCTCGCCCCGTTGCGCAGGGCGAGCTCCGCGATCCGCAGCGGCGACGGAGCGCCGGGGCCGGCGGTCAGCTCCGCGGCGGCCGCGAGCTGATCGAGCGCCCGATCGATGCTCTTGGCGCGGGGCGGCCCAGCCAGCTCGGCGCCAAGCTCCCGCGCAGCCCTCGCCAGCGTCGCCGCAGCCGCGACCTCGTCATGTCGCACGGCCGGAACGCCGAGCGCCGGCGCTCGCTCACCGCGGCTGCGCAGCTCGTCGTAGACCGAGTCGATCGCGCTGCGGAGCTCGGACACGCCGAACGCCGCGGCGAGGTCGAGGGCTCCGTGATCGTCGAGCCATTTGGCGAGCGCCTGATCGAACGCCGCATCGCGAAGCTCCGCCGCCTGGGCGTCGCCGAGCACCGTGAAGTCGGGCGCCAGCCCGACGAGCACCGCATGCGAGCGCAGCAGCCGTGCGCAGAAGCCGTGGAAGGTCGACACGAACGCCCCCACGCTCGCGCGCGCCGCCTCGCGCTCGCCGGCGGCGCCAAGCCGCAGACGGACACGTTCGCGCAACTCGCCGGCCGCGCGGTCGGTGAAGGTGATCGCGAGGATCCTGGTGGGGGCGATGCCATCCTCGGTGACGGCCCGCACGTAGCGCTCGACGAGCACGCTCGTCTTGCCGCTGCCGGCGCTCGCGGCGAGCGCGAGCGGGCCGCTGCGCCGCGCAATCGCCTGCTGCTGCTCGTCGGTGAACTCGCGCAGCTCGCTCATCGCGCCTCACAGCGGCAGATCGCGGGAAAGCGGCAGCCGCCGCCGGGCGTGCAGGTGGCCGGTCGTGGCTCGAGCGCGCCGCTGGAGAGCTCGCCCGCGGCCACCAGCGCCGCCGCGAGCTGCGCGTCGATCAGCTCGCGCAGCGCCTCGGGGGCGAGGCGATCGTTTTCGAACAGCGGCGCCGTCGGCTCGACGTCGGCGCGAATCGCGCCGCGCGGGCGCAGCTCGGCGGTGCGCAGCGGCTGATAGAGCCCGCCCACCCCCTCGGTGCCCAGCAGCTGTTCGACGGCGAGCATGTACAGCGCGGGCTGCAGGCAGCCGCGCTGCCCCCACTTGGCCGCGGGCTCAGCGCTTGCCCCCTTGTAGTCGTAGATCAGCGCCGTGGAGGCGAGCGGGTCGATGTCGATCCGGTCGATCCGCCCGCACAGCGCGAGCGCACCCCCGGCGAGCGACGCGGCGGGCAACGGATCGTCAGCCAGCCCGAAGGCCAGCTCGAATTCGCGGGGCTCGTGGCTGCTCGGCGCGGCCGCGACGAACTCGAGATATCGCCGCAGATCGCTGCGCAGCCGCCGGCGCTCGGCGCGGTCAAGCGGCGCGTTGGGCGAGAGCGCCCTCCGTGGCTCGGCCAGCACGCTGTCGAGCTGCTCGAGTGCGAACGGCAGACCGGCGGCGTCGACCCGCGCGCTGCCGGTCCGCTCCGCCAGCGCGACGAACACCGCGCGCAGCGCTTCGTGTGCCACCGAGCCGCGCACCAGCGGCAGCGCGTCGGGCGCGAGCGGCCGGGCGCGCAGGCCGCGCTCGACGAACCACGAGACCGGGCACGCGACCCACCGCTCGAGCGCCGAGGCCGAGTGGGGATCGTGCCCGCGGAGGGCAACGAGGCGCTCCGGAACCGCCAGCGAGCCGATCACGGGCCCGCGCCGGCGCGGGCCGCGAAGCACCCGTTCGAGGCTCGCGAGCGCCGGCGCGCTCGCCGACCCCTCACCCCAGGCCACGGCGCCCGCGCCCCGCAGCGCGCGGCCGCTGATCAGCTGCGCATCGAAGCAGTCTGCGAGGTCGTCGACGAACAGCGAAGGCAGGGCGGCTTCGCCGTCGTCGGTCGCGTCATGCCAGCTGACGCGCAGCCATCGCGTCGGTCGCGAGCACAAGGCGTAGAACAGGTAGCGCTCTGCCGCGAGCGCATCGTCGTGCCCGCCGAGCATCAGCCCCGAGGCCTGCGCGAGCTCCGCGCGCTCGGCCGCCGCCAGGAACTGCTCCTCGCGCGCCGGCGCCGGGAACGCCCCCTCCTGCAGCCCGGCGATGAACAGCGCACGGACACGCCGCGCGCGCAGGGCGAGGGCGTCGCAGATCAGCACCGCGTCGACCTCGGCCCCGGCCGCGAGCTCGACGACGACGGCCTCGAGCGCGGCGACGATCGCCGCCGGGCCGGGGGCGAGTGCGAGATCGGCGCGCGTGAGCTCGCGCAGCTCGCGCAGCGTGCGCCGGCCCGCGCCGAGCACGGCGGCCTGCCAGCCATCGAGCAGCGCCGCCTCGCGGCGCCACGGCGCGGCGAACAGCCCCTCGAGCTCCCGCTCCACTCGATCGAGCAGCGCCGGCCCGCGGCGTCGCGCCGCCTCTGCCAGCCGATCGAGCGCGTCCAGCGGCCAGTGCTCCTGCTCCCACAACGCGCGCGCGGCCGCAAGCTCGCCGATCCCGCCCTTCAACAACGCCGCCTCGAATCGGTCGACGAACGCCGCCTGGGCGAGGACTCCCGGAGTGCGCAGCCAGCGCACGAGGTCCGCGGCACCGCCGCCGAGCAGACCGGCGCGCAGCATCGCGAGCAGGCCGCCGCCGAGCGCGCTGTCGGCGAAGCGCTCGCGGCGGGCCGCCGTGGGAGGCACGCCGCGCGCGTCGAGCACCCCGGCGAGGAGCGCGCCGACGCTGTGCGCTCCGCGGATGACGACGGCGATGTCGCCGGGCGCAGCGCCGGCCGCGACGAGCTCGGCGATCTCGGCGGCGATCAGCTCCGCCTCCGCCCGCTCGTCGCCGCCCTCGAGCAGCCGCACCGCGCTTCCCGGTGGCCGCACGGCCGGGGCGTCCTCGAACAGCGAACGCTCGAGATGGTGCAGGGTCGGGTCCTCGTAGTAGGTATCGACCGGCCGCAGCGTGATGACCTCCTCGGCGCCGGGGCGCAGCGTCTCGAGGATCGCCGCGCGTCCGGCGAGCGCCACCCGCCCGGGTTCGCCCGGCAGCGAGATCGTGACCTGCGCGCCGACGCGCTGCGCGAGCGTCTCGATCGCGTCGAGTTGCAGCGGATCGAGGTCGTCGAAGCCGTAGCAGAACACCGGCGTGCGCCCCCACCGGCGCGGCTCGAGGCGCAGCGCGTCGAGCGCGCGCGTCGCAAGCAGCTCGCCGTCGAGGCGGTCGAGTCGCTCGAGCGCGCGGCGGTAGTCGCGATAGACCGCGGCAAGCTCCTCGCCGTAGCGCGCTCGCCGCGTTCCGCCCGGCGCCCACGCGCGCAGCGCCGCGATCAGGCGCGGCGGCGGCACCCGCCGCGACTCGAGCTCGGCGACGAACCGAGCGAGCGCGCGCACGAAGCCCGGCGACTGCGCTGCGGGGGCCAGCAGCTCGAGCGACGCTGCGGCGAGAACCGCTTCGAGGAGCCGCTCACGCGCCTGCTCGCCGATGGCGATCTCGGCGACCCCGGCGCGCCGCGCGATCTCGCGCATCAGCCCGCCGAACGGCTCGACCCGCACCCCGAGCACCGCACCCTCGCCGGCCAGCTCCCGGCGGTAGTGCTCGACGTCGCTCGCGCGGGGAACGACGAGGATCGGGCTGTGCGCCAGCGCCGAGCGGTAGCGGTCGAGCACCACCTGGGCCTTCGCCGAGTTGGCCGGGCCGCTCACCAGTGTGAGTCCCATCCCTCCCATGGTGGCGAAGCACGGGGACGGTACAGCGCGAGCGGTCGCCGCCCCGGCCGCGGTGCCGCGGCTACGCGGCGCTGCGCTGCGCTGCGGTCGCCGCAGGCTCGGCGACGGCCTGCTCCGGCTCGACCTCGGCGTCCGGCGGCTTGGCTCCCTCGTGTGCCCACGGCTCGTCGAATTCGACGCGCCACTTGCCGTCGGGCGTCTGCATCAGCGCCAGGCGGGCCCGGAACGAGCGGCCGCTTCGCCCGCGAAAGCCGGTCACCGGGCGCTCGGTGCGACCCTTGGCGATCAGCTCGCGGGCAACGGTGAGCGGGAGCTGCTTGCCGGCCTTGCTCTTCCAGATCACGAAGCCGCAGCCCGGATCTTCGCGCGCCCAGCAGGAGTAGCCCTTGCGGTTCTCGACGATGTCGTGACCGCACACCGGGCAGGGGCCGAGGTTTGCTCGCGGGATGCGCACGTCCTTGAGCGTCGCGTCGAGCACCTCGATGGTCTCCTTCGCGAACCCCGCGATGTCGCGCATGAACTGCTCCCGCGAGTCCTCGCCGCGCTCGATCCGCCCGAGCCGCTGCTCCCAGCGGCCGGTCAGGTCGGGCGAGGTCAGCGCGTGCTCGCCGAGCAGCCGGATCACGTTCCGCCCCTTCTCGGTCGCGACCAGGGAGCGGCCGTCGCGCTCGACGTAGCCGACGTCGATCAGGCGCTCGATGATCGCCGCGCGCGTCGCCGGAGTGCCGATGCCGGAGTCCTTCATCGCCTCGCGCAGCGCCTCGTCGTCGACGAGCTTGCCGGCGGTCTCCATCGCGCCGAGCAGAGAGGCGTCCGTGTACCGGCGCGGCGGCTTGGTCTCCTTGGCCAGCGCTTCGACCTCGAGCGTGCGTGAGGGCTCGCCCTCCTCGAGCCGCGGGAGCTCCCCGTCGTGGCCCTCGTCCTCGTCGGCGGCAGGCTCCTGCGCGGGCGACTCCTCGGCGGCCGTGAGGTACACGCCGCGCCAGCCCGGCACGAGCAGCACCCTGCCGCGCGTTCGGAAGACGTGTTCTGCGACCGTCGTCTCGACACGCGTGTTCTCGAGCACCGCCTCGGGGTGAAACGCCGCGAGGAAGCGGCGCACGACGAGGTCATATACACGCCGGTCGTCGGCGTCCATCTTCTCGACGGGATGCTCGGCGCGCGTCGGGATGATCGCGTGGTGGTCGGTCACCTTGCTGTCGTCGATCACGCGCGCGAGCGGCAGGACGTCCAGCCCGCTGACGTAGCCGGCCGCGTCGCGGTACTCGGGGCGAGCACCGACGAGCTCGGCCGTCGGCTTGATCTCCTCCGCCATGTCACTGGTCAGGTAGCGGCTGTTGGTGCGCGGGTAGGTGAGCGCCTTGTGCTCCTCGTAGAGCCGCTGGGCGGCGCCCAGCGTACGACGCGCCGAGAACCCGAAGCGCGTGTTCGCATCCCGCTGCAGCGACGTCAGGTCGTAGAGCATCGGCGGCTTCTCGGTCACCTCGCGCTTCTCGACCTTTGTGATCTCGCCGGCGCCGTCGCGCACCGCGGCGACGATCTCCAGTGCCTGCGCCTCCGTCGCGAGCCGCGGCTTGGCACCCGCGTGGAAGCGGCCGTCGTAGCAGCGCTGGGGATCGTCGGAGGGCTCGAAGCGCGCGTCGACAAGCCAGTAGGGCTCCGGCGTGAAGGCCCGGATCTCCTCCTCGCGGCGGGCGATGATCGCGAGCGTCGGCGTCTGCACGCGTCCCAGCGAGACCGCACCGTCGAACGACGAGCGCAGGCGGATCGTCGCCGCCCGCGTGGCGTTCATGCCGACGATCCAGTCGGCCTCCGAGCGCGACCGGGCCGCCTGCTCGAGTCGCGCGAGCTCCTCGGCCGGCCGCAGCGACGCGAACGCCTCACGCATCGCAGCGGTCGTCATCGAGGACAGCCAGAGGCGGCGGACCGGCAGTTTCGAGCCCGCCTTCTCGTAGAGATAGGCGAAGATCAGCTCACCCTCGCGCCCGGCGTCGCAGGCATTGATCACGTCCGTCACGTCGTCGCGGTGAAGCTGCTTGGTGACGACCGACATCTGCTTCTTCGAGCGCTCGTCGCGGACGACGAGCTTGAAGCGATCGGGGACGATCGGCAGGTCGGCCATCCGCCAGCGCTTGAACTTGGGGTCGTACTCGTCGGGCTCCGCGAGCTGCACGAGGTGCCCGACCGCCCAGCTGATCACGTGCTCGGGGCCCTCCAGGTAGCCCTCGTGCTTCGCGAACGGGCCGGGCAGCACGCGCGCGAGGTCGCGCCCCACCGACGGCTTCTCGGCGATCACGAGGGTCTTGGAGTTCGACGATCCGCCGCCGCCCGACGCGCGCGACGGGGTCTCGGACGGACTCTCAGCCTGCTCGGTCATGGCCCGCAGCGTAGCGGGCGCGCCAGATCAGCCGGTGCAGCCCTCGTCGGACACCCTTCCACGAACGCGCGCGAGGTCCGCTCTGATGGTCGCGTTGGCAACGCCGTAGCCGCCGGCCGGGCCCGGGCTCGTCGTCGCTGCGAAGATCGTGCTGATCACAGCGCCGGAGCGGTCGATCACCGGTCCTCCGGAGTTGCCCGGGCGGATCTGGCCACGGACCGCGGTCAGCAGCCGCGGCAACGGCCCGCGGCCGTAGGCGTCCTCGGTCTCCACGTCCTGGGTCACCCCGATCCTCGCCGGTGCGACCGCGAACGGCCCGTCGAGCGGATAGCCGAGGATCGCCCCCGGGGTCTCGGCCGCCGGATCGCGCGCGAGCGACAGCGCGGGGAGGTCGAGGCCCGGCACACGCAGGATCGCGACGTCGTTGCGCGGGTCGAACAGAATCGGGATCGCGGGGATGCCGGGGAACTCGCCACCGACCTGGACCGTGGTATCGCTCTCGCCGGCGACGACGTGCGCGTTGGTCACGACCTCATCGCGTCCGATCACCCAGCCGGAGCCCTCGATGCCGAGCCCGCACGCCGTGCCGAGGACCCGGACGACGCTGCCCCTCACGCGACCCACCGCCGGCAGGTTCGCGAAGGCGGCCGGCGGCGCCGCCACCGCCGCGGCCCCGCCGGCGATCGCCGGCAGCGGATCGATCCGGGCCAGCGCGTTGAGCACGACCCCCGACGGCGGCATCAGCTCGTCGAGGCGACGCAGGATCGCGGAGCGCCGGACCTCCGCGCGCAGCGACCCCGTTCCCGGCAGCGCCAGCACGACCGCGCCGAGCACCCAGGCGATCCCGAGCGCGAGCGTGGCGCTGAGCAGCGCGCCGAGCACGCCGTCGACGACTCCCAGGAACGGCAGCCGCAGCCCGCGCCGCAGCCGCACGCCGACACCCTCGAGGCCCAGCGCGAGGATCGCACCGGCGGTGAGCGCGCCGAACAGGCCAAACAGCGGCGCGTACGGCGAGGCGCCGCCTCCGCCGAGCAGCGCGTCGGCCAGCCGCGTCCCGGCGATCGCCCCGGCGACGAACCCGCTCAGCGACAGCACGCCCACGATGAACCCGCGGAAATAGCCGGCCACCGCGAACAGCAGCGTCGCCGCGAGGATCATCCAGTCGAGCGTGGTCATGGCCGCCGTTGCGAGCGTACTTTGTCGGGCGCTCCGGTCCGCGCGTGAAATCGCCGCTGACCAATCCGCTGGGCGCATGCGACGGGCGCGAAATCTCCCGCGCCGGCGCGAGCATCGGTAGATTCGTTCACGGCCCGTCTGCGCGACGGGCGATTCGCGAGCCGCAACGGTCCGGGGAGATCCGATGAGCACGACACTTCCGCCCACGCTGTCCGAGCCGGCGCTGTCGGCCGCGCTCGATGAGTTCGCCGCCGCGCTGGGGAGCGCGCGGGTGCTGACCGGCGAGGCTGACCTCCGCCTCTACCGCGACCCCTTCCAGCACGCGAGCTCCGACGAGTTCACCGCTTCCGCCGTGCTGATGCCGGATCGCGTCGAGGAGATCCAGGAGGTCGTGCGGATCGCAAACCGTCACGGCGTGCCGCTGTGGACCGTCTCACAGGGTCGCAACAACGGCTACGGCGGTCCCGCGCCTCGCGTCAGGGGCTCGGTGATCGTGAGCTTGCGCAACATGAACCGGGTGCTCGAGATCAACGAGGAGTGCGCCTATGCGGTGGTCGAGCCGGGCGTGCGCTGGTTCGACCTCTATGAGGCGATCAGGGCGGGCAACCACAGGCTGATGCTGTCGGTCGCCGACGTCGGCTGGGGCAGCGTGATCGGCAACACGCTCGACAACGGCATCACCTACATGCCCTACGGCGTCGACATGGGGATGCAGTGCGGGATGGAGGTCGTCCTCGCCAACGGCGAGCTGCTGCGCACCGGCATGGGCGCGATGGAGGGCAACCGCTCATGGCACCTCTACAAGCGCGGTCTCGGCCCGACGCCGGATCAGCTGTTCATGCAGTCGAACTTCGGCATCGTCACGAAGATGGGCGTCTGGCTGATGCCCTACCCGGAGGTCTACATGCCGCTGTGGCTGCGCGTCTGGCGCGACGACGACCTCGGCGCCGTCGTCGACACGCTGCGCGCGCTGATGCTCGACGGCACGGTGCGCATGGTGCCGCAGGTGATGAACACGCTGCTGCTGGGCTCGGTGATGACCACGCGCGAGCAGTGGTGGACCGGCGAGGGCCCGATTCCCGACGGGGTGATCGACAGGATGGGTCGCGAGCTGGAGATCGGCCGCTGGATCATGCGCTTCGCGCTCCACGGCGACGAGGCGGTCGTCGACCATCGCTACGAGAAGATCAAGCGGGCGTTCGCGCATATCGACGGCGCCGATGTCTGGGGGACGAAGTGCGCTCCCGAGGACATCCCGTCGCTCGAGCATCCCGCCGAGCGCGTCCAGGGGGGCGTGCCGAGCCTCGACCTCAACGTGATGACCGCCTGGTATGGCGGCGAGGAGGGCGGCCACATCGGCTTCTCGCCGATCGCGCCGCTGGTCGGCCGCGACGCGCACGCGCTGCGCGACCTGCTGCGCCCGATGATCAACGACGCCGGGCTCGACTACATCGCCGCGCTGCTGCCGATCAACGCGCGCAGCTTTGCCCACATCACGCTGGTGATCTTCGACACCAAGGACGAAGTCCAGGTCAGCAGCGCGTACGACGTCTGCACGAGGCTGGTCACCGAAGCCGCCAAGCAGGGCTACGGCGAGTACCGCGCACATCTCAGCTTCATGGATCTCGCAGCCGAGCAGTACTCGTGGGGTAACCACGCCTACCGCCGATTCTGCGAAACGCTCAAGGACGCGCTCGACCCCAACGGCATCCTCGCGCCCGGCAAGCAGGGCATCTGGCCGCGCGCGATGCGCGACGACGGCGCGGGGCGGTAGCGGTCGTGCGCGCCGTCTCGATCGCCGAGGACCGGCGGCTGGTCGCCGGCGAGCACCCGCTGCCGTCGCCGGCCGCCGGCCAGGCGCTGCTCGAAGTGGCCTACTGCGGGATCTGCGGCTCCGACCTGCACTTCCGCGACGTGCCCGAGCTGTTCCCCGCCGGCACCGTCCCCGGCCACGAGATGTCGGGGCGGATCGTCGCCCTCGGCGACGGGCTGCCGTCCTGGCAGCTGGGCGATCGCGTCACCGTCCTGCCGTTCGCCCAGTGCGGCGAATGCGAGCTCTGCCGCAGCGGCCAGGAGCAGGTCTGCCCCCACGCGATTCCGAACGGGGTCGGGCTCGGCACCGGGCGTCCCGGTGCCTACGCCGAACAGGTGGTCGTCGACGGCCGCATGCTGTTCGCCCTGCCGGACTCGGTCGACGACCGCGCCGGCGCCCTGACCGAGCCGCTCGCGGTCGCCGTGCGAGCAGTCGAGCAGTCCGGGCTCTCCCCCGATCAGCCCGCCGTGGTGCTCGGCGCCGGCGCGATCGGCATGCTCACCGCGCTGGTGCTCGCCGACCGCGGCTTCGAGCAGGTCGTGCTGGTCTCACGCAACCCCGCCCGAGCCGAGCTCGCCGCGGCACTCGGGCTGACCGCGGTGTCGTTGGACGATCTGCCGGCGCAGGCGCCGGCGTGCGTGTTCGAGTGCGCCGGCACTCCCGCGGCGGCGCGCCTGGCGATCGAGCTGGTGCGTCCGCTCGGCCGGGTGATGCTCGTGGGGGTCTCGCTCGAGCCGCTCGACCTCGCCGCCCCGGCGCTGCTGTTCAAGGAGGTCGAGCTGCACGGCGTGCTCTCCTACTCCCGCGCGAACTTCGCCGCCGCGATCGAAATGCTCGCGCAGGGTCGCATCCCGGTCGAGGCACTGATCACCGCCACGGCGCCGCTCGAGGAGGCCGAGGCGATGTTCCAAACGCTGAGCGCGCGCAGCAACCCCCACCTGAAGGTGCTGCTCGCACCCCAGCAGCGTGCCGCGCAGGCGTCGGCGTAGCGATGGCGCCCTCCCGGCGCTCAGCCCAGCAGGTGCTGGACGCAGTGCGGGCGATCCCTGAGGGCTTCGTCCGCACCTATGGCGACCTGTCGCCGGGCGCGCCGCGCTTCAGCGGGACGGCCCTGCGGAACGTCGACGGCGACGTCCCGTGGTGGCGCGTCGTCCGCGCCGACGGCTCGCTGGCGATGGGCGAGGAACAGCGCGCGCGGCTGCACGCCGAGGGGGTTCCGTTTCTGGCGACCGATCCGCGCAGACTGGACATGCGCATCGCGCGGCTGCCGGACTCGCCGTGGTGACGCCGGGCCGGCCCGCCGGCGCGGGCGTTCGTGCAACCGGCTAGTACGGATGCGCTGAGAGCCAGGCGACCGAACCGGCGTCGACGGGCATCGCGACCCCGGTGATGAACGACGCCTCCTCCGAGCACAGCCATACGACGGCGGCCGCGACCTCCTCCGGTGTGCCGGCGCGCGACATCGCCTGTGGCGCCATGATCTCGCGCTGGCGCTCGGGCGGCGCCTGCGTCAACAGCGGCGTCATGATCGCGGCGGGACAGACGGCGTTGACGCGGATCCCGTCGTCGGCGTACTCGGCCGCCGCGTTCTTGGTCAGCCCGACGATGCCGTGCTTGCTCGCGGCATAGGCGCTGAGCCCGAGCACGGCTCCCAATCCGGCGTTGGACGAGGTGTTCACGATCGCTCCGCCGCCGTCGGCGAGCATCTGGCGGATCTGGTGCTTCATGCCCAGGAAGGTGCCGCGCAGGTTGACCGCGATCGTCGCGTCGAAGTCCTCGTCGGTCGTCTCGTGCAGCGGCGCGTGCACACCGATGCCGGCGTTGTTGTGGGCGAAGTCGAGCCGGCCGAAGCGCTCGACGACGCGCGCGACGAGCGCCTCGTTGTCATCCGCGCTCGAAACGTCGCAGACCGCGAACTCGGCCCGACCGCCGGCCTGCTCGATCGCGCGCACGGTCTCCTCGCCGCCCTCGCGCGCGCGCTCGAGGTCGGCGACGATCACGGCGGCCCCCTCCTGCGCGAAGCGGATCGCACAGGCCCGTCCGATGCCGCTCGCCGCCCCGGTCACGAGCCCCGCCTTGCCGGCGAGCAGGGGGCTCACGCAGCGCGGCCCTCGAGCAGCGGGCCGTGCTCCAGCGCCGTCGATGTGGCTGCTTCGTCGCCGTTGCGCGCCGCGGCAGCCGCGCGGGCCAGGGTCGCGCGACGCACGTCACTCGGCGTCAGCTCGTAGTGCTGCTTGAAGACGCGCGCGAAATGCGCAGCGTCATGGAAGCCCCAGCGGAAGGCGATCTCGGTGACCGAGCCACCGCTCACCAGCGCCAGATCCTGGTGGCAGCGGGCCAGCCGCTCGTGGCGGATCAGTCCGCAGACCGACTCGTCGGTGTCTTCGAACAGGGCGTGCAGGGCGCGCACCGACATCGCGTGTGCGGCGGCGATCGACTCGGGGCCGAGCGCCCCGTCCTGCAGGTGGGCGCGGATGTAGCGGCGCACCTCCGCGCACATCGCGGCGCGCTTGGCAGTGCGGCTCGACGGCACGTTCGGCGCGACCGCGGCTCGCAGCAGCTCGAGCGCCGCGTCCGCGGCGACAGCCCGGCCGGGCTCGTCGAGCGCGCCAAGCTCCAGCGCCAGTGCATCGAGGTAGCGGACCAGCAGCCGCACCGACGCGGTGCGACCGAGCGGCGGCAGCGACCCGACGTCCTCGAGGCGCGGGCACACGGCGAGCAGCCGGTCGCGCGGAAAGATCACGGTGCGTTTGACGAACGGCTCGATCACCTCGATCTCGACCGGCATCAGCCCGTCCCAGAGCATCACATCGCCGGCGGTGAGGCTCAACTCGCGCGATCGCTCGCGCACCTGCTCGACGCCCTTGCGGACGAACTGGAGGCCGAAGACCCCTGCGTCGCGCTGCGCGCTGGTGGCGCTCCCGCTGCGGGCCAGGAACGGTGACGATGCACAGTCCACGAGCGCCAGGTCGCCGAAGCGCCGCCGCGTGACCGCACCGTAGAAGGTGCTCGGCGTGCGCTGCGTCGAGCGCACGTCGAACAGCAGATGCGTCTCCGCCAGGATGTCGGTCCACTCCTCGAGCGCCCGGACGCTGAGCGCGGTGCGCAACCGCCAGCGCTCCGGGCCGGCGGGCTCGTCGACCGGCGCGTTCGCTACCTGCTCTCCGATCACCACGTCCCTCGCCTCCCATGGGCCGCTCGCGACTCCTGCGCCATGCTAGTGCAAACCCTGCTGCCCGGCGCCGGCACGGCTGCGCTCCACGCGGCGTCGGTCACGACGACCCACCGGCCGCTTCGCGGCGCGCGGCGTAGGCGACGAAGGCTTCGAGCGCCCGCGGGTCCGCGAGCGCGTCGCGGCTGGCAACCTCGGCGGCCGGGGTGCCGAGCAGGATCCGCTTGACCGGCAGCTCGAGCTTCTTCGCGGTGAGCGTTCGCGGGATCGCCGGTACCGCCTCGAGCGTGTCAGGGACATGCCGCGGGGACAGCGCCCCCCGCAGCTCTGCCGCGATCCGCGCGCGCAGCGCATCGTCGACGACGACGCCCTCGGCCACGACGACGAACAGGATCAGCTCACCCGGACCGCCGTCGCGATCCTCGAGATGCACGACGAGGCTGTCGACGATCTCCTCAAGCGCCTCCACCACCGGGTAGAACTCGCCGGTGCCGAGCCGCACGCCGCCGCGATTCAGCGTCGCGTCGGATCGGCCGGTGATCACAGCGCTGCCTCGCTCGGTGAACATGATCCAGTCCCCGTGGCGCCAGACACCGGGGAAGTCCTCGAAGTAGGCCGCGCGGTAGCGCCTGCCATCCGGGTCGTTCCAGAAACGCACCGGCATCGACGGCATCGGCGAGCGGATCACGAGCTCGCCGAGCGCCCCGATCACGGGCTGCGCGTTGACGTCGTAGGCGGCGGCGTCGACGGCGAGCTCGCAGCCCGACATCTCGCCCCGGTAGACCGGCAGCAGCGGGCTGCCCTGCACGATGCCGGTGCACAGGTCGGTGCCGCCGCTGCCGACGCTGAGCAGCACGCTGCGGTCGAGCTGCTCGTAGACCCAGTCGAAGCCCTCGGGCGCGAGCGGGGAGCCGGCGACGCACAGCTGGCGGATCGATGAGGTGTCGTGGTCGCGGAGGTTGACACCCGCCTTTCGGCAGGCCATCAACAGCGCGGGGCTGATGCCCATCAGGGTGGGCCGCAGCTGCTCGGCCAACCGCCACTGCAGCTCGAGATCGGGATAGCTCGGGTTGCCGTCGAGCATCACGATCGACGCGCGCAGCAGCAGCGACGACGCGAGCGCGTTCCACATCATCCACGCGGTCGTCGTGAACCACATCAGCCGGTCGCCCGGGCGCAGGTCCCAGCTCAGGCCGTGGTTCTTGAAGTGCTCGACGACGATCCCCCCGTGCCCGTGCACGATCGCCTTGGGCAAACCCGTCGTGCCCGAGGAGAACAGGACCCACAGCGGGTGGTCGAACGGCACCTGCTCGAACTCGAGCGCGCCCGACTGCGCGAGCAGCGCATCCCAGGCGAGCGTGGCTGGAAGCTCGTCGTCGGCGCCGCCGCCGTAGGGCACGTGCACGACGTGCTCGAGCGTCGCGAACGCCGCCCGCAATGCGGCCACCTCGGCGCGGCGGTCGACCGCCCGATCCCCGTAGCGGTAGCCGGCGACCGCGAGCATGACCTTGGGTTCGAGCATCGCGAAGCGGTCGATCACGGCGCGCGGGCCGAACTCCGGCGGGCACGCCGCCCAGATCGCACCGAGGCTGGCGGTGGCGAGGAATGCGATCAGCGTCTCCGGGATGTTCGGCATGTAGCCGACGACGCGGTCCCCCGCCTGGACCCCGAGCCGCTGCAGACCGACGCGCGCCGCGGCGACCTGCTCGCGCAGCTCGGCGAACGTCAGCTCCACCGGCGCGCGGGTCTGGGAGTGTGCGATCACCGCCACGCGACCGGAGTCCTCGTCGGTCCCCATCATGTGCTCGGCGTAGTTGAGGCGCGCCCCGGTGAACCACTCGGCGCCCGGCATCTCGCGGGAGCCGAGCACGCGATCGTAGGGGGTGCTCGCGCGCACGCCGAAGAACTCCCACAGCGACCCCCAGAAGCCCTCGAGGTCCGATACCGACCACTGCCAGAGGTCTGCGTAGCCGTCGAAGGACCGGCCGCGCTGCTCACGCAGCCAGCGAAGGAAGCCGGCGATCTGCGTCGCCTCGTCGCGCGGCTCCGGCGGGCGCCAGAGCGTCGTGAAGGGCTCGCTCATGGTCTCGCACCATCGAGCATGTCGCGCAACCGCCGCCGTCGCGGCGTCAGAACGGGAACGGGGTCGCGACGGGACGCGACGTTCGCGACTGCCACTCGGTGAACACTCCTTCAGTTGTCTTTTTGCTGCCGTGCGCGCATCTCGAGCACCGCTCAGCCGGGCGAGCCCGAGCCCGCGGTAACCCCGCGAATCAGATCCGACGCCTTCTCCGCGATCATGATCGTCGCCGCGTTCGTGTTGCCGCGCGTGATCTTCGGCATCACCGACGCGTCGGCGACGCGCAGCCCCTCGACCCCATGGACACGCAGCGCCGAGTCGAGGACGGGTCCCATCGCGCACGTCGACGTCGGGTGATAGACCGGCTGCCCCGCGCGGCGGGCCCAGGCCATGATGTCCTCGTCGGAGCCCGACTCCGGCACGCTGAACGGCGCCCGCAGTGCCGAGGAGAGCGCCGGTTGCGCAGCGATCTCCAGCGCGATCCGAGTCCCGGCGAGCATGCTCGCGCGATCCTCGTCGGTGGTCAGGAAGTTGCACAGCACGACCGGCTTTGAGTCCGCGCGCGGCGTGCGCAGCCTGACGTGGCCGCGGCTCGTCGGCTTGATCACGACCGGCCCGAGGCAGAAGCCGTGGTCGTGCGGTGCGGTGAGCCCCTCGTCATAGAACAGCGACGGAGCGAAGTGGAACTGGACGTCGGGCGCATCGAGGCCCGGGCGCGTGCGGATGAACGCTGAGCCCTCGGGGATGTTCGAGGTCAGCGGTCCGCGCCCCTCGCCGAGGAGCTCGAGATTCTCGGGAGTCAGCGCCCCGAACAGCGACTGCTCGTCGGTCAGGTAGTTGAGCTGCGCCATGCAGTGGTCCTGGAGGTTCTGGCCGACGGGGAGGTCGACGCGCACGTCGATCCCCAGCGTCGCGAGATGGTCCGCGGGCCCGATCCCCGACAGCATCAGCAGCACCGGCGACTGGTAGGCACCGGCCGAGAGGATCACCTCGCGCTCGGCCCGGATCTCGACGAGCTCATCGCCGCGCGCGATCTCGACGCCGACGGCCCGCTCGCCCTCGAACAGGATCCGCGTGCTCAGCGCCCTCGTGATCACCTCGAGATTCGGACGCCCGAGCGCCGGGTGCAGGAACCCGTCGGCCGTGCTCCAGCGCAGGCCGTCGCGCTGGGTCAGCTGGAAGCGCCCCACGCCCTCCTGGCGAGCGCCGTTGAAGTCGGGGTTGCGCTCGTGACCGGCCTGCGACGCCGCCTCGATGATCGTGTCGACCAGCGGGTTCATCGAGCGGCTCTCCGAGACCGACAGCGGACCGCCGGCGCCGTGGAAGGCGTCCTCGCCGCGCTCGTTGTCCTCCGAGCGGCGGAAGTAGGGCAGGACGTCCTCGTAGGCCCAGCCGTCGCAGCCGTCCGCCGCCCACTCGTCGTAGTCCGCGCGGTTGCCGCGAATGTAGATCATCGCGTTGATCGACCCGCTTCCGCCGAGCACGCGCCCCCGGGGGAGGTACAGACGCCGGCCGTCGAGGCCGGGCTCGGGCTCGCCCAGCAGGTCCCAGTCGATCCCCGACTTGAACACGGCCGGGAACGCGATCGGCGTCTGGATCTCGGCCTGGCGATCGCTGCCGCCGGCCTCCAGCACGGCAACGCTGACGTCGGGATCCTCACTCAGGCGCGACGCGAGCACGCAGCCCGCCGAGCCGGCACCGACGATCACGTAGTCGTAGCTGCGGCCGGCGGGATCAGTCGACACGAATGACCACCTTCATCACCTCCGCCGGGTGCTCGATTGCAAACTCGATCGCCTCCGGCGCGCGCTCGAGCGGGAATTCGTGGCTGATCAGCCGCGCGAGGATCGCGGCATTGCGCTCGACGGCCGCGACGGCTTCGGCGAACTCGCCACCGCCGCAGCAGCTGACGCCGAGAAAGTCGAGCTCCTTTTCGGTGAGGCTCCCGATTCGAACCGGAACCCGCTCGTTCGACATCCCGACCTGGACCGCGCGGCCCGCCGACGCGACCATCTCGACCATCGCCCCGACCGCCGCCGCCGCGCCGGTCGCGTCCACGACCACCGGCGGGCCACCGCCGCCGGCCCAGTCGCGGGCAGCGCTGACGACCGCACTCGCATCCGTCCACACGAGACCATCGGCGCCCATCTCACGGCTCAGCGACAGGCGCCGCTCCTGCAGGTCGACGACGAGCACCTCGGCGCCGCGTTCGCGCGCCAGCAGGCACACGCACTGCCCGATCGGGCCGGCCCCGAGCACCACCACGCGTTCGCCGGACGCGATCCGCGCCCGGTGCACGGCGCGGACGGCGATCGACACCGGCTCGGCCATCGCCGCGACGGCGCCGTCGTCGGTCGCGATCGGGAAGACCTGCTCCTGGGGAACGCTCAGATGTTGCTGCAGGCCACCGTCGAGGTGGATCCCGATCAGCGTGAAGTTGTCGCAGGTGTTCGGCCGGCCGACGCTGCACGGATAGCAGTGTCCGCATGCGTGCAGCGGGTACAGGGCGACGCGCGCCGCGACGTCGAGCTCGGGGCGGCAGCCCGGCCCGAGCGCCTCGATCGTCGCACCGACCTCGTGTCCCTGGATCCTCGGGAACGGAGACGCGCCGCCGCCCGCGGCGGCCGAGAGCTCACCGAGCAGGAAGTGGTAGTCCGAGCCGCAGATCCCGACGGCCTCGCTGCGCACGAGGACCTCGCCCGGACCGGGCGGCCCGGGCTCCGCCAACTCGACGACCTCCATCGCGCCCACGGCGCGCGTCACCGCCGCGCGCACTATCCGCCCCGCGCCACCGCGGCGTCGCGCTCGACGACGTTGACCTCGATCCGCACCCCGTCGGGGTCGCTGAAGAAGAGCTGGCGCATGCCGGCCTCCGGCACGACGTTGCGAATCGCCGCAATCCCGTCGCGCTCGAGCCGCTCGGCCGCCGCCGCGTAGTCGGTCGCGGCGAACGCGACGTGGTCGATCAGGCCGGCGACGCCCTCGTCCGCCGTGCCGAGCCCGAGGCGGCGGGCGCGCTCGTTGTAGACCCGCCGGTCGGCGATGTGCAGGCACGGGCCCTCCTCGCCGAACAGCCAGTAGCCGGGGAACTCGAGCGGTGGGCGCGCGCCCACCGTCAATCCGAGCGCGCTGCAGTAGAAGTCGCGGGTCGCGTCGATGTCGTCGCTGAGCAGCAGGATGTGATCGATCGCGGTGATCGTCACCTCAGCGCGCTCCACCGGCAGCGTTGACGGTCCGAAGCAGGTAGGCCGAGTGCAGCAGCTCGGGCTTCTCGCGCAGCTCGCTCGCGGTCCCGGAGAACTCGATCACGCCGCCGTTCATCACGTAGGCCCGGTTGGCGAGACCGAGGGCGACGGTCGCGAACTGCTCGATCAGCAGCACGCCGGTGCCCATCTCGGTGATCGTCCGCAGCGTCGGGATCAGGCGCGTGATGATCACCGGCGCGAGCCCGAGCGAGAGCTCGTCGATCAGCACGACCTTCGGCTCGGAGACGAGCGCCTGCGCGAGCACGACCATCTGCTGCTCGCCGCCCGACAGCAGGCGCGCCTGCGAGCGCAGCCGCTTCTTCAGTTCCGGGAACAGCTCGAGCGCGCGTTCGCTCGCCGCCTTCGCCTGGTCGCGGGGCAGCGTGTAGGTCGCGACGCGGAGGTTGTCCTCGACGGTGAGCCCGGGCAGCAGGCGGCGGCCCTCGGGCACGATCGCGATGCCGGCCTGGCGGATCCGCTCCGGGCGGGACTTCGTCAGATCCACCTCGTCGAGTGAGACCGAGCCGCTCTGCGCTCGCAGCACGCCGCCGACCGCGAGCACGAGGCTCGACTTGCCGGCGCCGTTGGGCCCCAGCAGCGCCGTGACCTCGCCGGGCGGCACCTCGAGCGAGACGCCGTCCACGACCACGCGGTTTCCGCGCGCGACCGTCAGCCCACGCACGTGCAGCGTGCCGGCGCGCGCGGCCTCGGTCACACCAGCTCCTCGGTGCCGAGGTAGGCGCGCATGACCCTGTCGTCGCGCAGCACCTCAGCGGTCGGCCCCGACGCGATCACGATCCCGAAGTCGAGCACCGCGGTCTCGCCGCAGCACGCCGACACGAGGCTCATGTCGTGGTCGACGAGGATCACCAGCGCGCCGGTGTGGCCCGGGATCGCCCGAATCACGTTGCTGAGGTGCTCAGTCTCCTCGTCGGGCAGGCCGGCGGCAGGCTCGTCGAGCAGCACCAGACGGGGTTGGCCGACGACCGCGCGTGCGACCTCGACGAGGCGGCGGTCGCGCGCCCCGAGCGTTCCGACCTGGGTGAGCGGGTCACCCTCGAGCCCGACGAACTCGATCGCCGCGAGCACCTCCGCGCGGCGCGATGCGCGGCCCCGCCTGGAGTGCTCGTGCACCATCGCCACGTTCTCGTAGATCGACAGCTCCTCGATCGCCTGCTCGGTCTGGAAGGTGCGCCGCAGGCCCCAGCGCGCGCGGCGGTAGTGCGGCATCGCGAGCAGATCCTCGCCGAACGCCCGCACGCTTCCGCGAAACGGCTTGACAAAGCCGCTGAGCACGTTGAAGAACGTCGTCTTGCCGGCGCCGTTGGGGCCGATCAGCCCGCACGTGCCGCTCTCGAAGGTGAGCGACATCGCATCCAGCGGAACGACCCCGCCGAAGTGCACGGTGAGCTCTTCGATCTCGATCATGGCGCTCGATTGGTCGGCGCCGGCACGGCACGCCTCGCGAGGCCTGCGAGGAGCCTGCCGAGCCGTGCGAGGTCCTTGGGAACCTGATGAGCGAGCCCGGACGGCGCGGTCGTGAGCACCTGCAACACGCCGATGCCGAAGAGCACTGTCGGCAGGTCCGCCGGCCAGCCCCAGACGGTGAAGAACTCAGGCACGACCCACAGCAGCACTCCCGCGACGACCGCTCCCCAGAGGCTGTAGATGCCCCCCATCAGCACGACGGCGAACAGCACGATCGACTGCGAGGTCGGGAACTGGTAGGTGTAGAGCACGTGCGAGGCGCTGCCGAGCAGTCCCCCGGCGACTCCGGTGACGAACGACGCGAGCGCGAACGCCCACATCTTGTACACCGTCACGTTGACGCCCGCCGCGAGCGCGGCCGGCTCACTCTGGCGGATCGCGGCCCAGGCGCGCCCCGGCTTCGAGCGGATGTGCCAGAGGGCGAGCAGGAACATCAGCACGGCGACGACCACGCTGTAGCGGAGAAACGCGGGGTCGGCCTGGGCGATCGACGGGCGGCGGATCGATGGCGGCGTGCCGACCGGGATGTCGTTGTAGGCGAGGAAGCCCTTGCCCCCGTTGGGGAAGTTCGTGACGCCGAGCACGATCGTGATCGCCCCGGCCAGCATCAGCGTCACCAGCGCGAGATACAGGCCACTGACGCGCAGCGCCGGCAGGCCGATCAGCGTGCCGATCACCATCGTGATGATGCCCGAGCCGAGCAGCACGATCGGG
>ODAK010001559.1_pt1 | contig 24799 bp, 26 predicted proteins | sample 1539591 | NCBI WGS metagenome assembly ODAK01 (sample SAMEA3539303, study PRJEB22396) | soil metagenome | biome: tundra; feature: field; material: soil | place: USA | collected 2010-05 | depth 0.15 m | reverse complement strand
GGCGGATATGAGTCCCACGCAGATGGCCCCGGTGCCATCCACAAAACCGGCGCTGGGCGTGATCGCCACCAAGCCACAGAGCATGCCGTTGATCGCTCCTAGGAACGTCGGCTTCTTCTGTCTGGTGAAGAACATGTCCATGAGTATCCAGGTAATGACCCCGACGGCCGTTGCCACGTTGGTATTGAGCACGGCCGCCGCGGCGCTGGCCCCGGCGTAGAAGGGGTCACCACCGTTAAAGCCGTTCCAGCCCAGCCAGAGGATGCCCGCTCCCACGGCCACCAACATCAGGTTGCTCGGAAAGGCGTTTTCTCGATCTTGCCAACGGCGCGGTCCGAGGATGGCGGCGCCCACGAAGGCGGCCACCCCTGCGCTCAGGTGGATGACGTAGCCACCCGAGAAGTCGACCGCACCCTTCTGGGCGAAGAACCCGCCGCCCCAGAGCAGGCAGGCGTTCACGCAGTAGATCAAGGTGATCCAAAGGGGCACGATCAGCAGCCAGGCCTTGAACTTGAGGCGGCCCACCAGTCCACCCACGAAGAGCAAGGGAGTGATGGCCGCGAACACGAACTGGAAGTAGGCCAGCGTCGCGGTCGGGAAGTGGAAAGGAATGAGCGTATTGGCCCCCGACACCGCCTGGCCCTGCTCCGAACTGGCGGTCGCCAGCGGTTCGAAGTGACCTATGAACCCGCTCCAGAAAGAGCCCGTGGGTCCGAAGTGCGATATTGGACCGAAGGCCATGTTGTAGCCCCAGAGCATCCACACGATCAGCGTGACGGAGAAACCGGCGAAGATCATCATCATGGTGTTGACGATCCACTTCTTGCGCACCAGTCCGCCGTAGAGCACTGCCAGTCCGGGCAGACTCATCATGCCGACCAGGGTCGCCGCGACGAGTTGCCAGGTATTATCGGCCGGATTCAGCCAACTGGGATAGGGAATGTTGGTCGCCGCAGAGAGCACGTGCACTCCTTCAGTAACTAGGAGAGGGCGGCGCTGACCTCAGGTGGTTGGCACCATTTTTCCTACCGAGGATTTCAGAATCGTTAGGAACGTGTTTCGGGCGTATGAACTACGAAATTGCGCTCTCGGACGGTCCCGGGGTCCCCGAAGCCATCAAAGAGCGCTCCACCACCTGAGAAATGTCCATGACCGACACGTCGTCGCCCCGGCCGTTGGCCTTGACGGCGTCGTCGAGCATGATCATGCAGAACGGGCAGGCCGTCGAAACAATGTCGGCGCCGGTGGCCAACGCCTCCTCGGTGCGTTCCATGTTGACGCGCTTGCCAATGTTCTCTTCCATCCACATGCGAGCGCCGCCCGCCCCACAGCAGAAGCCCTTTTCTCGACAGCGCTGCATTTCCACGTGCTTGACGCCGGGAATGGCGTCCAACACGCTGCGCGGCTGGTCGAAGATCCGGTTGTGCCGGCCCAGGTAACAGGGGTCGTGGTAGGTCACCGTGCCGGCGTAGGCGACGCCAGGCACCAGGCGGCCCGTGGCGACCAGATGGCTCAGCAGTTCAGCGTGGTGGATCATCTCGTAGTTGCCGCCTAGGGCCGGGTATTCGTTCTTCATCGTGTTAAAGCAGTGCGGGCAGCTGGCGACGATCTTCTTGGCGCCCACCTCGTTCAGCGTGGCGATGTTGGCCCTGGCCATCTCCTGGAAGAGGTACTCGTTGCCCATGCGCCGCGCCGGGTCACCGGTGCACGACTCGCGCGGGCCCAGCACGGCGAAGCTGACGCCCGCGCGGTGCAGCATTCGCGCAGTAGAGACCACCTGCTTGCGGGCCCGCTCATCGAGCGATCCGGCGCAGCCCACCCAGTAGAGGTACTCGACGTCCTCGGGGATGGTGCCTTCGATGATGGGCACATCGAAGTCCAACGCGGCCAGCCAGTCGGTGCGCTTGGACGCGCCCAGACCCCACGGATCGCCCTGGTTCTCGATGTTGCGCAGCAAGAGACCGGCCTCGGAGGGAAAGCGCGACTCCATCAGCACTTCGTAGCGACGCATGTCGATGATGGCATCGACGTGCTCAATGTCGACCGGACACTCCTCGACGCAGGCGCCGCACGTCGTGCACGACCAGAGCACGTCGGGGTCGATCGTGGACCAGAGCACGTCGGGGTCGATCGTGGTGGGCACCAACGAGGCCACAGCGGCGTTGCTGGCGCCCGACAACAGCCGGTCGGCCGAGGCAAACATGTTCTCGCGCAGTCCCATGATGACCAACTTGGGGCTGAGGGGCTTGCCGGTGGTCCACGCCGGACAGACCGATTGGCAGCGCCCGCACTCCGTGCAGGTCGCGAAGTCCAGCATCTGCTTCCAGGTGAAGTCCTCCATCTTGCCCGCGCCAAAGACCGTGTCCTCGCTGACGTTGTCCATATCCATGTCGGGGGTCTTATCGAGGCCGCCGAGCGCCCTAGGCCGACGCGAGACGCCGATATTGACGGGCGCGAAGAAGATGTGCAGGTGCTTGGAGAAAGAGACGAAGACGAGGAAGCCGCTGATGACGGCCACGTTGGCGATCAGGAAGAACGCCTCGAGCACGCTGTTGACACCGGTGCCCAAGGGGTGCAGCCAACTGGCGACAATTTTGCTGGCGAAGGCCCACGGCGACGCCGCGAGCGGGATGGTGCTGGCGTACGTCGCGGACCCCCGAGCGACGACGCGATGCACAAAGGGGAAGTAGCCGGTATTGATCTGGGCGCCCCGGTAGAGGAGCAGCGTGATGATAACCAGCGCGATCATACCCAGTACGGCCCAGGCGGCACCCAGGTGGCTGCCGTAGAAGCGACTACCGCGGTCCTTGCGCGACGGCGCGTTCTGGAAACGAATGATGGTGAAGACCACCAGCGCGACCAGCACGGCCGAGGCGAAGAAGTCTTCGGTGAAGGCCAGCCAGTTGCTCTGGCCGATCCAGGGAATGTGAAAGTCGCGATCAAAGAGCGACCCGTACGCCTCGACGATGGTGGTGAGCAGGATGGTAAAGCCCCACATCGTGAAAAAATGGGCCAGACCGGGCACCGTCCATTTGAGGAGCTTGCGCTGTCCAGCGACCTCGACTACTTCGGCTTCGCTGACCTTTCGAAAACCCTGCCAGCGGCGCGGCGCGGCTTGGCCGGCGCGAATGAGACGAGAGAGCCAATAGAAACGTCGTCCGGCTGCGACAAAACAGATAACCGTTATTGCGAGGCCGATGATGATGCGAGCTAACACCGGTCTCTCCTATCCTGGGGTCGTTCGGGCGTGGTCTCTACTTTTCGAAATTCTCTGAATAACGACTAGGCGTCGGACCGCGCTGACCGCGGTACTTCGAGCCCAGGCCCGCCGCGCCGTAGGGTCGATCGGCCGGTGTCGTCATTTCAAAGAAGCTGATCTGTCCGATCTTCATGCCCGGATAGAGCGTGATGGGCAGGTTGGCGACATTGGAAAGTTCCAGCGTGAGGTGGCCGTCCCAACCGGCGTCCACGAAGCCAGCCGTCGAGTGGATCAGGAGGCCGAGGCGGCCGAGCGAGCTCTTTCCCTCGAGCCGGGCGACCAAGTCATTGGGCAGTGCTACCCGTTCGATCGTCGAGCCGAGCAGAAACTCTCCGGGGTGCAAGATCATGGGTTCGGTGGTGCCGACGTCGATGAGTTCGGTCAGGTCTTCCTGGGCTTCGCGCACGTCGATCACTCGTTGCGAGTGATTTCGAAATACCCGAAATAGTTGGTCAATATGTAGGTCCACCGAGGAAGGCTGAATGCAGTCGTCGTTCAGCGGTTCAATGATGATTCGACCTTGCTCGAGAGCCTCTTTGATGGATCGATCGGAGAGCACCATAACCTTGGCAACGTTACTCCCACGCCGCCGGCCGGTCCGAACTGCCGCGCCGCTACACCTTAAGCGTCGATTGAGTCGGGCAGTACGATTAAAAACGCGCGGGTGTAGTTCAGCGGTAGAACATCAGCTTCCCAAGCTGAGAACGCGGGTTCGATTCCCGTCGCCCGCTCCACCTGGGCTGAACCCCGTTTAGTGGAGCACGCTTATGAGAATGTGGTCAAGGTCAAACTGCAAAACGACATAACTACGTCGGCCCTGTTAATCGATACCGTGGTCGAACAGTGGGTGACCAATTATTTTAGGTCATTGAACGCACAAAGCATCGGCTCCAAGGCCTTGTCCCAGCTAAGGTCCGCTGCTATCCGCAACGAACTACGGCTGAGTTCTTCCCACGCCGACGGATCGGTAAGTACAGCGACTGCTTCGAGGAAACGCTCGCTCGAATAAAAGATTGAAGATGGATCTAAGACCGAGTCCCTTCGCCATTCAGGTGAAAGGACAGGAAGTCCGTACGAAATGTATTCCAGATGTTTCGAAGAAAAGCTACTCCGACGCAAAGGATCGTCGGATATTGTCACCAGGCCAGCCTGGTACTCGGCCAGGACGTCCAGATCGGCTGCGTATCCCCGATAATTTTTTTTGAGAGGACCAACCGGCTCTGGACCTCCGTAGATGTCAATATCCTCATACAGAGCACACAGTCGCTCAAGAAGAGGCACGTTGACCCAACTTCCCCTAAGAAGGCCCAAGAAAACCAATCTCGGGCGGGGGCTGAACTTTGCGCGAGAACTCTTTTCTCGGACCCCGTAGCTGCCATCGATAACGTTGGACCCTTGATATTTGTGTTCAAGTACGTAGTCCTTGTAAGCATGCCAGTGGAAACTGAGATAGTCCGCGGACTCATAGCCGCGCCGCTCAAGTACGTTGACGATGCTTCGACCACCGCTCGATAGACGCCCGCCATAATAAAGTTCATCACCGAAAGGTGACGGAAGGTCAAGGATTTGGCAGGTGGCAAGCCGGGAACGTGTAAAAACAAGTTGGTTAAGTGGACTCTCAGAGATTATTAAGTCGGTTGTCCGCGAACGGAAATAACTCTCGAGCAGACCTGCCCTCAATTTCAGGAGTGAAGTTATTGTTAACGTTCCCAGGCCGAACCTCGAGAGAACGCGTAGTCGACCTTGTGCGTCAAATATGAAATTGACTATCTTGAGAAGCAGCCACCGCGAACGAAACTTCCATTTGCTTTCAAAACCGTACAGACCAACTTCCGAAATTGCCGCGGCACTGGATGTGACAGTAACGTTGGCGCCAGCCCGTCGAAACACGTTCACGATTTCTCGTGGTCGAACTCCATTTGCGTAACGATCTTCGTCACACAGAATGACGACCTCGGGAATCAATTTAAACTACCTCTCGACGAATAGCCATCTCCGAGTTTACTTACTTACAACTTCTCCGAATTTCACTTGGTACGTCTAATAATTCAATCATTCATTAGCAAGTTTTGGCGGTTGACACGCGTCAAAGAAGAAGGAGAACGATGATGATAAATCCATACCTGTAGACGACCACGCACTCGTCGACCCCAACCATCCTGGTTATCGTGAAACCATCCAGACAATTTCGGACGTCGACGACAGTCACTCTTCTTGTTGACCTCTGGTACTCTCTTGATCCTCATCTTCTCACGACAATTGCAGGTTTGCGGTGAGATAAATTACATCCGTGAGCGGAACAGGCAGGTAATCATGCCACTGATCCGGGATCAATATTCGCCGCTCGGCGTAATTTCTCAAGTCGTAAACGCCCACACAACGCCCATACCAAACTTCAACTCGATTCCATCGAGAAGAAATATGGTTTGATCAGTACTTATATCTCTCGACTTGTCTTAAGCCTGACAGCTTCCCAAGCTGAGAACGCGGGTTCGATTCCCGTCGCCCGCTCCAGGCTTGAAACGTAGGGAACAACTGGTGATTCGCCGTTGGTTCATTGATGCTCTTCCTTCCTGTTTTTTCTTGATTTTTCCGGGGGTCTTCTCTTGTTTAGTGTCGCGCAGGTGTCACGACTACGAGTCGGCGACGTCTGCTGCTTCGCCGCGTAACTCAGCACACAATTCGCAGTCGCCAGACAGATCGCTCCAACCAAGCCTGAGATCCTTGATATCGAGTGGGCGCCCATAACTGCCGACGATTGGTAGATCGTCTTCAACGCGTCTGTCCCAGGAGCTGAAGACTCCATCGATGAACGTCGCGTAGCCGTGACTCATTGCAATATGCCAAGAACGTATGTCGCTTTCTTCACCTCGATAAAGCAAACCCGTCGGGTCAAAGTCTGACCCTGCCACCTCCCCGGCACGATCTTCCGGATCGGCGGTTACCAAAACTAGCTCGCCCCCAACTTCGCCGATATACGTACTTGGGTGAGCAGCCAAGTACACCTTAAGTTGGGCATCGAGCTGCTCTAGACGCTCACCTGAGGGGTGAACATAGAGCTGGGCGACGTCACCCGGCACCAAATCACGCATGCTCTTGCCCAGGCATTTGACTCGACATCTCTTCAGATGCTTCTTGTCATTGGTTGGCATTGCCGCGTGCGCGACGCTCGTAGCAACTTCGGATGTGGGGATGCTCGGAGTTCTGCCCACGACCGGGACTGGTTTACTCGCAACGGTTGGTATTTCTGTTCTCAGCTGGGAAGAAGCAGACTGTACCGGGGTTCAGATTGCTTCAGCGATCCGCTAGCGCCGCGCCGCCCACCGGAAGGGGGGGCGAAACGCGGGGAAGGGCAAAGAAGCAAGGACTTTGAAACGCCGTGCCCCTAAGTTCGAAACCTCCCAGCCTCACCCGCAATTCGTGGGATAGGTGATAGGGACGTTCGAAGCGTTCGAATTTGGAAAAACCTGGGTTCGAAGCCATGCTGGACCAAGACGACAAATAGGCACGTGACAATTTAGCGACGTCCGACTAAGCGACAGCAATTGGGGACTTGAGTACCTGGCCCCACCCATGTTCGTTGGGGGCCAGGTACTCAGGTGCCTGGTTACTGTCGCCAAGTCGGACAATTGTAAACCTCGTATATACGACAACTGGCCTCGTATTTTCAGTCTTCCTATTGAATGACATTGAATCGTCAAGTCAAGTTCGCTTGTACTGCCTTGGGTGCAAACCTGCCACTGATTACGCGGGGTGCAACTCAACTTGAAAGTTCGTTGTATTACCAGCATCGTTCCTCGTGCTCAGCGTTCAATGCCATCTCGCCCCCGCAAGCTCGCCCACGCATGAGTCGCCCCGCGGGAGTCCATCGCATTACTAGACTCCGCTGCATGGCTAACCGGAAAATCCGGCTTAACAAACTTGCTCATTCATTCCTGACCGCGACGAGCGCGGGGAGAGATAAACAGGGCCCAGTCGGAAAGCTCTGGCGCCTTGCATATCTCCAAGCCTGCCGCAAGTGGGGGAACTCGCACGTGCGGATAAGGCTTCACGGCCTGCCAGCGACAATTAACTTTGCCAATCCTTATCCATTTTTCGTGCGAGAATTTCGAAACTATAACGCTCCTCAGGTTGAACTCGTCGCTCGCACCTCTGACGCTCTCGGTCGGCCAGTTGCCGTCGTCGACGTTGGCGCCGCGGTGGGCGACTCGTCCCTACTACTGAAACAATGGTGCGGGGGAAGAATCAGCGCTCTGCACTGCATTGAAGGGGACGAAGAGTTCTGCGCACTCTTGCGTACCAATCTTCGCGGCCCAAAGGTAAACATCTATTGGGCCGTGTTGTCTGACAAAGTCGAAGAGGTTAGCCAACTCGTGCGAGTTGATCACCAAGGGACGGCCACTTCTACCGGCGCGGACGCCGTTTCCGCCACGACGCTAGATAGGCTTCTTACTAGCGCAAGTGTCGACGTTCTCAAGATTGACACTGACGGATTCGACGGGCGAATTTTGGGGGGTGCGGCCCGAATTCTTCACGATTTTCACCCCAGCGTGTTATTCGAATGGCACCCCAAGGCGTGCCGCCGAGCGAATACGCCGGATGCGGAGGCATTCGAGCACCTTAAGTCGGCGGGCTACACGCGTTTTATATTCTTTAACAAATATGGTTATTTCAGTCACTTCGGCGAAGAACACATAGACGAACTTCGCCAACTCTGCCTCAATAGTTCCCATCTCGTCGATTGGCATTTCGATGTCGCCGCTCTTCATTCAGAATCGAAGGTTGACGACATCGCTCTTGCGGACTTGACGTTCTGGCAGCATTGCAAATTGTGAAGCGATCGTGCACACAAAGAGGGGAACTGTCGCCTTGAGGCTAATGTTCGTTGCCCACTTTCACGAGATGGGGGGAGGGGCCGAGGTTGTTCTCGACGAGTATGTACGCATAATCAGTCAGGAAGCCGACGATGTCGAAGTTCTCGTCGTAGTTCCAGCCTCGGGCAATGTTTCTGATCGAATGACTCGTTACGGAGCAATGGTCACGGTCGTCTCACAACCTCGTTGGGCAGATTTTGGATCGATGACGCCAATCAAAGCCCCTATCCGCATAATTTGGATCTTGAGCAGGATTTGGGCAGCTCGACGCTTGATCAAGCAATGGCGCCCGGACGTTGTTCTCACCAACACAATGACAATTCCGGCATTCGCTATTGCGGCCAGGACGCTCAAAATCCCTCATGTCTGGATGATTCATGAGTTTGGCAAGCGCGACCACGATTTGTCGTTCGCCTTGGGATATCGCCGAACCATACGACTCATTGGACGACTGAGCACGAAAGTTATCTGTTGTTCAAACGCAGTTCGCGACGAACTGGCGTTATTTGGAATTTCGGAGACGAAACTGCTCACGATTTACTGCGCGACTGATACAGCCTCGGTGTGTGAATCGCCGACGAAACGCAAGAGTTACGAGCAGCTTAGGACCATCGTTGTAGGTCGAATTGCACCGTCCAAAGGCCAGCTGTTGGCTCTACAAGGGATCTCGGAGGCGAGGGAAATGGGCGCGGACGTATCCATTGACTTCGTTGGGTCAGAGTTCGACCACGAATACGTCGCGATGATTCGGTCATTGCACGTGGAGGGTGTTCGATTTATTGGCTATGTCGACGACCCGACTCCCTACTACTGTCGTGCCGACGTTGCACTCATGTGTTCCAGCGACGAGGCGTTCGGTCGCGTCACCGTCGAAGCGATGAAACTTGGCTTGCCAGTCATCGGTCTTAATAGTGGAGGAACCAATGAGATCATCGTTGACGGCCGGAGCGGATATTTGATTCCGCCGAACGATCCGTCGGCCCTCGCAGGAAAGTTGAGACGGCTCTGGGCTGACGAGGTGATGCGGTCAGAAATGGGTAGGCAGGCGCAGGCGGACGCTCTCAGACGTTTCTCTCCGACTCAGGCAATGAATGAATTGCTCGAAGTATGCCGCGCTGTTCAAAGGACGATCGTGTAGAGCCTGCATACTGGGATAAGTCGCTATTGTCATAAATACTATAAAATGGTTCTGATGGCCAACGGAACCACCAGAGCAGTTATTTACGCGAGGATTAGCCAGGACCCCACTGGGAATTCGGAAGCACCGGACCGTCAGCTCTTTGATTGCCGACTCGCATGCGCGCGCAGAGGATGGGAAGTTGCAGCTGAGATCGTGGACCGAGATTTAAGCGCTTGGAACACTCGAACTCGACGACCTGGATTCGAATCGCTGATGGACCGTATTCGTGAGCATCGGTTTGATGCCGTCGTGATCTACAACTTTGACCGACTCGTCCGCAACATGAATGTCGGCTGGGAGACGCTCCAAGAGCTGATCAAGCTCGACGTCAAGCTTGTCTCGTGCACTCAGGAAATCGATACCTCGTCTCCTCAGGGCAAAGCGACATTCATGCATTTGCTCGCATTTGCTGAGGAAGAATCACGCTCTAAGTCGCGTCGGATCAAGCGTGCACTTGGGGACAAGGCCCAACAGGGAGATGCGCATGGAGGTGGTGGTCGGCTTTACGGATATCGAAAGGTCGGCAACTCGCTGGAGTAAGTTCCCGAGGAGGTCGCAATCCTGCGGGAAGTTCGTGAGCGACTTCTTGGGGGCACAAGTATGCGCGCGATGGCGACGGAGCTGAATGCGCGAGGAATCTCTACGACTACCGGCAAGGCGTGGTCGGGCACCCAGCTTACGCAAGTACTCGACTCGCCTTCATTGGCAGGCCTACGGGGACACCGAGTGCCTCGAACGGACGAACAAGAAAACGAGTTAAAGAATGAAAGCGGTGAGGTTATCTACGATCGTGAATTGCATCCTGCGCGATGGAAGGAGAATGCGGTGTTTACGGCTGACGAGTGGCAAGAGATGCTCGCGGTGATCCATGGGCGAAGTCGTCGTTATTATGCGAGTCGAACTGAAACCTGAATAATGAGCGCTTCATGTTAAGGGCTCTCCAGAATTGAGCGAAATGCCCCCACTTCAACGTCATTGTAGAGATTTATGACCCACCGATTGCTGCCAGAAAGCAAGAGGTGTTTAGGGGTCTACAGGAATTAACGATTTTTGAGGCCAGGGCGCTCCCCGAATCGATTGCGCCAGAAGTCACGGTATGCCATGAAGATCGCGAATCCAGCAGCGAATGATGCCTTAATTCCATGACGGTGAAGAATGCCTGCAACGTGGATAGTTGACCTTGGAACATGGTTGAGTGTAACGGACAGCTTTGAGGTTTCAGTCTTCTCAGTAATGAACCGTAATCGATTGCGCAAAATGTAGTATTCGTAAAGCGGAGAGCCGTCTCCGCCTGTTGAATGGCTGGCATGATGATACGCCTTCGCCAATGGGCAAAGTCCGACTTCAAATCCGCGAGCCATGAAACGTGAAGTCCATTCGGTTTCCTCCCAATAGAGAAAGTAACTCTCATCCATCAACCCGACTGAGTCCACAGCCTCACGTCGCACCATCATCGCGCCCCCATGTGGACGACCCGTACGTTTGAATTGGTCGAACTGCCCCAAGTCTTGCTCGCCAACTCCAATTAGCTCAAACTTGCGATGGCGGAGGTCGAAGGCAGCACCTCCATAAGAGATTCGGCCCGTCGTTTTGTCGGTGATGATTGGGCTCACCACACCAACACTCTCGTTACTTTTGAGAAATTGGACGAGGGACTCGACACACTCGTGACTCACTTCGGCGTCCGGATTGAGAAAGAACATATATCGAGCGTTTCGACTTATGGCGATCCGCATCGCCAAATTACAACCTCCAGGAAAGCCAAGGTTTTCGTCACTCTGGACGAAGAGCACATCAGGGAACTTCTCTTGAACTATGCTTGCCGTTTGGTCATCAGAGCCATTGTCGACTACTACGACGACGACGGTGGTATTCGATGATGCATATAGTGAGTCTAAGCAATCTTTGATTGTTTCTCCTGAATTGTAGGTCACTACAATCGCCCAAACACCGTCAGTTAATTGAGGCAACAATTTGTTGTCATCAAACGGTTCCTGAAGATTTTCTTGTCTGACCATGACGGTTAGAAGCCAGATTTCCGAAACAGCCCTACTAAGGACTTCGATCCTATGAGCTGCACTCCCGATCTAAGCAAGTTTGATTTAGGCATACCTACCATTCTTCCACAGTGATTGTGATCGTGAAGGAAGCCAGAAGTGGAGCTGTGGGGGCTGCTGATGTTTGTGTCAACCAAAATCTCCGCTAAACGCCGAAACTTAGACTCCAACACCATGACCGCCGACTTCTGCGTCGCGGCCCTGCACGAAGCGCTCGCCATTTATGGCCCACCTGAGATCTTCAACTCCGACCAGGGTTCGCAGTTCACGTCGGACAACTTTACCAAAGTTCTGAAGGAGGCCGAGGTGGCGATCTCAATGGACGGGGTGGGCAGAGGAACAGCGGCGATGCCTGTCGCGCCGGCATCGCCGCGTATTTGCGCTACTACAACGAAGAGCGTCCGCACAGTTCGTTGGGCGACGCGTCACCCGACGAGGTCTACTATGAATCACGCATCAACCAGCGGGTCGCCTGAGCCCACTGAAATCAACCTGCTCACTTCTTAACGAGGCCCTCAGGTTCTCCAAGGGATGGGTCCCATTAGATTGCGGAGGTCGGCCCTGCGACGTGAACCCTCACGCCGAACCGCCATCTCGTGGACGAACAGCAAACCGCTGAGTGTCTTAAGAACCCAAGTGCGTATTACGCCAGAACGACGCTCTGACGGGGTGTTGGACTTGTAGCAGTCACGCATCGATTCGATGATCGGGAGGTGTACCGGTTTCCAACAAACGCGTAAGAACCAGCCCCCAGGACTCGCCTCAAAGTCCTGGTCTGGGATAGCTCGTCCAGCGTTGGGTTTTTGAGGCCGGAGCCGGTTGCCCACGCGCGTTACCGTCAGATGGGCGAAATAGGCGTTGACGAGGTATTTCGCGGATCGGGCTCAAAGTCAGGGTAGGCATCTATCCTGGTTGTCCGGCTTTTCGCGCCAATACGCTGCTGGATTCTTATAGTCAAGATAAATAGGGTGACTTAAGCGTTCAATTATGGGCATTGCCATACGGCTTGGTCTTCGACTCCGGCGGGACATAGGACCAAAAAGTAAGGGCGTCTTTCCAAGAGAACTCAGTCAGCGCATGTAATTCTGTGGCCAGATCAACAGGAAAGTCATCGATTACGTCATAACTCCGATCTATTCGACGGCATCCAATCGTCCCACCACTCGACTTCTAAGTCAACCATCAACCACGGTTGAACATGGCCCCATAAAAGATGGAGAGCGTTGAAGAGAAGAGGGGAAAGTTTGCTAAGTCGGACAAACATAAGGGGGGTGCTAGGGCTCGGCTCTATTCAAGACGGTCGTTGATTCCGGTGGATCGTCCATGGTCCAGTACTTATTCCCGTCAAAATGCAGATAGATGTACGTGCTCGACCAGAATCTCGCCGGTTCGCCGAGAGTACGAACCAACTCTACCGCTCGTAAAAAATCTGTTTTCTTGTCGGGTGCCCATTCCCGAATTGTGTACTCGTGCGATGGATCAGCTTTCCCTCGTTGCCACCTTCGGTGCAATATGAATTCTCGAAACCATTCAAGATCGCTGGAGTGAGAATCAGCCTCCTCAACGATCATCTGGGTCCGGTGGACCTGCGGCAACGATGGCCGAGTTGACTCTCGTAGCCCAATCGCGCACGACGTCTGTCGATGGCAACGCCTGTTTGGCTGGACGGCCCTGCAGAACGGCGATATCCACTCCAGGGAAGGACTCACGTATCGGATGTCGCCATTGTTGCCATCCTTCCGTGAGGTGAATCCTCACATCAAAGATGTCAACCGAACCTTCAGCAGTCCCTCCCTCAACTCCCTTGATATTCACGTCGAGTAGGTCGACCAGGTGTTCGCACATGCGGTTAGGGTCTGTTTCCACAGGAGTTCTCTTTCCGTTGGCTTAAATACCAAACAGAATTGCAAAAACCCGCCCTCTTCTTAGGCCCCTGTCGCTACAGCGTTCTCGCCACTAGACCCCGCGCATATCCCAAGAGCCCGATATCTCTGGCCGACTTCTCGACAATCAAGAAGTTCGCGTGACCTACGGGTAAAAACAAGGACCTCGCGGTCATACGCACAGAAGGCAATTCGTGCCTCTCAACTATGCGTGCTCGGCGAAATCTCCGGAACCATTCGGGCGATTGGCAAAGAAACTTAATGTTCTCGAACGTCCTACTTTCCCCAACATGACAAATCCAATCGCAATCGATACGATTAAGCCTGCGATGGCGAACGCGGCATGAGGAAGTAATCCAGTCGTACTCATAACGGGGATGACTCCTATCGCAACAACGATCGCCCCACCGGCAACTGATTGAAGTACGCCATGTGACAAGACAAACCGACCAGCGGGGCTTCCCCAGCGCCCGCGCATGATGATGGGAAAACCGATTATATCTGTCGCCACAACAGTAATCGCGAGAGCAAGCGCGGATCCTAAGGGACCGTATAGTTTGACACCTATGACCGTTACAGAGAGGTTCAAGATAAGTTCGATCCACGTGTATTTGGCCATAAGGCTCTGTTGGCCTCGCGCAAAGACAACTTGGACGACGCCATGGTATGAAACATCCAAACACAGTGCAGCAGCACAAATCCACATCACATGTAAAGACTGAGAATCCGATCTTCCATAAAGAATCCGTACGAGGTCAGCTGCAACAAGACATAGGCATCCAAATGCGGCTCCACTCCCCCAACCTATGATTCGGCCCAACCAGCCAATGCCTTCTTCTTGGACGTCCTGGTCAGCATTGCGAACGAGCCGAGGAAACAGCACACCAAATGACAGGGCCAGGACTGAAACAAGACTCAGTGGCGCTACGGAACCTACGCGGAAAACGGTAACGAACCCGCCTCCTCCAAATGCGCCGAGCACGAAGGCATCTGAAGCAGCGCAAATGGTAGAAGTCGCCGAAAGCAGAGCAATACCCGAGGCATATCGTAAAATCGGAAAGATCACCGCCGACTTTGGCCAGCCAGGCTTCATTCTCAACCAGGAAGCCCTCCTCCGGCCAAAATAATAAAACGCCATCGCCTGTAATAAGCAACTTCCAAATATTGCTATGGCTAATCCGACGACGTGGAGGGGCTTTGCCAATATGATCGTGAGAAGTACTTGGCATGCAAATCCAGCAACACCGATTTTTGCCAACAGCGCGAACATTTCTTGACTTGCGAGAATGCCGCTAAAGGAAGTGACAGCGAGGAGGAGTGCAGATCCGGAGATAGTAATGACTGTGGCAAAGTAGATTTGAAGAGCGGTAGACCCGTGTACACCGAGATCTAGCGGAATTAGCCATCCGAATACCGCTCCAATGAGTGCGAGTCCGAGCGCCCCAAACAAAAAGAGAATGTGCGCCGCTTGGATGGCCTCGGCATCCGAACTTTCAGCCACGCTGCGGCCAAGAAGGGTGGACTTCGCACCGGACCGCATCACTGCGTAACGCAGTCCAAAGAAAAATACAGTCAGAATCGAGGTTGCGGAAGTAATCGTGACAATCGCTCCATACTCAATTCTCCCGACCTTGCGAATACTAAAGGAGAGTAAGAAGACCCCTCCCGCCATAGTGAGAGCGGCAGCTACAGCAGTCCATAGAAAGTTATGTCCAGCACCACCGAGGTCCATTCGCTCTGAGTCTCTCCCGATTATTTCGCTGTTGGAGGCGGAGGAAGTGAGATCTTCTCGGCCTTCCTCGTCTTCGGTGCTAGCCATCGTTAGATCCAGCATTATCTAGAAGGGCCGATCTCAAAGTGTTCCCTGAGACGATGCCCGCCATAACCACAAATGAACCTCCGCGCATCTGATTCGGCTCAAGTAGTTCCGTTTCGCATGGTCCCTTCCTCTTGGTGAACTACTCAAGTCAACTTTCACTCGGACGATCCGCTCGGGTCTCTGCAATTGCCGCATCCAGAGATTGCGAGAAGTCTCCCGAGGTGACCGCAAGCGCCATCAATGCCAGTGCAAGATGAAAGAGCATTGACAGAAGCCCTCACTTGCTCTCACCCGCCGGGTTGAACTGTTCGACGGCCTGCTTGGTCGCGTGCAGGAAGGTGTGGCCGTGATGTTGATCCGGTTCGAGGTGGTTGCCTTCACCCCATTCGTTCCACGCATTGATGAAGACCAGGCCCGCGAGCCCCGGCTCGTACTTGCTGGCGATCCTTTCGCTGCGTTGAAGGGCACTGACCAACCAACGCTGGTAGGTGTCCGGTGACGATTCGACGATGATCGTCGCGTTACGCCGCCGCCGAGCGGTGTTATCGAACCCCGGGGTTACACCTGGCCAGCGCGGGTATACCGGGTCGGGCCTCGCCATCGCGCGATTTGCCATGTCGTCGTATCGGAAAATGTAATGTGAGAATCGCGAATTGAACCAGCGCAGGCCGCGACGAGCTATGAGTCGCAGGGGTTTCCTAGGGAGGTCGGCCCACGAGGGCGGAAACTCCACGGCGGCGTCAAAGCCGAATGGACGCGGATCACTGGCCTTGTCGCCAGCACTCTCAACGCACAAGAGGTAGAGGCCTGGGAGACCCGAGCGCTCCGCCTCCGCCCGCCACAACTGAGTGGTGGCCCGTGGGTCCGGGAGCAGGGAGCTACGGTATATCGCCAAGATGGGCTTGCCGTCGCGGGCCAGGTACCGACGATCGCTGAGCGCCGGGAGCAAGGCCCTGATGTTCTCAAGGTCGTCCTCGGCCGAGTAATGCTGACCCATGAGGATCTTGCGTTCACCGCCGTCCCAGCGGCGGGTCCAGTTCTCATTGGCCCACACGAGGATGAACGGAAATTCTGGCTCGCCGCTGGCGAGGATCTCCTCGAACGGCCGCTCCAGGAGTCTGCGACCGTTGAACCAGTAGTGGTAGTAGGCGAAGGCGTTGACACCGGCCTCGCTGGCCAGAACGGCCTGGCGCTGGCGTACTTCCGGGTCTCGAAGATCGTAGTAACCAAGATCTGAGGGAACGTGAGGCTGGTAGTGCCCAGGGAACTGCGGTTCCGCTTTGACGACGTTAGTCCATTCGGTAAAACCCGGGCCCCACCACTCGTCGTTTTCCCGGATTGGGTGATACTGCGGCAGGTAAAACGCCAGCAACGTCGGCGGCCCGATTTCGCTCATTGGTCCTCCTCGGCTTGGTCACATCACTTTAGGCCGTCAACGGTGGTTTCAAGGGGTGAACGTGGCCGAGAAATGACGCATCCATCTCCTGTTGGATGGCGGCCAACAAAAAGTCGTCCAAACGTACACGAGCAGGTATCGAGGGGGTTTGCAGTCGCATCGCGAATCTCAACCGTGAAGGTACGAGTTGGGCAGTAGTCCTTTGCACCTTTTAAGTACTCTTCCCACCATTCTCTCGCTGGTCGGCTCCATGACACATAATGAAGGGCGTTAGTGCCTGGGGGAATGAGCGTCCAACCATCTTGAATGACCGCCCCCTCGTTCATAAGATTTGAGTCCAAACTATTCGTGCCCGTAGGGTCCCCAACACCAATCCAGGTGATAGCTGGATTCAGACTCGGGTCATCGACGCGCACAACAGCTGTCTCCGAGCCCTCATTATTAATCACTACTCCCGCATCAATTATCAAACGGGTTTCACCGTACTGAGCCATTACCCATGTCGTCCCTGGAATGAGAGGCTGGGGCCTGCAAATCGTTGAGGCAGCCTTCACGGTGTCACCCTGGAAGAGACTCGTTATCAATACCCGTTGGGCGGTGGCATCGATGCGGCTGCGATAGGCCTCTCATGTGGCCTTCAAACTGAAAAGAAGTCCGGCAGATGCGACGATGGCGAGCGCAATTGTTCCTATACCTACAGCTGCGTTCATTAAGGCGGAACTTAGTTCAGAACCCTTGACCAGAAGGTGGTACGAAATTCAAACTCAGCAGTGTAAGTGCCCGTGAAGTGCCCAACGACGAAACGATGATAAATCACTGAGATAGATAGCATCGTTGACGAGGGAAGATGACATTCAAGCTTTCTAAGACGTGGCTTCCCAAGCTGAGAACGCGGGTTCGATTCCCGTCGCTCGCTCCAACGTCGACTCATCGCCTTCAAATCAGTGCTCCGCGAATTTTGGTAACCGCTAAAGATACTCACGTCAACGCTCGCAATAGCGAGTTCGATGGTGTACTAGAGCGAGAGAAGGAAGTGATCAGGCGAGACGTCCGGGAGTCCGGGCACGGCCCGCTCCTCCTCCAACCATCGCCCTGACCCGAAAGCACTCTCGGCGACGTTTCGCCAGAACTGTGATGCTCCGACGTTGTCGTGCTGGAAGACAATCGTCCACGGCCCTTCATGACGAGACAGAACCTCCAACGCGAACCGTCGACCTGTTCCTTCACGACGTACCGCAGGGGCCACCCAGAATCCTTCAATCGATCGTCGGTCTCCCTCAAGCCCTTCGACGACCGCGAAGGCGAGCGGAGCTTCCTCACCAGTCTTGGGGTGCGCTCGCCACGCCAGATAACCCGCCGAGTCTAACGACGGATACTTCTTCAACCGAGCCGACTGGTACCGACCATCCGCGTAGGGCAAACCGTTCACGACGACCGCTAGATCATTGCGATAGGCCTGCCACAACGAGGCCACGATGCCCCACTCATCGTCGAGCACCGGGCGAACCCGGAAGTCGGCAACTGACGCATCAGAGATGGAGCTGAAGGGGCCAAGCGAACTCACCCTACGAACGCTATATGACATTTTCTGGATTGGCGATGAGGGGCCCAATGTCACCGAAGACCACCCGACGAGCGATCGACTCCAACTACTGATCGGCGTTTTCTCCCTCGAGTGGCGGAAGGCCTTCTACAAATTCTCAAGTTGAGAACGCAGGTTCGATTCCCGTCGCCCGCTCCAGGCTTGATTTCGTTGCCACGAATCACAAAGTCGTTGAAAGCATTGTTGTTGGCTTTCGTCAATGTTCGCCACTTCACGTACCTATTCGCCACATCTCACTGTCGCAGTACTTTCGCAACTCGACAATCGTAAAGAACCGCATTCTGTAGCCGACGGCTATTTGCTTTCACGGGTGCTGAGTTGGACGCCTTACTTCCTTGACGGCTGTATCGCTTATCGATATAGTGGGTTGATGAACACTTCGGAAACCTCTTTGGCGGGACTGGGGCGAAACGCCGCAGCTGCCGTACTTGTGCTCTCCAGTCTCGCGGGTGGCGACAAGCACGGCTATGCCCTCGTAAAGGACGTCGAGGAGTTCGCGGGCGTCCACCTACCGCCCGGTACTCTCTACCAACTCCTTGCTCGACTCGAGAGCCGGGGAATGATTACCGCTCTAAGAGCCGATGACCGACGGCGTCCTTACCGTTTGACCGCACAGGGCGCGACAGTGCTCGCCGACTACATCACCGCGCAGCAACGAATCCTCAAGACGGGTCAAGCTCGCCTGAAGCGTTCGTGGACACTCGCGTGAGAAGAAACCTCGACGACACACGCCGCGCGGTCCGGCTTCTTCGCTGGTACCCGACCGCGTGGCGCGCGCGATACGGCGACGAGTTCGTGGACCACCTGGAACAAGAGTTCGCTGACCAGTCGATCGATCTCAGACGAACTGTAAACATCGCCTACAAGGGGCTCGTCACTCGGATTGGCGACGTCGGCCTGTCGAACGCTGACGTGAGCGCGGAAGGCCGGAGTCGTGCCACGGTCGGCACAAGTTTTGTCCTGACTTCGCTGATTGCAATATTCGTGCTCAACTTCTGGTCGAGGGCCATGGGCCTATGGGGCGGACGACGCTACCATCCGATTCCGGACACGTTGGCAACTGGGGTTCTCACAGTCTGCGCGGGACTCTTGCTAGTAGCGCTTGTGGCGATAGTGCTAACCGTCGCGGTATGTGTCGTACGTCAGATCGTCCGGAGACGCGCTCGCCCACTCGTGGTGCCTTCGATTTTCGCGTTGGGCTCGGGCGCACTTCTTCTCTACGCCGCGCGCTTCTTGCCCAGCGAACTTGCCACGTACGCACGCGGTGGTGGTGCTCATGGTGGTCCTGGTTTCCCGGGCATCCGGTGGTCTCAACCCGGACGCGCCATCCAAGCGTTGGCGACGATCACCTGGGAAATGACACAAAGTTGGGTCACCCTTTTTAGCCGAGGGACTTACGGCACACCCATAATGCAAACCGTGGTGAACGACCTTGTACCGTTCGCCACGTTGGCCTTTGGCGTTGCGATCGCTTTACTAGTGCGCCGAGTCGAACTGCCACGTTTCGGTGAACATCGCGCCTCGGCGATCGTGGCGCTCATGGGCGCCCTCACGGGCGCGTTCTTCGTCGCCTCCGTCCTTTGGCTCACAGTCGGCGGCCCATCGGGAAACGAAGCATTCTTCCCCGAGGACCCCTTGGGCGGTTTTGCCTATCTCGTCTTTATGGCACTCGTCGCCATACTCGTCGGACGATCAGGATCGCTCGCATGGAGGCTCGAACAGCCCTCCGTGATGACCCCGGAAGGGAACGACTGACCGGTTCGAATGCAGTCTAAGTTCGAAGTAAACGAAGAAGAATGAGCGCAAACTTCGAATGCGAGTTCGATTCTGGTTGCCCGGTCCAAGTGGTTACCAATGGGACGGATGACGGTTGAGAACAATCATGTACTCACTGTCTTGAGTGATGACTTGATACGAAGTGAGCGTACTTCGCTCACTTAAATGCATGCTCTTTCAAAGGCTCGTAAGGATGTCATGCCTAGGTGTCCACTCCACCTTCGGTATTTCAGGGATCGAGGTCTCGTCGGTGTCGGACCCCAACCTTCTGTTGTCGGGCTCGGCGCCAGCAGAGTCACTAAATAGATTGGGGTTATCTGAATTGTCATTTTGCAAGGAGTCAATAACTGCCTGGCTCGCGTCGACGTAGCCGTGCAACCGTCGATACGCGGCTCGAAGTTTCTCAGTTTGATCGTACTTTCTCCATTCAGTTTCGTTATTGGGGCTCTGGAACAACTGCCTAGAATGGTGTCCAACTCTTAAGCAGCGGAAGGCTGGTTCAATCAATGATCCATCCAGACACGACAATTCTCGAACTCTTACGAGGAGAACACGCCTCTGTTTTGATGGGCGTCCATAATGCCCTAGGCGCGAAGATTGCCGAGGAGGCCGGTGTTGACGGGCTATGGATTTCGAGTTTCGAGGTCCACGCGGCGGCACGGCTACCCGATGCCGACATTCTCGGCCCTGAGGACTACGTCGAGGTCGTGTCCAAGATCGTCGATCGAGTCAAGCTTCCAGTCCTGGTCGACGGTAATGCTGGAGGTGGTAACGCCATCAATACGATTCGATTGGTCCGAGAGTTCGAAAAGGTTGGGGCGAGTGGCATTTGCATAGAGGACAACATCTTCCCCAAGAGATGCTCGTTTTACGATGGAATGCAACAAGAACTCGAGAAGTCGAGCACATTTCGCGGCAAAATTCAAGCTTCGTTGGAGCAGCGAACGGACAACGGCTTTGCCGTGATTGCCCGTACTGAGGCACTCATAAAGGGCCTCGGCATGAAGGTGGCATTGGAACGGGCTAAGGAGTATGCCGACGAGGGTGCAGAGGGCATTCTGATCCACCACAAGGGAACCGACTCCGAACCCATTCTCGAGTTCGCGGAGACGTGGTACAAGACCGAGACCAGGCCTCTTGTGTGCGTTCCAACTACCTATAACACCATTAGTTACCAAGCCCTGGATGATGCAGGGTTCAAACTAATAATCTTCGCCAATTACGGAATTCGCGCTCAAGTCAAGGCACTCCAAGAAACGTTCGGCCTCTTGATGAAAAACAAGAGACTGGCCGATGCCAATGACGAGGTAGTGAGCATGGACGAAGTCTTCCGAATCATCTACGTAGATGAGTTGAGAGAAAATGAAGATCGTTACGTCCGATAGCGGGCTGCTCGAAAGTCTTTTGGCCGACGGCTATGAATTCTTTACGGGAGTGCCGGACAGTGGACTGAAGGGATTCATTTCCGATCTGGCTCAATTACCGCCTGATCGCCACGTCACCGCAACATGGGAGGCGGAAGCGGTCGCTATCGCCGCCGGTGCTTCATTGGCCGGTGTGAAATCTTGCGTGTACCTTCAGAACGCGGGTTTGGGGCATACGATCAACCCCCTGGCTTCCTTGTGTATCCCCCACGAAATAGATTTGCTTCTGGTAGTGGGCCATCGCCATACCCTTCCCCAGCATCGGGTCATGGGTGAGATCGACCAATCACTGCTCGAGCTGTTGGGTTGGGACAATTTCATTCTCGTCGCGGGTGAGAACAATGAAGGATGATCGCGAGAAGCCCGATTCAGTGAAGACGAGCCCTCCAGTCAAGACCCGGGCACAAGCGATTCGCGGGATCTTGGATCACCATGGTCGTAAAGCCCTATACGTCGCTTCCACCGGCTTCGTGAGTCGGGCGGTGTTCGCTGAGACGGGCGAGGACTACGACGTCTTCTTCATGCAGGGCAGCATGGGCTTGGCGCCAGCCATTGGCCTGGGAATGGCTCTGAACACTCCTCTTGACGTAGTCGTGATCAATGGGGACGGGTCGCTACTTATGAGCATGGGAACGACGCACACCCTGCGTGATAAGGGCCCCGCGAATCTTTATCATTACGTCCTCGACAACGGTTGCCATGAATCAGTTGGTGGCCAGCCGTGCGCCGCTTTGGAAAAGTCATATCCCGGAGTGACAGAGATCATCAAGATTTCCAAGGATGGACGGCCGCCGCGGGTGGGCATGACACCAGAAGAAAACAGCCAACGCGTAAGGCGGGCAATTCGCGGCGCTCATGGCGCCTCGACGACGGAAATGTAATGACGCGGATATGCCGTTAACACCGCGCGAGCAGATTCTTTTCAATCCGGGACCCGTCAATCTCGATCGTCGCATCAAAGAGAACCTGTTCAACGTCGAGTTGTGCCACCGTCAACCTGAGTTCGAGCAACTCCAGGACCGGGTGCGTTCTCGCCTGATGACCAATCTGGGCTTTGACCCGAATCAGTTCGCGCTGAGTCTGATGCACGGATCGGGCAGTCTCGCTGTCGATGCAGGTCTCGCGACCTTCGTTCGGGGAAAAGTACTGATTGTCGATAACGGACTTTATTGCCAACGTCTCGCGCGCACGCTGTCCATGCTCGAAGGTGCCGACGTGCACGTCTGTTCGTTCGGCATCGGTACGCCCTTCGACCTGCAGACGTTGGAGAAAGCTGTCCAAGATCTGAAGCCGGACTGGATTGCGACGGTCCACCACGAAACGACCACCGGGATCCTCAACCCGATTGACGACGTCGCGCGGCTCGCCCAGCGCTACAGTGCGCGTCTCTTCGTCGACGCGGTAAGTTCGATCGGTGTGCACGAGATAAGTCGCGACGCTGACGTGATTTGCTTCAATAGTGGCAAATGCCTGGAGTCGCTTCTCGGCATCGGCGGAGTGCTCTGGAGACGCGATCTACGCTCCTTCCCGACCGTGCCGGTGCTCGACGTGACCACGTACGCCGACGCACTGCCCGGTACGCCTCACGTCCAAGCGATGATCGCTCTGGATTGCGCGTTGGACATATTCGAGTCTGAGGATCGACCGGGCCGCTATCGCAGGATGGTGGGTGCCGTCTGGGCGGCCGGATCTCGTCACTTTGAACCGCTGCTCGAGGAGGAGCATCGCTCTTGGGTATTGACGTCCTTCCGGTTGGCGGGGCGAGATCCCGATCAGCTGTTCACGAAGGCACTCGAGCACGGCTTCGTTATCTACCACGGCCAGCAGGAACTACGAAGTGAGATCTTTCGGGTCGCGAATATGGGGGCGTCAATTAATGAAGAAGTGATCGAGAATCTCTTCAGAGTCCTGTCGTCGTGACCCGGGTCTACGTGGACATGGTGGCTGATCTCTTCCATGGTGGCCATGTTCAGTTCCTTCGTCAGGCACGCGAACTAGGCGACGAGTTAGTCGTTGGCGTGCATTCCGACGAAACCGTGGAGGGGTACAAGCGGCGCCCGATCATGACAATGGAGGAGCGAATAGCGGTGGTAGCTGGCTGTCGCTACGTAGACGAAGTGCTGGCAAACGCCCCCATGGTGCTCGACGAGCAGTGGCTGACGACCCACCGAATCGACCTGGTCGTGCACGGAGACGATTTTGATCTCGCGAATGCGACAAAGATGTATGGAGTCGCGATAAAGAGGGGTATCTTTCGGACGGTCCCGTACACTCCCGGCGTCTCAACCAGTGACCTGCTCGAACGAATGCGCTGGCGAATCGAAGAAGAGAAAGAGAAGCCTTAGTGCGATGGCACTCCTCGTTCTGCGAAGCTCCATTGACGCTCTCCGGCTTCGTAATCGAAAGGTCAGTGGCGCAGCCGTAGGTGCAGGGTGGTATTCCTGACGGGTCGGACCCAGGACGACATGCAATCGATCCCTCAAGAATTCGGGTTAGACCAGAACGCAGGTCGGGATCGAAGTCCGGTCCCGCGCGGGAATTTGCGCCCGCAGTTCTGGCCGCCTCGACTATTCACCTTGAGCATCTTGCAAGAAATCAGCCAAGATAAAGACTTTTAAATTGACTTCGATCTGACGAGTGCCCGATTCTCATACTAAGAACGCGGGTTCGATTCCCGACGCCCGCTCTCAGTTGGATTTTGTTGCACCGATTGGCGGGAGCTGACCGAGGCGCCGAATCCGGTAGCCCACCCGGACCTGAGGCCACCCTTCGCCGACTAATGCGGTTGGGTAGGACGGGGAGGCCGCTAGGACCGCAAAAGCCGGCGTGATTACGCGGATGGCCTCTGAAAGTAGTGGCCTTGGTCGAGGTCATCGATGAGACCCGGCTGTACTGGCTGCCAACCCAGGAGCTCGCGGGTCAGCGCGCTGGAGGCTGGGCTATCGGTCGCGAGAAAGCGGGCTAACCACATAAAATGCTCGTCCGCGTTCTCTGGGGAGATGGAGAGCACCGGAAGATCGAGATGGCGGCCGATGACTTCGGCGACGTCGCGAATCGGCACGCCTTCGTCCGCGACCGCGTGCAGTGTTGACCCCGCTGGTGCTTCCTCTACGGCCAGGCGGAACAAACGTGCGGAATCCAGTCGGTGCACGGCAGGCCAACGGTTTGCTCCGTCACCGATGTAACCAGAGACGCCCTTGTCGCGTGCGATCGCGACCAAGGTCGCGACGAAGCCGTTATCGCCGTCACCGTGATTGGTCGGGGGAAGTCGCATGACCGACGAACGCACACCGCGCGACGCCAGCGAGAGCACGAACTCGGCCGTGGCCCGGCGCGCTGAGGGTCCTTCGCCGTAGACGGCGAACGATGGATCGTCGTCGTGCCCATCGCGTTCAGTCGCCAACCGACCCAATGCGACTCCGAGGGTCCCCGAGGCGATGACGAGGGGCCGGTCCGAACCGGCAAGCACCTCGCCGAAGGTTTCGACGGCGCGGCGATCGGCGTTGGCCGCGCCCAGGAAGTCACCCG